>TARA_R110000868_G_scaffold332331_1_pt1 | contig 20091 bp, 26 predicted proteins | sample TARA_R110000868 | Tara Oceans TARA_R110000868 (sample SAMEA4397489) | marine metagenome | biome: Polar Biome; feature: [SRF] surface water layer (ENVO:00010504); material: water (ENVO:00002006), including particulate matter (ENVO:01000060) such as... | depth 5 m | reverse complement strand
AAAGTTATTATTACTTCTACAGCTAATGGTATTGGTAATCAGTTTGAGAAGATTTGGACTGGTGCAGTACAAGAAGTAAATGAGTATAAGTCATTCAGAGTAGACTGGTGGGATGTACCTGGACGAGATGAGAAATGGAAATTACAAACTGTTGCTAATACATCTCAATTACAATTTGACCAAGAGTTTGGAAACACGTTCTTTGGGACTGGAGATACATTAATTAATGCAGAGACTCTAATGGGGTTTAGAACTGAATCACCCTTAAAGTTTATTGAAGGAAATAGCGTCTGGATCTATACAGAGCCAGAAAAAGACCACCAATATGTGATGACTGTAGATGTAAGTAAGGGAAGAGGTCAGGACTATTCTACATTTAATATGATCGACATTAGCACTAGACCTTTTAAACAGGTTGCTGTATATCGCAATAATCTTATCTCTCCATTACTCTTCCCTAATATTATTTATAAATATGGAAAAGTCTACAATGATGCTTGGGTTGTTGTTGAGTCTAATGATCAAGGCACTGTAGTATGTAATGGGTTATATTATGATTTAGAATATGAAAATATGTTTATTGAATCAGCCGTAAAAGTTAATAGGCTGGGGGTTGAAATGAATCGAAAAACAAAACGTATTGGATGTTCTGGTATAAAAGATCTATTAGAAGAAAAGAAATTAGATATAGTTGATCAGAATACTATTTTAGAGTGTAGTACGTTTATCTCTAAAGGTCAATCATATGAAGCATCTACTGGTAATCATGACGATTTAATGATGAATTTAGTAATGTTTGGATACTTTGCTACAGGTAATTATTTTACTCAATTAACCGATGTCAATATAAAAACGATGATGTTTGAACAGCAAATGAAAGCTATAGAAGATGATGTGCTTCCGTTTGGGTTTATTGATGATGGTATAGATGCGATAGAGCAACAAGAGCAACAAGAGCACTGGATTGTTGAAAGATGGGGCACTTTTGACTAAATAAAAAGAATTATAAATACCTGTAATTGATAATAATTGAATATCCGTATTATGATTACATATAATTTCGATTACTGGAAAAGGAAATAAAAATGGCGATAGGCGTACCTTCCGAATCTCCAGCTATAATTGTTAAAGAAGTAGATCTTACAGGCGGCGTGCCTAATATACAATCTACAACTGGAGCATTTGCTGGCGCATTCCGCTGGGGTCCTTGCGAAGAGGCTGTATTAGTAGATAACGAAGCTACTCTTGCCTCAACGTTTGGAGCTCCCACCGACTCTTTTGCTGTAGATTTTTTAACTGCAGCAAGCTTTTTAAGATACTCAAACTCATTACAGGTTTCAAGAGTAGTTGACACTGCAGCTAGAAACGCAGCAGCTGGTGTTGATTCAGCTGGTGGAGGTGTACTGATTAAAAATAACGATGCATGGGATAATGGAACCTGGTCAAACAAAGCATTTGCAAAATATCCAGGCACATTAGGAAATTCTATTAAAATGCAAGTAGTAGGTCCAGTAAGCTGGGCTTTAGACAGTAACGCGGGCGCGGACGCGGCGTTTAAATCTCAATTTGATGCTGCTCCAACAGGTAATGAGCGTCATATACTAGTAACTGACTCAGATGGGCTTATTACTGGTCAAGCTGGAGCTGTGCTTGAAAGATATGCTTTTGTATCTGGTGTTCCTTCTGCTACTAATGCTGATGGATCAACTAACTACCAAAAAAATGTAATTAACAGAAGTTCTAATTACATAAGAATTAACGATACTCTAGATTCTAACGAATCTATCGCTTTTCTAGGTGGTGTTAATAGTACTGTAGACACTGCTGATACTCTAACAGCATTAGATGTGTTTAATGACAAAGATACTATATCTGTTGACTTTATGATTGCACCAGGGTATGATTCTGCTTCTGATCAAGACACAGTTGTAGATGACATGGTAGTAACAGCAGGCACGACTCGTAAAGATTGTGTGGTTATAACTTCTCCTGCTAAAAACTCTGTTGTAGGGGCTGCAAACCCTGTTACATCTACTGTTGCTGATGTAGCGGAATATACTACTAGCTCATATCTCTTTGTAGATAATAACTGGTTAAAAGTGTATGATAAGTATAATGACAAGTATGTAAATATTCCTGCTGCTGGAGCTACTGCTGGTATTATGGCGGCATCTGATGCAGAAGCTGCACCATGGTTCTCACCTGCAGGTTCTCGTCGCGGAGCATACCTAGGGGTTACTTCTTTAGCTTATACACCAACTAAAGCTCAGAGAGACACGCTATATAAAGCAGGTATTAACCCGATAGCAAACTTACCAGGACAGGGTATTTTGCTGTATGGTGATAAAACTCATATGAATAGACCTAGTGCGTTTGATCGTATCAATGTACGCCGTCTCTTTAATGTGGTAGAAAGAGCAATTGCTTTAGCTGCTAGAAATACATTGTTTGAATTAAACGATGAATTCACTAGAGCAGAATTTGTAAATATTGTAGAGCCATTCTTGAGAGAGATTAAAGGCCGTAGAGGTATTACAGATTTTAGAGTTGTATGTGACGAAACAAACAACACTGGAGCAGTTGTTGATAGAAATGAGTTCATAGCGAACATCTTTATCAAACCTGCGCGGTCTATTAACTACATTACTCTTAATTTTGTAGCTGTTAGATCTGGTGTAGACTTCGAAGAAGTCGCTGGATTACAGGTATAAGGAGATAGACATATGGCAATATTAGGCGTAGATGACTTTAAAGCTAAACTTCGTGGTGGTGGTGCTCGTCCCAATCTATTCAAGGCGACTATTAACTTCCCAGGTTATGCTAATGGTGATGTAGAACTTACATCATTCTTGTGCGAGGCAGCTCAGTTGCCTGGTTCAACAGTAACTCCAATCATTGTTCCTTTTCGTGGTCGACAATTAAAGATAGCGGGGGATCGGACATTTGAAAGTTGGACTCCTACTATTATCAATGACACTAACTTCAGTGTTCGTGATGCTATAGAGCGTTGGATGAACGGTATGAATGCTCACTCTGCAAATACCGGACTAACTAATCCTGTTGATTACGAAGCAGATCTAGTTGTTGAGCAAATTGACAAAGACGGGTCTACATTGAAAATATATAACTTTAGAGGTTGTTTTCCAACAAGTCTCTCTCCAATTGATCTGAGCTATGCTTCAGAAAATGAAATTGAGAGATTCTCTGTTGAATTCCAGGTACAATACTGGGAAGCAGCAACTACTTCTTAACATGATAAATAAATAAGTAGAGGGGCTGTGATGGCCCCTCTACTGCTTAATTTAGGGATTACTATGGCAGATAACAACGGACTTAGATTATTTGGTTTTGAAATAAAACGAGCTAAAGATAAGAATGCAGGTAATATGCAATCTATTGTACCTCCTATTGATCAGGATGGTGCTGGCTATGTTACTGCAGCTGGCGCTCACTACGGTACATATGTAAACCTAGGGGAGGGTGATGATGGAAAAGATAATTTACAACTTATTAAGCAATATAGAGCAGTTGCACAGCACTCAGAGGTGGATGCAGCTGTAGAAGATATTGTGAACGAAAGTATTGTATCAAGTGAAAATCAATCTCCAGTAACACTTATTTTAGATCATGTAGAGGGTCTTAGTGATCAAGTTAAGAAAGTTATGACAGATGAATTTAATGATATCTGCTCTATGCTCAGATTTACAGAGCTAGGTCATGATATTTTTAGAAGATGGTATGTAGATGGTAGAATATATCACCACTTAGTAGTAGATGATAAAAATCTTAAGAAGGGTATTCAAGAGATTAGACCTATCGATGCCACTAAGATTCGTAAAGTAAAAGAAATCCAGAAAAATAAAGACCAAGCCACCGGAGCTACTTTGGTACAACATGTAAATGAATTTTACATTTATCAAGAGAAGCCAGGAGGTACTACATCAGGAGTAAAGCTATCTAATGATTCTGTTTCCTATGTTACCTCTGGACTATTAGATGTAGATCGTAAGAAAGTAGTTTCTTTCCTACATAAAGCTTTAAAGCCTATTAACCAATTACGCATGATGGAAGATTCGTTAGTTATTTACAGACTAGCTCGAGCACCTGAACGTAGAATTTTTTATATTGATGTCGGTAATTTACCTCGAGGTAAAGCAGAAACTTATATGAAAGATATTATGGCTCGTTACCGTAATAAATTAGTTTATGATGCTGATACAGGGAAGATTAGAGATGATCGTAAGCATATGTCAATGCTTGAAGACTTTTGGTTACCACGTCGCGAAGGTGGCAGGGGTACTGAAATTTCAACTCTTCCAGGTGGCGAAAATCTCGGACAAATCGATGACATTTTATATTTCCAAAAACGTCTATATCGCTCGCTGAATGTTCCTGTTAATAGACTTGAGCAAGAATCTCAATTCTCTCTAGGTCGATCTACAGAAATTAACCGAGATGAAATAAAGTTTCAAAAGTTTATTGATCGTTTAAGAACACGCTTCTCTATGTTGTTTACAGAGATTTTAAAGAAGCAGCTTATCATGAAGCAGGTAATTACTGCTGAAGATTGGGAAAACTGGAATCAAGATATTATTGTTGATTTTGTAAGAGATAACCATTTTACTGAGCTTAAAGATGCTGAATTAATTCAAAACAGGTTACAAACTCTAGATAACATGCAGCAATATGTTGGAGAGTTCTTCTCCAAAGAATATGTTATGAAAGAAGTACTACATCTAGATGATGAAAAAATAAAAGAAATGAAACTACAAATAGCAGCGGAGCGAGCCTCTGGTGAGATTGATGATGATGAAGAACCTGAAGATCAGAAGAATAATATAAATAATACTACTAATAATAATGTAGATAATGGAGATAGTAATGAACGTTGAAGATCTAATTAATGACGTAAATAACCAAGATTTTGGTAAAGCAGGGCCTACCTTTCTAGAAATAATGCAAACTAAAATGGGTGATGCTCTAGAGCAAGAAAAGATTTCAGTTGCCGGATCTATGTTTGGGCAAACTAGCGATGATGGTGAGGATGATGAGGATGAAGATATCACAGATGAAGATATCGAAGCTGAATTAGAAGATGAAGATTAAAATAGTTGAAATTAAAATACTTATAAATAACGTAAAGTAGAGATATGAAAAACTTTAAACATATTAGAGAAGTTAAGAGAACAGGAATGCCCCCTGGTGTTCATGTGTACGATAAAAGAATAGATCGTATTACTCTTATGATTCATAAAGAAAAGAATATGTTTGTTGTTTACATTGATGGCGAAAAACTTGATGCTTATAAAACTCAGCGAGAAGCTGAAAAAATGGGTAGAGAGTTTATAAAGCAGTATAAAGGTTAAAGATGACATTTGTAGCTATACCGGGTAATAGTCAGTATGAGTATGACAATGCTCCACCTGATCCAGGTGTTGGGCACCCTATGCGCTCACTATGGCAGAAATCAGCAAATGGTATTAGAGCTGAACACAGTCAATCGAATTATGTGCGTTGCCGCAGAATAGGAAGCGGTAATGTTGATCATGGTGAGATCAGTAAATCATATTGGGAAAATAGAATATGAAGCTAATTACAGAATATACTGAAACTGATGTTCAGTGCATTGTTGAGAAAAAAGAAGATGGATCAAAGACTCATGTCATTGAGGGCGTCTTTATGCAAGCTGAATCTAAAAATAGAAATGGACGCATTTATCCTAAAGTAGTTATGGAAGCTGCTGTTAATAAATATGTCCTAGAACAAGTTTCCAAGAACAGAGCGGTCGGTGAGTTGAATCATCCTGATGGACCCACTGTTAACTTGGATAAAGTATCTCATAAGATCACAGACCTTAAATTTGAGGGAAATGATGTTATGGGTAAGGCACGAATCTTGGATACTCCAATGGGTAATATTGTAAAAGGTTTACTTGAAGGTGGTGTTCAACTCGGTGTCTCAACTCGTGGTATGGGTAGCCTCGAGCAACGTAACGGTACTATGTACGTCAAAGATGACTTTATGCTTAATACGATTGATATCGTACAAGATCCCTCCGCACCAAATGCTTTTGTTAATGGTATAATGGAAGGTGTAGATTGGATCTGGAATAATGGCATCATTGAAGCTCGAGAAATTGAAAAAATAGAGACTGAAATTAAACGTGCTCCACGTTCTGACCTTTATGAGGTTCAGACTCGTGAGTTTAAGAATTTCCTCTCGTTATTGAAACAATCATAATTAAGGAGATCAATATGACTGATCAAATAGAAGACCAGGACGTTGAGCTCGACGAGGATATCGAAGAAGCTCACGATCCAAAAAACGCTGAAGCTCAATCAATTGCGTCTGTAGATGCAGCTGAAAAAAAAGGCCCTAAAGCTGCAAAGCGTAAGGGTGATAAGAGTAACAGTCAACCGTCTGACTTAAAGCCTGCTGGCAAGACAATGAAGGCCGAAAATATTGAATTTAATGGAGATTTTAGTGACGATCTAAATGCTCTTGTAGAATCTGAGGCAACTCTCAGCGATGAGTTTAAAGCCAAAACAGCAGTAATTTTTGAAGCAGCGGTAAAAACAAAACTTTCCGAAGAGATTAATCGGTTGGAAACTGAATATCAAGAACAACTTGATGAAGAAATTCAGTCTACAAAAGATGAACTTGTAGGAAAAGTAGACAGCTACCTTGACTATGTGGTTGAGCAATGGATGAAAGATAATCAACTTGCAGTGCAATCAGGCCTACGTGCTGAGATTGCAGAAGGTTTCATGAACGGTCTGAAAGATTTGTTCATTGAATCGTATGTTGAAATTCCAGAATCTAGAGTTGACCTAGTAGACGAAATCGCAACAGCCCATGAAGAGCTTGAAGAAGCTCATGATAAAGCCGTTGCTGATATCATGGACTTGAAAGAGCAGTTAAAAGGTTTTAAACGTGAAGCGATTATTCGTGAAGCGGCTAGAGGCTTAGCTGACACTCAAGTAGAAAAACTAACCTCACTTTCAGAAAGTGTAACATACCAGTCAGAAGAAGATTTTGCAGTTAAAGTTGCAACTCTTAAAGAATCTTACTTTAGCCAAAAAACTGCTACTTCCAGTATCGTAGAAGATACAGAAGGAGAAGATAATTCGGTTGAAGTATCAGGCTTGATGGCTGATTATGTTAGCGCTCTAAGAAAAACAAGAAAATAACCCAGGAGATCCTATTATGGAATTGAATACTTATGACCGTCTCGTAGAAAAATGGGCCCCAGTACTTAACGAATCTTCAGCAGGCACAATTGAAAATGCCTCTAAGCGTGCAGTTACTGCGGTCGTTCTCGAGAACACAGAAAAAGCTTTGCAAGAGCAAGGCCAACTTAACGAAACAGCAGGCAATGCAACCGGTTCTGCTGCCAACTGGAATCCAATCTTGATTTCACTTGTACGTCGTGCGATGCCAAACTTGATGGCTTACGACATTTGTGGCGTTCAGCCAATGACAGGCCCAACAGGCTTGATCTTTGCAATGAAGTCCAAGTACAAAACAACTAAAGCTGGTGTGTCCAATGGCGACGAAGCTCTGTTCAACGAAGCAGCCGTAGGCTTCTCCGGCGACTCCTCTACAACTTCTGGTGGATCAGAAGGACCTTCCGGTCTTGCTGGTGTAACAGATACTGATGGCGGCGGATCTATTGCTGACTCAGGTTCCTCATACGTACCAGTAACTGGTGATGCATACTCAACAGCTGAAGCTGAAGCTTTGGGTAACACTGGTGAATCTTTTGCTGAAATGGGTTTCACCATTGAAAAAGCAACTGTTACTGCTAAGTCACGTGCATTGAAAGCTGAGTACACACTTGAGCTGGCTCAAGACTTGAAAGCAATCCATGGTTTGGATGCAGAGACAGAATTGGCAAATATCTTGTCAACAGAAATCTTGGCAGAAATTAACCGTGAAGTTGTTCGTACAATCAACAGCCAAGCTAAAATTGGTGCACTTCAGGCTAACGTTACCACAAAGGGTATCTTTAACTTGTCAACTGATGCAGATGGTCGTTGGTCAGCAGAGAAGTTTAAAGGTCTCGGTGTACAGCTGGATCGCGAAGCTAACGTAATTGCTAAAGAAACTCGTAGAGGTAAAGGCAACTTCATCGTATGTTCTTCTGATGTTGCTACAGCTCTTGCAGCTTCTGGTATGTTGGATTACGCTCCTGCACTTGCAACTAACTTGAATGTTGATGACACAGGTAGCACTTTTGCAGGTGTTCTGAATGGTCGTACTCGCGTATACATCGACCCATATGCAACTACAGATTACATCAACGTAGGTTATAAAGGTACTAACCCTTATGACGCAGGTCTATTCTATTGCCCATACGTACCACTCACAATGGTTCGTGCAGTTGGTGAGAATGACTTCCAACCACGTATCGGGTTCAAAACTCGTTATGGCATGGCGTCTAATCCATTCGTTGGTGCTGCACCAGCAGATGGTCTTGCTACAGCTCGTACAAACCAGTACTACAGAATCTTCCGCGTAGACAATATCTTAACATAAGAATTAAGAGTTTACAACAACTAAGGGCCGCTCACGCGGCCCTTTTTTTAGTCAGTATACTGAGATGGGACAGCAGACGCATCCCAGACCCATTGTCTATAGGTAGAGTCTCCATAGACTACAACATCATCACTACCAACTTCGCTGTCTACCCTTGCGTCGTTCCACCTATGATAATAAGCTGGTCCACCCCACACTCTACGAGCCCGTTGATAAGTAGCATTATCCATTCCAACGTAGTGTACAGTTCTCATTATTATTCCTAAACTATTAAGTATGGTAAAGACTTACACCTGCAGCCCAAAGATTCTTAGCACCATCTGCAGTATCAAATCCATCCTCATCTGAAAAGTCCATTGAAGATGATGTAGCAACAGACCCATCATATCCAAACTCTTGAAGAAAATCGCAGATGGTCTTAGCTGTTGTAGCTACACCCAAAAGAGTATTACTAGAATATATTTCAATGGAAGCATCGTTTGCTGAGATGTAGTCAATCATTTCTTTTCTCCTTGTTATACCTTATTGTACATGCTATTTGTACTAAGTGCAACTGTTATTTTCATTTTTAGTGACTTTTTTTACATATAAATACATGTAAATAGTATAACTGGAAAAAAATATGTCTGTATTAAATCCTAGTGTATCTGTAAATGTTAGTAATACTAATCCCACTTCAGGGTTAAATAACATAAACTTTTTACAGCCTACATCTTTTAAACTTACTGTTGACAGAAAGCATTTTGCTAACTTAGAGTTCTTCTGTCAAACAGTGCTTCATCCTAACCTTGGATTAAATGCAATAGAAGTTCCTTTTAAGAGAGTATCATCTATACCTTTTGCAGGAGATAAGTTGACTTTTTCTGAATTAACAGCTATAATCATTGTGGATGAAAACCTAAACTCTTATACAGAGATGTTCAATTGGATGAGTAGACTTGTAGAACAGAAGGATAGATTACCTACAGAGAGATCATCAGAGTTAGCTCCTACTTATTCTGATATAACTCTATCTATTCTTTCTAGTCATAACAATACAGTTCGCACTATAAAATATCTAGACTGTATTCCAACTGCGCTGGGGGATATGACCCTAGAATCAACACTGAGTGATAATACATTTATTACTTTTCCAGCTTCGTTTAGATTTTCTTCTTTTGACTTAAAATAAACAGCGATATACATTATGAGGATATATTATGGATTTACAACATATATTAAGCGAATGGGCGAATGATAGTATTATACAAAGAACCGGTCTAGACGAAACGTCTAGAGCTACCCCCTCTCTACATGCTAAATATTTACAGTGGTTAGCAGAAGCTAAGCTAGCCAAAAAGCGATCTGAGTTAAAACAGAAGACTCTTCTTAAGCAAAAATGGCTATATTACAATGGTAAGATGGATAGAGATACTGTAGAAGCTCTTGGGTGGATACCTGATCCCTTTGATGGGCTTAAAATTATGAAAGGTGAAATGGATTACTACTATGATAGTGATTCAGAGATTCAGCAAAGTGAAGAGAAACTTCAATACTGGAAAACAGTAATAGAAACACTCACTGAAATAGTAAACAATTTAAACTGGCGGCATCAAACTATCGGCAATATTATAAAATGGAAACAATTTGAGGCAGGTAACTAAAAATGTTTACCCACGTAGATCACGGTATTACTCTCCCTAAACTAACTAGAAAGACTACTGATGCAGGTCGTAAGTACTTTACTCCTGAAGGTAAAGCTTACCCTTCTATAACTACAGTACTAAATATTCTTAGTGTAGATAGTATTATGAAATGGCGTAAGCGAGTAGGTGAGGAGGAAGCTAATAAAATATCTCACCAGGCTGCTACAAGAGGCACCTCGGTACATAAGTTAGCAGAGGACTACTTAGACAACGTCTCTGATTGGGACAGCAAGGCTATGCCTAATAATCTCTACACATTTAGTCATCTAAAGGATATTATAGATAAGCGTATTAACAATGTGTGGTTTCAGGAAGAATTTCTTTATAGTGATAGACTTAAGTGTGCTGGTCAGGTTGACTGCATTGCTGAGTTTGATGGAGAGCTTTCTATTATTGATTTTAAAACATCTCGTAAACCTAAGAAGGTAGAGTGGATTACTAACTACTTCATACAAGCCTCGTTTTACGCAGCGGCCTTCTATGAGAGAACGGGTATCCCTATCAGACAAGGGGTCATTCTTATAACAGTGGACCACAATGAACCTCAACTCTTCACAATAAACACTCATGAATATCTTTCTCAGTTTTTAGATGTAAGACAAAAATATAGAGAATTAAAAGAAAATGGTTGAATTTAATGTACGTCTAAAAGATTATAGTATGTTATATGTAGACTGTGAAGCTGGTTTTGCAGCTGAGTTATCTGACTACTTCTCTTTTTACGTACCTGGTTATAAATTTATGCCAATGTATAAAAATAAAGTGTGGGACGGAAAGGTCAAGCTATTTAATCGCATGACTGGAGAGCTAAACGCTGGGCTATATGTTTATTTGTTAAAGTTTGCATCTGAGCGATCATATTCTGTTGACACAGAAGAATCGGATCAATACGGACTTCCGGTACCTCAACAACTTCGACCTGAGCATATGGAGGATTTATTAAAAGGCGCATCGCTTCCATTTCAGCCTCGAGATTATCAATACGATGCAATTGAAACAGCCCTAAAAAGAACTCGAGCAATTTTATTATCTCCTACAGGATCTGGAAAGTCATTTATGATTTACCTTATTATGGAGTATTTTCTAAAATACCTAACTACAGAAACTATTCCTTGTAAAGTACTTATAATAGTTCCAACTACATCTCTTGTAGAGCAGATGGATCAAGACTTTATAGATTACGGTATGCATCCAGATGTAACTCATAAAATATATTCTGGTAAAGATAAAGTAACTAATAAGATGGTTATTATTTCTACTTGGCAGAGTATATATAAACTACCTAAAAAATGGTTCGAGCAATTTGGGATGATACTTGGAGATGAATGTCATGGATTTAAATCTAAGTCTCTCTCTTCAATTATGAACAAATCTACCCTTGCTAAATATAGGTATGGGTTTACTGGTACATTAGACGGCACTCTAACTCATAAACTAATGCTAGAGGGTTTATTTGGACCTGTATACAAAGTTACCACTACTAAAGCACTTCAAGATAATAATACGCTAGCGCCTCTGGATATTAAAGTATTATTACTAACCTACTCAGAGGAAATCCGTAAAGATTTTGGAAAGAGGGATTATCAAGATGAAATTGATTTTATTGTGGGAAATGATTCTCGTAACCGCCTTATTCGCAATCTGGCTGTTAGCTGTAAGGGGAATAGTCTTGTCTTATTTCGACTTGTTGATAAGCACGGGAAACCTTTATATGACCTGATAAATAATAAGGTCGATGAAGATAGAAAAGTATTTTTTGTATCAGGTGATACTGACACAGTAGATCGTGAAGCTATTAGAGGGATTGTAGAAAAACAAAGTAATGCTATTATTGTTGCTAGTCTCGGTACTTTTAGTACAGGTATTAATATCCGAAATCTACACAATATTATATTTGCTTCACCGTCGAAATCTCAAATAAAAGTTCTTCAGTCAATTGGCCGAGGATTACGGAAATCAGATAATGGACAAAACACTACTTTATATGATATAGCAGATGATATACATTGGAAGACCAGAAGGAATTTTACTTTACTTCATTCTATAGAGAGAGTAAAAATGTATGAAAAAGAACAGTTTAATTATCAAATGGTGAAGGTAGACATAAAATGAACTATACACAGTTTAGATTAGCTAATGGTGATGAGATTGTTGCTCAGGTTATAGAAGAACCAGAAGGTGATGATTTTTATATTGTTGTGAAAAATGCTATGATGATTGTTAGATCAGAAAATCATGCAGAGGGGTATAGATATTATACTTTTAGACCTTGGATGGTATGTCAGCAAAGTGAATCCTACTACCAGTTGTTAAATTATAATCAAATTATAGGTGAAGCAAAACCAGATGGTACTCTACTAAGCCAATATTACAAAGCAATCGTTCATGAGCAAACAGAAGTTTCAGAAGGTAACCCTATGACATCTGAAGAGATAGAAGTTCTTAAAAAGATTATACATGAAACCTATGCAGATTCTGATTCTGATAATGTAATATCTATATTTGATAAAAGTAAGTTACATTAATGCAAGATGATAAAGCATATGTAAAATATCCACATCACTGGAAATGGTTTAACAAACTTTATGTTGCAGAGACCTTTGGATATAAGTGTGGGCCAGCTGGAGTAGATATTCCTAAAGATGGCACATATGTGATCAGGCCCATATACAACCTCTCAGGAATGGGGGTTGGAGCTTATGTAAAAGAGTTAAAAGCTGGTGATAGTAGATCTGTCCCTGCTGGGTACTTTTGGTGTGAATACCTTCAAGGTAAACATTACTCTGCTAATTATAAATGGGAATATGATAGAGATATGAAAACTGGTCAATGGTTAGATCCTTGGAAAGGATCTTCCTGCTGGGAAGGTATTAATATGCCTATCAATCTTACCAAGTTTATTGAGTGGAAAAGATCTGACTATATACCTCATGTACCAGATGAATTGAATTGTTTGAGAGATGTTTCAATAATTAATGTAGAGTTTATTGATAATAATGTAATAGAAGTTCATTTACGTAAGTCTCCAGATCCTCAATATAACCATATTATACCAGTTTGGGCTTCAGATCTAGGTATTAAGAAGCAACACATGGAAGATCATGGTTATGAATTCATATCATCCTATGAAGATGCAGATGGACAATTAGAAGACCCTAGAATAGGGTTCCTAGTTAAGTAACATATCCCCCCTCCCCATATCGCTATATGATTATATACACTTTCGCGAATATGGCAACTAGAAAAGAACAGTTGCACAGAATAAAAAAATAGTGTATTATAAGGCATACTGAAGGAATATATTATGGCTAGAACTAAACGCGCAAGCATTCACTATGTAAACAATAAACAGTTTTCCCAAGCAGTAGTAGACTATGTTTATATAGTCAATGAAGCTAAGGCAAAAGAGATTACACTTCCTATAGTGCCTAATTATATTGCATCTTGTTTTCTGAAGATAGCAGAGGGGTTATCCCACAAATCTAACTTTATTCGGTATACCTATCGAGAAGAGATGGTTATGGATGCTGTTGAAAACTGTCTAAAGGCTATCTACAATTATAATGTAGAAGCAGCTACACGTACAGGAAATCCTAACGCGTTTGCATACTTTACACAGATATCCTGGTATGCGTTTCTACGCCGCATTGCCAAAGAGAAAAAACAACAGGATATTAAAATAAAATATATAACTTCATCTGGTATAGAAGCTTATGTTACCTCTGAAGGAGATGCAAACTCTATATCTGTTATTAACCAATACGTAGATACTCTAAAAGATAGAATTGATAAAGTAAAAGAGAAAGATGATGCTTTCAAGGTATATGCATCTGAAGAAAAGAAAAAAATGAAACGAGGTAAAAGTAGAGCTAAGAGACCTGAGGATTCAGATCTTGGGGACTTTTTAGAGTGAAGGTTTGTATATTAAATGACACCCATTGTGGTACTCGCAATAGCAGCGACATATTTCTCGATAATGCAGAGAAATTTTATTCAGATGTATTTTTTCCTTATCTTTTGGAACATAATATTAAGCATATTGTGCATCTTGGTGATTACTATGATAACAGGAAGTTTATTAACTTCCGCGCTCTTAACCGCAACCGTAATCACTTCCTTAAACCGTTAAGAGAGAATGGAATGACCATGGATATTATCTGTGGTAACCATGACACATACTATAAGAATACTAACGAACTAAACTCTCTTAAAGAGTTATTAGGTCATTATATGAATGAAATAAACATTCTCCATGAACCTACTGTTATGGAATATAGTGGTTTCCGATTAGGGTTAGTCCCTTGGATCTCAGCTGAGAATGAAAAACAGTCTTTAGAATTTATTGCTAATGCTAAATGTGATTGGTTAGGTGGTCATTTTGATATCGAAGGGTATGAGATGATGAAAGGTCGTAAATGTGAGCATGGACTTAACCGGTCTATCTTTAAACGGTTTGAGAGAGTATTATCCGGTCACTTTCACACTAAATCAAACCAAGATAATATTGAGTATCTTGGTTCTCAAATGGAGTTCTTTTGGAATGATGCTCACGACAATAAGTACTTTCATATAATCGACACTGAGACTAGAGAGCTTACTCCTGTAAGAAACCCTCATGTATTATATCATCGAATTATATATGATGATCGCGAAACAGACTATCTACAATATAACTTAGATCAAGTAAATAATAAGTTTGTTAAGGTAGTAGTGATTAATAAAGCTGACACATTTATATTTGATAAGTTTATTGACCGTATTCAGAATCGTAATATTCTAGAATTAAAGATCGCAGAGAACTTTAATGAGTTTATTGGAGAAAATGTCGAAGATAGTGAAATATCAGTTGAAGATACCTCTACTTTATTATATACTTATATAGACGCTGTAGAAACAGATCTTAATAAAGATAAAATTAAATCTCAAATGACTGATCTTATGTTGGAAGCACAAACCTTAGAAGTAGCATGACAACAACTACATACATTAAGCAGCATTGAGGTATTATTATGAATAAGAAAACATGTGAATCTTTTTTTTGCACTAACAGAGTTCCTGCTAAGTATCGCTATTGCTATGACTGTGCTAAGAAAAAAGGCCTTTTCGGTAGTGGGTCAAACTGGGCTTGGTGGGCATTGTTTCTCATTCTCGTTATTGTATTATTTGAGTGATCTAAATGATAATTTTTAAGACGTTAAAATGGAAGAACTTCCTATCAACAGGTAACAGCTGGTCTAAGTTAAAATTAAATCAGAATAATACCACCCTTGTTGTTGGTTCTAACGGTGCTGGAAAGTCTACTATGTTAGACGCTCTTAGCTTCGCTTTGTTCGGAAAAGCGCACCGTAACATATCTAAGCCTCAGTTGGTTAATTCTATTAATAATAAGAATTGTGTTGTTGAAGTTACATTTAGCGTGCACGGATCTGAATTTAGAATCGTACGAGGTATAAAACCTAATATATTTGAAATCTGGCGTGGTGAAACGATGATTAACCAATCATCTCACGCTAAAGAGTACCAGAAGATCCTCGAGCAAAACATCTTGAAGCTCAATCATAAGAGCTTCCATCAGATCGTAGTGCTGGGCTCCTCCTCCTTCATTCCTTTCATGCAGCTAAGCTCTATGAATCGCAGGGATGTTATCGAGGATCTTCTGGACATTAATGTATTCTCTAAGATGAACGGTATTCTAAAAGAGAAGACTGGGTTATTAAAGGATCAAGTTAAAGATGCGATGCACACGATTGAAGTCAACAAGACGAAAATTGAAAGTCAGAAAAAGTACATCAAAGACATTAAGGCAATCAACTCTACTCAGCGGGAAGAGAAGCTCCAACTTATCACAGATATCCAAGATGAGATCAAAACAGCGCAAGGACAGAACGGGGAGCTATCTAATCGAGTTCAATCTGCACTTCCGAATGCAAATGAGGAGCAGAAGACGTACGAAACAAAGCTCAAAGAGCTCGAGTCATTTAAAGCCAAGTTTTCCGCAGATATTCGGAAGCTCGTTAAGGATGTACACTTCTTCGAATCCAACGATACATGCCCAACATGTTCCCAGACAATCACTGAAGACACAAAAGGGTCCCATATCCTGGAGAGTAAAGCAAAAGCAAAGGAACTCCAGAGTGCAAACGATCAGGCTCAGCAGGCTATTCTTGCAAGCAATGAACGCCTGCGATCAGCCAACGAAGTTGTTGAGCAGTGTCGTCAATGGCAAAGTGAGATACACGCGAACAATCAATCAATAACTCAATTCCAAGCAGCTATCAATCGTACTCAAGATGAGTTATCACGCTTAAATCAAAACGTCGATCTCGACTCTGCTAATGATGAGCTCAATGAACTTATGAGTATTGGTAATACGACCGTAGAAGAAAGGCTTGCACTTAGTGAGCAATTAAACTATAATGTTATTATGAGTACAATGCTTAAAGATACTGGTATTAAAACTAAGATTGTCAAGCAGTATTTACCTGTTATTAATAAGCTGTGTAATCAGTATCTTGATATTTTAGATTTCTATGTTTCGTTTAATCTTGATGAGTCTTTTCAAGAAACTATTAGATCACGATTCAGAGATGCCTTTTCATATGATTCTTTCTCAGAAGGAGAGAAGCAGCGTATTGACTTGGCATTGCTATTCACATGGCGCATGATAGCTAAGATGAAGAATAGTGTTGCAACTAATCTTCTTATATTAGATGAGACATTTGATTCATCATTAGATCACGAAGGTGTTGACAATCTAATGAAAATCATCTATACTCTAGGAGATGACACGAACATATTTATTATCTCACACAAAAGAGAGTTACTGGATGATAAGTTCGAGAATAAACTAGAAATGATAAAAGATAAAAACTTTAGTAGGATTATATAATGGAAATAAGCGCTAATACAGTAAAGGTATTACAGAACTTTGCATCTATAAATAGTAATATAGTTATCCAACCGGGTAATACTATTATGACTATTTCTGAGGCTAAAAATATTCTATCTCAAGCTACTTTAACAGAGCAGTTTGATAGCGTGATAGGTATATACGATCTTCAGAACTTCTTATCAGTATTAGATTTAGTAGATAATGCGTCTGTGCAATTTAAAGATAATTACATGGTAGTGGGTGGCAATGCTGGTCGTTCTATGTTAAAATATTATTACGCTGATCCGGAGATGCTTACTTCTCCGTCTAAGCCTATTAATATGCCGAAAGCTGATGTGTCGTTCACACTTGATCAACCAACATTAAATAATCTTAAAAGAGCTGCTAATATTCTTAATCACACTCAATTAGTGATTGAGCCTGATGGAGGATCAATTAAGCTATCTATAGTTGATATAGAGAATACAACAGCTAATACATATTCGATTGTAGTAGAGGGAGAGTATAATACAGATAACTTTAAATTCGTATTAAATATTAACAATCTAAAATTAATTACAGATGACTATAAAGTAGATATATCATCTAAACTTATATCACAATTCTCTAGTGTTACCCATGACGTTAAGTATTGGATCGCATTAGAAAAGACATCAATTTATGGAGTATAGCATGTCAAAAGAAGAAGAAGAAGTACAATTGGCTCATGAGTCTCACGCCCCTGTTTACGATTTAGCTAATCGTGTTTGCCGATCTACAATCGCTGTTATCGATACTATGGTGCAGCGCGGCGCTGTAAAGGGTGAAGAGTTGTCTACTCTAGGCCAATTGCGTGACCAATCAGCGCAGTTGATTCAGATGTCAGACACATATCAACAAGATCAAGCAGCAGAAAGCGAATAATGAGCAAAGATTTCCTCTGGGTAGAAAAGTATCGACCAACTAAACTTGAAGATACTATTCTACCTATCCAATTGAAAGAGACTTTCCAAGCCATGGCAGATGGTGGTGAACTTCCTAATATGTTGTTCTCCGGTACTGCTGGGTTAGGTAAGACTACTGTAGCTAAAGCTCTATGTAATGAGCTGCAGCTAGATTATATTATTATTAACGGATCTGAGGAAGGAAACATTGACACTCTAAGGGGTAAAATTAAGCAGTTTGCCTCTAGTGTATCATTGCAAGGCGGGTATAAAGTTGTAATACTTGATGAGGCTGACTATCTAAACCCTCAGAGTACTCAACCCGCCTTGCGTGGTTTTATTGAGGAGTTCTCTAATAACTGTAGGTTTATTCTTACTTGTAATTTCCGTAATCGTATTATTGAACCTCTTCACTCTCGCTGCTCTGTATATGAGTTTAATACATCTAAGAAAGATATGGCAGAACTAGCAGGTATGTTCTTTAAACGACTTACCACCATACTTGATCAAGAAGGTGTTACATATGAAGGAAAAGCTGTTGCTGATCTAATTATGAAGCATGCTCCTGATTGGCGGCGAGTATTAAATGAAGCACAGCGATTTTCTATTAGTGGCAGTGATATCTCTACTTCAAATGAAAGCAGTACTATTGGATTTGATGATCTTGCACAACACTTAAAATCTAAAGACTTTAAAAAGATGAGACGTTGGGTTGTAGATCATGTAGATCTTGATCCAGTTGCTATCTTTAGAGGAGTATACGATAATATGTATACATATGTTGTATCAGGTAGTATACCTCAGCTTGTTCTTATACTTGCTGACTATCAATATAAGAACGCCTTTGTTGCTGATCATGAATTAAATACGGTAGCTTGTTTAACAGAAATTATGGCTAACGTGGAATTTATCTAGGAGATATCCATTGCTTAAATTGTACACTCAACCTAATTGTCACTATTGTGATAAGATAAAAGGAATACTGGATGAGTGTAAGTTTAAATATATTACCATAGATATACAATCTGATAATACTGCTTTATATTTTATGAAAGAGAGAGGACATACTACTGTACCTCAGCTTTATTGTGATGGTATTCACATTAATAAAAGGAATACATATGATTATACCAAAGAACAACTTACCACTTTAATCTTAGAAGCTCAAGACGCACAATGGCCTTGGCAAGATAGCGGAATAGAGCAAGAGATATAATGAACCCCTTTGATTACTTAAATGCTATAAATTATAGTAAAAAAGATATTATGCAAGATGAGGTAGATGAGCGTAGTTATAACGCTTTTCTCATTAATCGTAGTCTTTCCTACTTCTATGATACTGTTAGTATTGCTAATATCATGAATAGATACCACCACCTTGACAATAAATATCAATTTCACTTTCTTATAAATATCATTCGTAAGCGTAAAAGATTTTCGAAATGGATGAAACCAGAAACTGAGAGTGATATTGAAGTGGTTAAGCAATACTATGAGTACAGTAATGATAAAGCAAAGCAAGTATTGTCCCTTCTATCACCTGAACAATTAAATATAATAAGACAGAAGGTGAACAAAGGTGGAACTAAGTAACATAGTAGAGTGGCAACCTCAAGACATGCTTGAGATAGTCTTAAACGAACCAGATGATTTTCTTAAAGTGAGAGAAACATTAACCCGAATGGGAGTAGCATCTCGTAAAGATAAAAAGCTATTCCAATCTTGCCATATTCTTCATAAACAGGGTAGGTACTTTATAGTACACTTTAAAGAGCTCTTTATGCTAGATGGTAAAAAAGCAAATTTAGAGTTATCAGATATTCAAAGACGGAACACTATTGCCACCCTAATGAGTGATTGGGGGTTAGTTGAGATTCAAACAAAAGAACAGCTTGAATGTGCACCTCTACGACTTATTAAGATTTTACCATTTAAAGATAAGAATGAATGGGAATTATGTCCCAAATACAACATTGGTAATAAGCAGTAACATACTAAGCCCTTGCATAGATGTGTGTCAGATTAACAGACAAACACGTCTATGTGATGGGTG
>TARA_R110000868_G_scaffold170272_2_pt1 | contig 20109 bp, 14 predicted proteins | sample TARA_R110000868 | Tara Oceans TARA_R110000868 (sample SAMEA4397489) | marine metagenome | biome: Polar Biome; feature: [SRF] surface water layer (ENVO:00010504); material: water (ENVO:00002006), including particulate matter (ENVO:01000060) such as... | depth 5 m | reverse complement strand
CACCCGGTTATAATTAAGCCGGGTTCCGGTGAAGAAGTACCAGTAGGACCTACCGGTAAAAAGGGAGTAACTTCAATTTTCAATAGATATTCAGTATTCTTCTTTAATAATGTTGCTGGAGGTGATTCAACTACAGGTGAAGGTTATTTAGATAAAGTTGGTAGGATTGGTGATGATAAATTACAAGAAGTAAGATACAATCCAACCGCATCCAATTTAGTTTCTTGGACTAAACAAGGAAATACCAATGCTGTTGAGTATTCATCAGAAGACTTTTTATGGGCTAAAAAATTCAAACAAGTTCCAAATAACTATTTAGTAACTTTACGAAGATTCCCACAACCATGTTCTGATGATTTATTTAGTCCGTTGAAAAATAAACTTCCTGATGTAGGTAGACTTCTTACATGGGTTGATGGTGAGGATGTGAAATGGGATAATGTAGGTTTGAAATGGAACCACTCAATGAATTGGAAGGATTTAGAAGCAGATATTCAAGTTATGCAAGCTTCACAAGGTGCTGGTAATGAAACAGGTGCATTAGGTGGAATGGGCGGTATTGGTTCAGCATTGAAAAGTATGGCATCTATTTCAGACACCGGCGCATCCAATGCCGCAAGATCATCCAATCCAAGTACTTCAGGAATTAATCCTTATGGTAATAAAAATGTGATATTCGGGCCTATTGATGTTATTAGAAATCAAAAAATTAGAGATAAAGGTTTAAAGTTCGAACAAAAATTTGAACTTAAATTTGAATATGAACTAAGATCAATTGATGGAATAAACCCAAAAATAGCATTTATAGATTTACTTTCTAATGTATTAGTTGTAACCGCTAATAAAGGTTCTTTTTGGGGAGGTGAACGTAGATTCTATGGAGGTAATCCGAGGCAAGTTAAACCTTTCGGTGATACGGGAATGCTTGCTAATGGTGATTATAAAGGATATATGGATTCTTTAATGTCTGGGTTAACTTCAAAAGTTGATGAATTATCCGGTGGAAAGGGATTCTCTATTCCCGAAGGTGTTGGTAATATGCTAAAATCTTTAGGAGGAAATTTAATGTCTCAACTTACTGGTGGTGCTTTAGATAAAATGGGTAGGCAAGGTGGACAGGCAATGGATTCATTATTAACTGGTGAAGACACTGGTGAATGGCATGTTATGGTGGGAAATCCTGCCAATCCTATCATATCGGTAGGTAATTTAGCCTTAACAAAAACGGAAGTTTCTCTTTCAGGTGCTTTAGGACCTGATGATTTCCCAACAAAAATAATGGTAACCTGTTCTTTAGAACCAGCAAGACCTAGAGATAGATTAGATATGATGGCTATGTTTTCTAGAAATGCTAGAACATACTTAACAAAAGCACCTACAACAGTTGAATATACTAAAGACTTCAAAGGACAACCGACAAAGAAAGGATCTAGTATAGGAGCTTCTCAAGAAAAACAAATCGCATTCCCTATTGATGGTATGCAATCAGAACAAAAAATGGGAGTCTTCTCAAGGTTCCCGAATCATACTTCTGCAGGTAATGGATCATCAGAACTAGTGGAAGCTGCAGGAAATTTAGTAGAATAACATATGGAAATACATTTATTTGATCTCAAATCGGAAATGGTAAAGGACGGCATTACTATGCTTGATTTTATGGAAAATAATTTTAAGGTGAGTTATACCGACTCACTTTTAAGGATATCGAAAGTTATATTAATACAGGAAAGGCATTTATGTAGACTTGATACTTTATCAGATGAGGCGTATGGGTCAGTTAATTATCCTGATATAATTATGAAATTTAATCAAATATCAAATCCATTTTCTATGGAATTAAACGATTTGATTGTGATACCTACATTAGAATCAGCACGAAGATTTTATCGAAAAGACTCTACTAAAACGCCAAAAGAATTAAGAGACACAAAAGGTTTATTTGTCGATCCTACTAGAGCTAGTAAGAAGGATATAGAAAGAATAAAAATGCTCGAGAAAATTGCAGAAAGAAGTAAAAACGGAGCCAAAGAAATTAAACCAACAAACCTTTTAAGAGAAGGAGAAGTACCTTTTACAACTGACGGTAATATATTAACACTAGCACCTAATTCATCAGTACCTAGAAAAGTAAAAAATAGTAATAAATCACCTATAAAAAATGATAATTCTACTATATGAGTAATATTGAAAGGAGTATAGTTTCTATTGTAGACCCTACTATAGCAACGGATCTTATAGCAATGGGAGATACTGGATCTAAGGAGGCTAATGAAGTACCGAAAAGTACACCAGAAGGAGTTAATGCTGATGATTCAGCTAGAGCAGGTGCATTAGTTCCGGTCATAGTAATTAACACAACATCTTTTAGAGATGATGAAATAATTTATATGGAAACTGATTTTAGTGGGAAAATTCCTACTATCAATGTTTCCGTTGATGACTCAAAAGGTAATAAATTTGCATTAGAATTTCCAACAGATGGAGATGTTATTTCATTGTATTTAAGACCTCCAGATACAGAAAATTTAAGGCCTATCAGGATTGATTTTGATATAGTTTCTATTACATCTGATTCGGCTTCGGTGAAATACGGTATCAGTGGTGTTATGAAGATCCCTGGATTCTTTGCAGAAAAGTGTGAATCTTTTGCCGAAGACACAACATTTGAACAAGTTAAATCAATATGCTCTAATATAGGTTTAGGGTTTGCGTCGAATGTATCTGAAACTATAGACCCAATGCCTAGGTTATGTGCATTCGACACATACGAAGAATTTGTTAATAAGGCTGTTGCATATTCATATAAAGATGATGATTCATTTTTTACTTGGTATATAGATCCTTACTATTACTTATGTTTAGTTAATATAAACTCTCAATTCGATTTAGAGGATAAGGCTGACCAGATAAATGTTAGTCAATCATTACCATCAGGTATGGACCCAAATAGCACAGGAGCAGCAGACTCCCAGAAAGCAGCTTTAATATTGACAAATGAACCAGGGAAAGAAGGAACTAATTTATTCATAACTTCTTATAGCCTACTTCAGAGTACTGGGGCTATCTGGAAAAAAAATGGATATAAGAAATATGCGCAATTTTTAGATATAAATGATACTGATGAAGAGTATATGTCTATATTTGTAGATGCATTAACAACAGTAGGTAGTGAAAACGATTTTATTTTAGCAAAAGGAAGAGTCGGAGAAGATACCTATTTAGACCAAAATATGTATAAATGGATGGGTAAACAAGCACCATTTACTTTAGATGGTAATGTTCATGATAATTACTTATTTTCTGGTATATTAAACTTTCATAACTTAGAAGAAATTAAAAAAACTTCATTAAAAGTTACTATTGAAGGAATGAATTTTTACATATACAAATACATGAAAATTCCTGTTGCTATATATAGTATGGCGCAAGGTAAAGATTCTATAGATAAATTAAAAGGTAGAGATGCTGATCTAGGCGAATCCGGAAGTTTAGATCCATCTGATCAACCAGAAGGAAATCTTACTGCCATTAAAGATGGTGGATCGGATCCGACTAATTTAGGTGTTGATCCAAGAGAAGGTATAAGAAACGAACAATTATCGGGTAATTATATTGTCGGTGGTATTAAATATATTTACACTCCAGCTCCGGAAGATCCGGAAGAAACTGGTGGAGGGATGAAAATGGAATTAGAATTAATAAGGAGAGAATGGCCTATACCAGCTCAAAATAAAAGCTTATAGAAAATGGCAAAAAAACAATATACAGACAAAACACTTAATAGGTTCCAGAAGACTAATTTATATTATGCAACAGATCCTTTTTTGTTATATCAAGATCCAACATATTTAGGTTTCAAATTGCTTTTTGAGTTTGATCAACCAACCAGTGGATTACTATCTAGGAATACGCATATTAATACAGCGATGGGATATTTATACTCTATAGGCGATCAATATAGAGTGGCATATCTTTCTAAATTTGTCGATATATTAGAAGGAATTAATAAGAAAACTCCTTGGTTTTTTCAAACCATAGAAGGATTGCCTGATGTTTGGAAACGAGGATATCAAGAGAGTGAGTTTAAACCTATGTTACCTAAAGATAGAAAAATAACAATAGGCTGTGAAGAATCAATAGATCTAAGAGTCAGTACTATGATGGATTTATATAGAAAGGCTACTTTTGATTGGAAATTTAGAAGAGAAGTTATTCCTTGGAATTTACGAACTTTTAAAGTTTGGATTTATGTTTATGAAGCTAGGAGTATAAATGTTACGGGACAACCTAATTCTCCGGGATTAATCGACATTTCGAAAATACTAGGTTTACAAGACATAAACAAGAAACAACAGACCGAGAATAAAAGATTACTAGGAATACAAGATAATGAAGAAGGATCATCTCTTATTGATAGAGTTACCTCTTTAGGTGATAGTGTTGTTAGTGGTATAAAAGATTTAAAAGACCCTCCAGTACCAGATAATATCGATGTTATAGACACTAGACAAAGTCACTTCCTATTTAAGCTTGATATGTGTGAGTTTTTACCTGATGAAAGTGGAGAATTTTTAGGAAAGGTTTCTAATGTAACTGGAGAAAGAGCTACTCAAAAAATAGCCTTTACGTATCGTAATGTCGAGGAGGTTAATTTAAACAATATTTACTCCGGAGATGTTGCAATTAGAGATGCAGTAATTGGGCAATTAAAGATATCTGCTTTTGATATTCCTTATGCCGATCAATCAAATCAAAAGGGTGGTTGGTCTCTCGATTCTGTTCTTAATGATTCAGGGTTTGGGGTTCTCAGTCCTTTTGCAACGATGGCTGCTAATAAAATAGAATCTCTTGTATCTTCATATGCAGGTAAATTATTTATGGGCAATATATATGGTTTCTCTGCTAGTAATTTGCTCGGGAATGTTACTGGTGCATTATCAGGAGATCCTACTTCTATTGTTAATGCTGCTCAAGGTATAGCAAGACAACTTGGTAATATTAAACGTAATGGTTCAACTGACATCCCAGGTGATACTAAATATTATGATACTATAACACAAAATGAGTCAGGCACACTATTAGGTGATACTAAATATTACGATAACGTTACTCCTAATGAATCCAATAAAATTTCTAAAGATACTAAATATGCAACTAGAAAAGATTCTAATTCATTCAGTAATAAAACAAAAGATTCTAAAGATATCGGGAATACTTTTGAATAATACAACATATAAATAGAAATGATTGATAGAAGCAATGCATATAAAAGTGACTTACATAACACATTCTTAGGTGAAGTTATGGAAGTTGAAGATCCTCTTTTCAAAGGGAGAATTAAGGTAAAGGTCTTCGGTAAGTTTGACGATATTCCGTTGGAGGATCTTCCATGGTCTCATCCTGGAATGAATTCAACTGGAGGGTCTGATAGTGGTGGTGGATTCTTCTCAGTACCTAAAGTAGGATCTATAGTTTCTATCAAATTTGATCAAGGTAATATATACCATCCAGAATATTTTTTCCATCAAGAAATCTCTGATGAAGTTAAAACGGAAATTGAGGCTTCTTATCCTAATGCTCATGTTTTAGTTTATGATACAGTAACCGAAGGATCTTTAAAAATATTCTTCACCGAAGCAAAGGGATTAATGCTAGATTATAAAGAGAGTCAAATTAATATTAAACCAGACAAATCTATTATAATACAAAATGCTTCTGGAGATGGTATATTAGAAATGCTTGATGATGGAACTATGAACATTACACAAGCTAATATGATAAACATCACAACAGATGCTGATATAAATGTAGTTTGTCAAAACCTAATAGTTGACCATGCAGCATCAGTTGAATTAGGAGCTGGTGCAACAGAACATTTAGTTTTAGGTGAGAAGATGATGGCCTTGTTTAATGCACATCAACATATTGGTAATTTAGGAGCACCAACATCACCACCAACTAAACCAATGACGCCATCCGAATTAAGTCAAAAAGAAGTAAAAACATTATAAATTTAAAAAAATAAATTATGCCATTAATCGCAACCGTATTAGAATCAGGAATAAAATCTAAGCTAGAATTAGAATTTAAAAGTCCTGGTGTTAAAACCAGCCTTAGAACTTTATTAGATGGAGGGAGTTTAGGTGGATCCGTTTCATCAGCTAAAAGTATAGACAAAGCTCTCAGTAACATATCTATTATTGCTAAAGCCTTATCCTTTGGAGTATCGGACATTCCCGGTTCTTCAATACCATCAACATTGATAGTTCAAAAAACTGTGGCAAATGAATGGTCTAATGCTTTAGCTGATTCTATTTGTGAATGGATGTCAGCGGAAATAGCTCCAATAATTGCTGCTACTATGGCAGCTGAAGTTGATACTTTCGTGAAGAGCGGAACAGTTAATGTTACAACGACAGGAGTAACCGTAGGAGCCCCTGCACCACATGCAATTACTGCACAACCAGGAATAGGTAGTGTAATTTAAACAACTAAACAAAGATATATAATAAGATAATACAATAATACATTTCACTTTTTAAAAAACAAAAATGAACAAAAAAATAAACGGACCTGAATCTACAGTTATTAGGTTCAATCAAAAAAAAGATCAAGAAGAAAAAACTCTATTATTTACACCTAGAGAAGATTATCATGATCAAGAAGGAAATTTCGATTGGGATGCTTATGAAGCAACATGTCCTAAAAGAATAAGAAAACACAATCCAAAGATTAAAAAACATCCTGGAGATAAATCAAAAGTTTTTTGCCGAGAGCCTTACGCTCAAGAGCTTTACGAGCTTTATGAAGGATCTTTAACACACTTAGTCCAACCTAAAGAGGGCGATTCATTACAAGGAACTATTGTTTCTGTTAGTGCTGAATATGCAATGGTTGATGTTAATTGGAGAGAAGATGCTATGATAGAACTTAGGAAAGAAAAAGCAGAGTATCTTAAATATATACAACCAGGATTTCCTATCGAAGTTCTTATCGGAAAACTTAATGATAAAAACTCTAAATACCCCGTACCAGCTTCATATTCTAAAAATATTATTGCTAAGAAACGAGTAGAAATAAGAGAATCTATCGGAGAACCTATTGCATATTTAGGAGTTGTTACTCAATTAATACACGGAGGATATTTCGTAGATATCGATGGTATTGAATGCTTTATGCCAGGATCTCTCGGCGGTATGAATAAATTAATTAATTTTGATTCTCTTATAGGTAAATCTATTTATGTAGTTCCGATTAACTTCTCTAAAGAAAAAGGTTATATCGTAGTATCCCATAGAGAATATTTAAAAGCACTAGTTCCTCACGAAATTGAAACCCTTGAAATGGGTAAAGAATATACTGGGTTTGTTACCGGTGCAAGTAGACATGGTATATTTGTTGAATTCAATCAATGTTTAACCGGTCTCATAAGTAAACATGAGATTTCTGACGATTTAATTGATGATTTCGATAATAGACGAATTGCATCAGGTTCTGAAATCACCTTCTTTGCTAAAGAAATTATTGACAATAATAAGATTGTTCTTACTCAAAAAGAAATTGTTATCGAACCTTCGGTTTGGGATGATGTTGAAGAGCGATATAAAGTTCCTTCAGTAGTAACTGGTAGAATTAAAAGAATTGTTAGATATGGGGTCTTCGTGGAATTAGAACCTAAATTAGTTGGTTTATTACACAAATCACATCTTCATGAAAATATAGAATTAGAAGTTGGTCAAGAAATCGACGTTAAAATTATTAAAATAGATAAAGAATCTAAAAAAGTCGATTTCTCTATATAATCTTCTGGAATATATAAATAAAGAAAGAAGATCTATATTTGATGAATTATAATTCACACACACTATCAACATTATTTGATAAATCATTAATAAGAATATCTGCTGACTTTGGATCGAGAAAAGATCCAAGGTCGGTTTGTTCTGATTTGACTAAAGAATTAAAAACTAAAGTCTCTTCAAACGATCCTGGTGCATATAACTTTCAATTAACTAGAGGTGATGATGGAGTTTATAGTTTTATAACACCTTTCATGCTTTATCGAGATTCTAGGTTAGTTATTATTAGCTTGTTTAAGTGGATAGAAAGATCGGGAGTAACAAATAGAAATAATAATTTATTCATAGATCTTAAATTTATTGATACTATTAGTGGTCCCTTTAAAGGATCTTTATTTAATACATCCACAAAAATTGATAATATTGATAAACTTCGATTCATATTAGAATTTGATGAGGAAGCGGTATATAATAAATTTCCTTCTAGGAAATCTGGAATTTATTCCAATACAATTCTAAACTTGGAACCTAGACAAAAATTTATCCCTAAAGAAAATTCCAATATAGATCCTTCTTTATATGTTATGCCAAATACATCAAATAGTGGTATTAATTTCGAAAGACTGAATCATGGGTTTTTGAGGATGCAATATTTAGGCGGAGAAGGATATCAAAAAAAAATTGAGGAAGTTTTAGAAATTATTAATCAGTTTTGTGTTACTTCTTGGGATTGTGTAATTAATAAAAATTTCACTAGAAATAACATACTGAAATTTGAAAAGGTTATAGAGAAAAAGAAAAAAGTTAGAGAGTCTTATTTAGATTATGAGTTATTTAAAGCTAATTTCCCTAAGATAAATTTAAGTATTGATTTAGTATACGTAGATAAAACAATTGCAGCTTATTATCCTACATTAAGAGATAAATTATATGATATACTAAATAACATGACATTCAAAGGTGGAATAGATATTAATTATGATACAACTTTAGCAAAATTTCAAATGAAAGAAGGAGATATTACTAATACAAAATCTCTTGATAATATTGAATTTGTTATGTGTAAGTGTAAAAACGGAACATATACAAATTGTGATTTTTATGATACCATAATTGATGAAGCGACCTTAGAAGTTTGTAATTTATATTTACACTCTAAAGCCGATAAATGCAATATTAATAATTCATTTATAAATAGAACTGCTGAAATAATAAACTGTGATTTTGGTGGAATGAATGGTGTTTTAAATGGTAAAATGGAAGGTGGTATTTTTAGAACAGGAAAGATTGGAAATCATTCTAAGATATCAAATAACACGGATGTCATAGAATATCAACAACTTAAAGCAGGATTCCTCGTAAGTGGAGATAAAGTAATAGTACCTACAAAAAAATATAGAAAAGAATGACACAAGATGAATTCATAGCAAACATACAACAAGAATTAAGTGTTGCTTGCGCTCTTCCATTCACTGTCCCTGTTCCGGAAATTGAAAGGATCATTAAATATTCAGCAGAATGGTTTTATAAAAAATATGAAGATTCGGTTGAGGAAAGATACTACATAATACCAACAACTCTTTTTCAAACTGATCAATATAAGAGAGACCGAACTGTAACCATGCCAGATTGCGTTTTTTCTATATTCCAATTAAAGAAATTAAAGGAAGATTTTGCTAGATCGATGTCTTTTGATGGAACTGCGGATTTTGGAATTGAAAGATTATTTCTATCAGACTCGGTTTCTTTGGGTCAAGGTACAGAAAATTTAATGTACTATACATTGAATATGTATTGGTTAGATGTTGCATCTCATATAATAAATCATACGATAAGTTTTAATTATAACCGAAATTCAAATAGGTTATTTTTTGGTGGTGAAACTCCTAACAGAGATTGTGTTGCTCTATGTTATGTCAAGCTTCCTATAGAACATTTAATGACAGATGAAATATTTTATCGTTATGTAGTTGCAAAATGTAAAGTTCAATTGTCTAGAATTCTAGGAACATTCAACTTTAACTTACCAGGTAATATACAAATTAACTATGATCTTATTAGAAGTGAAGGTACTGAAGAGATAGCAAATATTATAGAAGAGATAAAATCCGAAGAAGGAATGGACTTCTTCCTTACATCGGGAGGAGCTTAATAGTGATAACCAGTTTAACCAGAGAGATCAATAGAATCAATCTAAGGAACTTTAAATAAATTAAAAATAGATTACTAATAATGTCAGTCGATATCTATACAAAACTCCGTAGTGATCCAATATACGATCCTAATGCTATGGAAGAGAATAGTGATTTAGAGCTTTTTTTGCAATGTGTTGATATGATATTAACTACAAGAAAAGGAGCTTTACTAGGTGATCCAGATTTTGGATTGGCTTTGGATTCATATCTTTGGTCTTTTACTGGAGGTTCATCCGGGTTGAAACAAGAAATATTACAACAAATCACCCAATATACATACACAGAAAGGAGTATATCATATGATGTTGAAGTTAATTTTATTAGTGGAAATATTTATGATTCTATACTTGTAGATGTAATTATAGACGGAACCAAAATGGCCGGTTATTTAATGGCTTGATAAAAGATAAGAAAAAATGAAATTTTTAAATCCAAATAGATTAAGATTTAGCACATTAACCAATGCTGTTAAAACATATTTAATAAATACTTACGACCAGACAAAGAATGTCTTCTCCAAATCTTCTCCGTTCGGTCAAATTTTAGATGTTGTTAGTGAATATTATCAATTAGTTCTTCTTTATTTAGAAGATGTTCTAGTTGAACTAAATATTAATACAGCACAAAAACAGAAATCCGTATTTGGTCTTTCTCGACTTGCTGGACATAATCCTACTAGATCTTTATCAGCTCAAGGAACATTAAATTTGAAAATATCACCGACAGCTAAAGGTGATGTTAATGCCAGTTATATAATGATTTTAGATAAAACTAAATTGATTTGTAAAAATAATAGCTTTAATTATTTTATTCAATTAGGTAATGCTTTAGATAATATAAAAATAGACATTAACGAGACGAAACAAATACCTATAAAAATTATACAAGGAGAAATTGAAGAGCAAACTGTTATTGGTACAGGTCTTCCATTACAGTCATTCTCAATGACATCCAAGAAAACTATTGAAAATGAAATGGTTTGGATTTATGTTAATGGCGAACCTTTTGAAATTGTAGATTCACTTTATGATATGCTAAAAGGAGAAAATCTTTGTATTGTTAAAACTGGTATTAGTGGAGGTATTGATTTATATTTCGGTAATGAAGATTATGGAGTTATCCCTCCTATCGGTTCTTCCATCCTTGTAAGATATGTTAAGACTGACGGTTTTAGTGGAAATATATTTTCGAAATCTAATCAAGTTAATTGGAAGTGGAATGAATCAGCTTTTACTAATACCGGGGAAGAGATTGACATGAATGAGATGTTTATTACTTCAATAGAAAAACCTGTTATTTTAGGTGCTGATTCAGAATCTTTAGAATTAACAAAAATAATTGCTCCTAAAACAAGTAGATCTTATGTTTTAGCAAACACTGACAATTATGTTAGTCTTTTATCTCGATTTAATTATTCATACGTTGATGCATATACAACTTTTGATGATGATTACTTAGATGATGATAATATCATATATTTATTTTTAATCCCTGATATAATACGAAGATTAAGTAAAAACACTGATTATTTTACAACTTCAGTGACAAACTTCTATTTAGGTTCCGATGAAAAGGCTGCTTTAATGTCTTATATAAATATGAGTGGACAGCAAATTATGTCTTCAGAAATTAGTATCGTAGATCCGATTATTACAAAATATGCTTTAAATATATTTTTAAGAATTTATGATAGTGTTGATTCTATTCAAATACAAAATGAGGTTACATCTAAAACTACAGAATATTTACTTAAAGTTAATAGGAGAGATAAAATTCCGAAATCCGATTTAGTAGCAATAATAGAAAATATCCCAGGGGTTGATTCCGTTAGTATTTCTTATATTTCTGAGAAAAATGAAAAAGCTATTAATGATGGATTCTATTATCAAAAAGTTTCATCCATTGATAAAATACGAGGAATAATGACAGTGACTGATAATAGGATCAATTTAACTACAAACGAAGATCCTAATTTAGGATTAGACGAATTTGGTGATATTGTTATAGGACTGAATGAGTTACCTATAGTTCGGGGTGGTTGGTATGATCGATATAGTAATTATTATGAAGATGGATTATCATCTACTCAGTTCGGATCTCTTAATATAGTTATAAAAGATGTTATTAGAGAAACACAAACAATAAAAATGATTAATAAGAATAAAAAATCGATAAAATAATATGTATATAGATTCATTTTATAATAAGATGTTACAATCAACGGAAAAGAGAGTTTCTCTTGGATATGACTATGGTAAAGATGGATTGATGAAAAGATTTGTTTCTCCTAGGTTATATTTTAATCCTAGAATAGAAGATTTTTTAAATCTATTAGATCCGGTTCTGGTTGAAATGGTTGAAATGGTTAAAAAAGTACAATTCTATAATAATTACACTATCGACAAAAATGATCGAAGAATAAATTCATAATATGTACGAGTTTTTAAGGTTTTATAATAATAAAGGAGAGTATACAAACTATTCATATGACAGTTCACTTGATAAGTGGACTGGTAGAATTGATATGCATACTATATCGGTTGATTTGATTGAGAGTTTTGATTTATTTTTAGTTGAAGAGGTTTGGAATAATAATACAGGAAATAAGACTTGGACATATCCACATGGATCTACTGGAATTACTACTATAAATGCTTCATTTAATTCAAAAAAACCTGTTCCAGAAATATTTGTTTATGCATTCACTCCAGGACCTACATCCAGCAACATAGAATTAAATAAATTATATTCAATAGATTATGACTTTGATAGCTCAATTGATGTGATTGCTGGACCTTCGGGTGCATATCCGGGAATAAAGGAAACTGGTCTTATAAATTCAACATCATTGCCAATACATATTGGATTTATGCCTTCTGATGAAGATGGATATACGTCTATTTTGACATTAAAAGATAATACGGATCACGTCATTGCTGAAATTACTATATATGGTGAAGGTGAAGAGGAAGATGAAAGGTTAAAAACACTTTTATTAAATATGGGACATGATCTTCTGCCCGAGGATTCTGTTATATTTGATACTTCCGATGTTAATGAAGAATCAATTGATTGGAATTTAATAAATAGAAAAAGAAAAGAGCTTTTATTAGAATATAGTAATATATTCCCTTACTTAGGATCATATAAAGCTTTAATAAATATCATCAAATTCTATGGATATCAAAATGTTCATATGAAAGAGTATTGGAAAAATGTTGATATTAATTCTACAAACTATTTAAAATACCGACAAATAGATGTAAAGAGTATTTTTACCGAGAATGCTTCGTTTAGTGATACAACTTTAGTGCCTAGTAAAATATACAGGAAAACAAGTAAATTCGGTTTGTTTTATGATATAAATATTGAAAGTGGCGAATATGATAGTGATGGGTTACCTATCACTGAAGAAGTTTTTAGCTTTACTCCAGAGGAGATATTGATAAAAATTTATGCACTAAAGAAGAAGCTACAAAACTACTTTCTTCCTGTTAATGCTAAAATTGTAGATATTATAGGCGAAGCTTTATATTTTGCTCAATACAAGATAGGAATAATCACAGAACAAAATAGAATTGACTCAGTTTCTTTGGGAATAAAACCAAAAATTTCTATATCTCCAGGACCTACTGGTTATATAGAAGATTTAAGACCTTTGTATTATTTAGGGTTTCCTATAGGACATGATTTGAATATTGGAGGATATACTGATCTTTGGAGTTATCGAATTGAAATTGATAGTTCTACCTCGGTGGATACTGGTCAAAAGGTTAATTTAAAATTAGATTTTGAAATAGCAGGCAATATAGTTTCTTATTTAGATTATGATTGGGTTAGGGATCCTAATGATGGACAAATTGTTTATTCTCAAAAAGAGGTAGCAACTAAAATATCAGAATTGATTAATGATTCTGCCGGAACATATATATATAATCCTAGCACAGGAGCTTCGGGAAGCTCTTACGTTTTTGATAACTTCTTTTCATATCCGGAAAGTTCATCTGATTATGTGAGAATAATACAAAAAATAGGAACTAATTTAGTAGACAATATTAACGCGGTATTCACTTCCACTTCTACATCACCACACGTTCCATCAGGAGTATATCCTAATGATGATTCATCAACTTATATTGATGCTTCCTTAGGTGGATCCCTAGGAGCCAGTGGAGCACCAATGTCTTATTATGCAGATACATTCCTAGGATATTTTGATAAATTAAATGTTCCCATTGTTAAATTAAATGATGATGAAGACATACCTTTAGGATACCCTATTGTCCTACATAATGATACTTTTGATATAGGATGGAAAGATATAAATGTAACATACAATCAACTTGATTCGATAAATCCTGGAAGTTCCGGACCTAACACCGGCACACTATATTCTATGTACAGTACATCAAATACTATAACAGGTTGGACTTCGGTATCAACTCCTATTATATCGGCTGTTCCTGGATTTCCTTCAACTTATTTCCCGAATCAAAATTCATTCTCTTGGATAAATGTTGGATATTATGGTTATTATGATATGCAATGGATTGTTAAAGGACCTAGATCATTTAAGTATGATTCAACTCAGTTATCTATAGAGAAAATAAAAGATTTATCATTGATTCTTCCTTATGTGGGATCATATGATGTTGAATTATATTTATGGGACCTATATAATAATAGGTCTATGTTATTTAAAACTGATTTTATTGAGGTTAAAATTCCTAATTCTGATTTTATCGGATGGTATCAAAAAAGAGAGTTAGATTATAATTGGAATACTCGAGAATATCCTAAACAATCTAATTATAAAAACAACAATCCTCCAATCGGAAATCCACTAAGAAAGGAATTGAGCTGGGATGATTATGGATCTACATGGGATTTACCATTACATCCAAATGAAGATATAGAGATGTTAGAAATATCGTCTAACTCGCTAGATTCTATTGAATTTTATCAAACAATATATAATCCATCTGACAATCCTTTAGTTGATAGATATCCTTATAACTTTAATCTATTAGGAAATTTCGCAAAATGGAATGATGCATATCATTTATGGTGGGATAATACAGGAACTCGAATAACACAATTTGAAATCCCTTCAGATTTGTATACTGGAATAGACTCTTTCGTTGATCTTTTTATGACAAGAGGTAATTCTATAGTTGCTAAAACGGATGCCAATATAACTTATGTCGAAGGTCCGACTGGTTGGACTGGAGCTACTGCTTCAGGTGCAGGAGCTACCGGAGATTATACTTACGTTAATTCAGGAAATAGAGTTTATGAATTTGACGGTACTGAATGGAAATATATTTACGAAACAATAGATGGAATTAAAATCCCTTTAACATCAGGAACATTAAATGATGATGAAAAATTAAAAGAGATTTGTGATTATCTAAACAAAATTCAAAAAGATTCTACATTAGATCCTAACTCTAATCATGATATATTTAATGATTTCATATACTATTATAATGAAGATTATGATACAAATTATTCTTTAGTACCATATATTAGAGCAGTATCAAAGAAATTTGATAAACAATCAAGACACACAATATATTCAAACGATTCATCAGCTTTCAAAAAATCATCTTATGAAACTGTTTATTTTGGATATTTAGGAGATATTCCTACACATTTTGAAATATTTGATGTCCCTACAGACCTTACATCAAGTCCATCAATATCCATAAATTATATTTCGGGTGGAAGTTCAATGACTTCTCCTTATTTAATAGGATCTACATCTTTATCGGATTTAGTTAATGAATTAAACGGACCAACTGCTCAAGGTTATACCGGAATCGGAGATTTTACATATAACTTAGTGATGGGTGCCTCAGGGTGGACAGGTGGAACAGGACCTACTGCTGGAATGACAACGGAGGTAAAACTTCAAGGAATTCATAAGTCATTTTCATCAGAACAAAAAATAGGTGTTGATTTAGGTGGTGATTTAAAGGGAACTTATTATGGTAGATCTTTAATAAAAAATCCAACATGGGATTCAATTAGAGTTCTTAAATATACTGAAGAATTACCACTTCTGACTGTCGTAAATTTAACTTATGACAACTCAAAAATGAAAGGAAAGAAAAATCCTAAATGGACTCTAATTAAAGAAGATGACAATAACTTCGGGAATATATACTATAATAATAAATACTTTTCTTATATGTTCACTGAAAAAGGTAGTTATACTATTATCCTCGAACTAGAAGATACAAACGGAAACAAAAATACAGTTAAAAAACAAGAAATAATAAAAATAATATAAAATGGCAATCACATTAACAACAATCAATGGAACCGATTCAGTAGCTGCTTCGAGGATTACAATCAATGATAACTACTCAACGATAGGAAATGCACTAAACAGTGTTCTTTCTATTATAGACATTGCTACTGGGAAAATCGATAATTTTAACTTCGGTGGTGCTAACCCAGTGATCGAATCAGGAGATTTAATCATTCACGGAACGGTCGGAACAGGTGGAATATCTGTACTCACCGGGAATGTAGTGACACAAAACGGTAACATCGTAGCTGGAGGAACCGCTTCTTCTGGTTATCTAGAATTAGGACTCAATTCAGGAGTAAAAATACAAAAAGTTACTAAAAACTTAACAGTCGGTGATATACCAACTGTTGATTTTGCTGGAGTTGCAGGAGCTACAGGAACTACAGGTTCTGCTGGTCCTATAGGATATTTAACTATTCCGAGACAACCAATAGCTACAATTACATCAATCCAAAATCCTCAATTAGGTGCTCTAGTTTTTGATACTACAAACATGAATGTTTTAGTTTGTACGGTAACAGATGCTACAGCAGGAGCTACAGGTACTTGGACTGTTGTAGGAACACAATCATAATAAAAAAATAGTTTAAATGGCAACACCATTAATTAACCCACTCAGAATACAAGGCGGAACCTTTTATAGTTTTTCTTCTGCTGTTAGGGATATACAAAAAACTTTCTCTGATGATGACGCAAGATTTGTATTTTCAAAATTTGCATTATTAGATATCCCTGATGTAGCTACTCCGTCCGGAAATTACGAAAATTACGTAGTGTGGGAAGGAATTGGTGCCTTTGCTGGAAGTGGTACATCATCTGTACCTAATGTGTCAATTGATAATAATTCTAATATAGCTGAATCATTTCAAAATTATGCACTAAACTTTGAAGAAGAAATTTTATTAGGAACCAATAATTTAGCCCAATTGTATGATAATACACAATTATATACTGCATCCGAAAGAGTTTTTTGGAAGTGGATGGCTCAAATCAATTCGGTTAGATTTAGATCAGCTACAACTGCTGAGTCAAATATCACTAATCACTTTACAGAAGAAGATTCTAGTTCAACTTATAAAAGAGTTGTAAAATATATGGGCGATATTGATATAATCAATAATGTTTCTCGTGGTGGTTATGATTATTCGGAAGTTTATATTCACGTACCTACTACACATGGAAGTACTCCTCTAGTAATGTGGAAGCCTTATGTTGATACAAACTATGCACCAGGAAGATCATGGAATAACGGCGAAACTTATATTGTTGGTAGAGACGGAAGTTCCACTCACCCTAGTGGATTAGATTTGAGAGCATTCTATGATAATGATATATCTACTTCTTATACCACACAAAGTACATTCGGAAATATAACAAATTGGGTTGGTACTGCTGCAATTTCAGCAGGAACTCCTAAACCTGTTAAATTATCTAATGCTGATGGTATTATACTTGATTGGAATCCTATCTCTTATAAACCAATAACAGATGATCCTAATATTACTATAATTCCTGAATTTAATTCTACCGATGCAGCAGGTGATTTCTCTTTTAATGCTGTTTTAGTTTATTATGACACATATAAAAACTCAACTCCTGATGAAAAAGCTACAAACTTATATGGTGTTTTATTCTTAGATGATTATGTTAATCAAGGTGCCGGTAATGCATTCCTTAAAAGATTTGATAAATTCAAACCAAATAAAATAACAAAACTCAATGGGAATGGATATAGCTTTAAATTAGATATTAAATTTGATTCTACCATTTCTAATTTAGGTGTCGAAACTATCATTAATGATTATAATACATTCTCGATGGATTTATTCACCGATGCTTCTATTAGATTACAAGAAGCAGCAGATATGTTTATTGATTCTGAAATTGATATAATCAACATGAAAACTCGATTAACTTCTCTTGAGAACTTCTATTTTACGCAAGAGAGTTTAAATAATCTATCTTCAAGATTATCTCAACTGGAAGTAAGCTTAAATAACGCTAAATTATCATTTCAGTCTAGTACAACAATAATGGATTTGATATCAAGATTATCTAATAACTTAAATCAAGTTATAAATGGTGAATTGTCATCGGAATTAAGTTTTAATACTGAGGTGGTCCAAGGAGGTAGAGGAATACTGATTGATAAATCCGTACCAAATAAAATTATAGTAACAAATAAGGTCCAACAATATAATACATTCACTGAATGTGGTAATGATTCTAAAAATATTATCACTGATTTAGGAAATGGGAAAACACCAACAAACACAACTAATGGTAATATTTTATTCTTAGGTGAATATACAAATTACTTTAAACAGAAAAATCAAAACTCAGATCCGACTACTGGGATTGAAACTTTTTCTGATAATGTTTATATAAACATAGACGATTTAAGTAATAATTGGATGAAGGGTCAAGTCCTTAGATTCGTATTCGATGATTATATAGATTTGTCCGGAAATACTATTACTTTTATGACCGATAAAAATAATAAATTTAAGCAAGGTGTTTTTGGGAAAAAAATTGGAACTGTAACCACTTCTATGACATTTTCAAATAAGCCAATAATAGAAATAACATGTACAGATGCAAGTCTATACACATTTAATATAGATATAATTAGATAAAATGGACACAAAATACTCATTAACAACGCTACTCAACGACTTATTAAAGTTACAAAATAACGGATACCAGATAATTACAAAATTATCTGATGTTGTGTCTTCTAATGCTGATACGGTTGAGATTGACGTTGCCGACTCAAATGGTGTTATACAAAAAGTTTATGTTCCCTCATTCGGAGCTATTAAACAACAAATAGTACAATTAGAAAATAACGTGAAAAGTATTTCTGGTGTAGGTGATGGTGACACTTCTGTACAATTATCAGATGGATCTTTTAGAAAAATATTAATTAGCACATTACAAAAAGAGGCACAGACTATTAAGTCTATGAACGCCCCTTTAAATTTTAATACAAGAGAAAACTGGTTTTTTGAATCGTTCTTAAATCCACTTTTATATGTTTCTTTTGATTTAACAAATCAAGTTAAATATAACACAGAAAATGTCGAAATAGCAAGATATATTTTAAACCTAGACACTCAACAAAAGAAAACTTTATTTGAAAGGGAGTATTTGAATAACTCATCTATTGATTATAATTCTTTTATTAAGAAGATTGTAAATAATAATATCACTTATTTCCTTGATAAATCTGTTGTGGATATGCCACCAAGGTCTTTAAGATATTCCGGTGATTTTATGATTATCAATATCAATGATGTTACCGAAACTGTAATAGTAAATGAAGCTAACGTACAAAAAAGATACTTACAATTACAATTAGACAAACTAACATATAATGACAATAGATCACAATATTTAGGAACTATCTCTCTTAAAATTAATGACAGCTTGGTTCTTAATACTGGTAAAAAGAATACTCGATTTAAAGTTGTTAGTGTTGATTCATCTAGGAGTACTGTTAATGTTGAACAAATTGAGGGATTTGATAGTGCAAATATTGGTAGTTCTATGGCGTTTTATGGTGTTGATGATTCTCCAGTTTACTCTGAAGTTAATATAGGATTTAATGAAAATTGTGTTATATTCATAAAACCTATAGATCCTGATTCTAAAATACAGGCGACAAATTGGTCACCTGGAGTGGGTATTTATACTAATGATTTAGTTATCACTGACACAAAAGGAAACTCGATGGATTTAGCAACCTATTACACTAATGAGGTTGTTGATTTTGGATCTTACTTATATTCAGCAG
>TARA_R110000868_G_scaffold103455_1_pt1 | contig 20120 bp, 14 predicted proteins | sample TARA_R110000868 | Tara Oceans TARA_R110000868 (sample SAMEA4397489) | marine metagenome | biome: Polar Biome; feature: [SRF] surface water layer (ENVO:00010504); material: water (ENVO:00002006), including particulate matter (ENVO:01000060) such as... | depth 5 m | reverse complement strand
TCTTTAGCAATTAATGCATTATAAGCTACAGTTATTGATAATGAAATAGTGGGCATGTAGAAAAACATGTTCACCAACATAACCCAGAAAAAAGTGGTAGGATTATCTACTTGCGGCAAAAAAAACAAAGCAGCAGCACCAAAAAAATGAAGCAAACCATATAATTTTTCAGCATTTAAAAAACGATCTGATATAATTCCTGTAAGAGCAGGCATAAAAACAGAAGAAATACCCATTGTTGAAAAAATGATACCAAATTCAGTACCCGACCAATGTTTATTATTAAACCAATAGGCTCCAATTGTAAGCAACCAAGAACCCCAAATGAAAAACTGAAGGAAATTCATTAAAATCAGTCTGTATTTAATACCCATAAGATAAATTATATTATTTTAAAAAAATGTAAGGCGTAAATCTAATATTTAAAATGTGATAAACAAAAAAATTAATTCGTTTTAGTAATTTCATTTACTAGACTCAACACCACTTCAAATTGTTCTTCACGTGTTAAATGTGAATTGTCAATTTCTATAGCATCTTCTGCCATTACTAAGGGAGAATCCTCTCTATGTGTATCAATATAATCACGCTCTTCAACATTTTTCAACACTTCTTCATAGGTAACATTATCTCCTTTTTGCTGCAATTCAGCAAATCGCCTTTCGGCTCTTGTAATTGCACTGGCAGTCATAAATATCTTAAGTTCAGCATCTGGAAAAACAACAGTGCCAATATCTCTTCCGTCCATTACAATTCCTTTATTCTCTCCCATTTGTTTTTGTTGCTCCACAAGTTTGGAACGAACTTCTGAAATTTCAGCTACTTTGCTAACAAAATTAGAAACTTCAATGGTCCTTATTTGAGTTTCTACGTTAGTATCATTCAAATACATTTCCCCAAAACCTAAAACTGAATTAAATTTAAATTCTAATCGAATAAAGGGCAAACTATTAATTAAAGTTGCTTTATCAAAAAACGCAGTGCTAATATATCCGTTTTGCATAGCAAAATAAGCAACGGCTCGATACATTGCGCCAGTATCAACGTATACATATCCCAAATGATTGGCTAATTGTTTTGCTAAAGTACTTTTCCCTGTGGATGAAAACCCGTCAATTGCGATGGTAATTTTTTTCAATTTTATATTTTAATTTGATGTTATTAAACCTAATATTAGCTAGTCTAAATTTTATAAGAAACCATATTATTTCTTTATATATCAATAATAGACACTTAAAATAATTTTTGTTTTAGAATGATCAATCAACTCCCCTATCCTATTAAAAAACAATTCATTAACCATTGGACAACCCAAGCTTTTACAAATGTATTGTCCTTGTTCTTCATAAGGTACACTTTCAAACTTGTGTAAAACTATCTTTCTGTTAAAAGCATTACTATTTGTAGCATCTAATCCGTATAACTTATAGGCCTTTCCGTACATTCCATTATACTGGCTTCCTATAGAATACTTCCCCAACGAACTGCAAAAAGAATGATTTTCATTACTGAATTTCAACTCCCCTTCAACATCTGTTTCAGAACCTAAACCATGAGCAACTAAACCTTCATCAATAATCTCATTTGTTTTCAAATTACAAACAAAAAAACGATACTTACCCGATTGTATTTTCATGTCAATAAAAAAAGCAATTTCTTTATTGTACTTTGAGCTTTTATTAACCAGTTCTTTTACCTCTTTAATTTGCGAATCTAATTTTTCTTGTATTATACTATTTTCCCTTTTACCATTAAAGCTAGAGAAAATAAATAAAATAAAAAACAATAAAACAAATAGCTTCTTCATCTTCTTTTCTATTTTTTATTAATTTTTTTATTGAAAATTAATCGTTAAACCAAATAAACTTGTATTTCCTGCTAGAGTATAACGGGAATAAGAGTAATTAAATTTTAATTTATTTAATTTTAATCCAAAACCTAACGAAATTCCTGAAAAATTACGTTGCTCTACTATACGTAACTCTTCTGCTCTTCTAAAATTATATCCAAGCCGCAAATTAAATGCTTTTTTGGGAAATAATTCGACTCCAAAAATTACATGACGCAACGCATTATTCACAAATGATATTTTTTCTTCATTTGAACTCCCATCAATGGAGATTTGTGCTCGCTCTGGATTTGAAAAAGCAATATTCCACTGTTGCAAATTCTCTAATGTCAAATGCCACCGAACAGGCACATTTTCTAATTCTTGTGAAACTCCCGCAAGTATTTCTAAAGGCAATCTTTCATGAACTTCTGAATAGGTTGTGAATTGGGTACCAATATTGCGTATAACTAAACCCCAATTAACATCATTCCTTTCGTCAATAAAAATAGCACCTATGTCAATTGCTCCTCCTAACGAATTATAACTCTCTAAGCTGGATGAAATTAATTTAGCATTTGCCCCTAAATGTAAAGTTGTGTTTGGTACATTATAAGCGTATCCAAAAGACAATGCTGTTTCACTTCCCGTAAATGAGGAGGTAGTTTGGCCATTTTCATCATATCCTTCAAAATTACCGTAATTGACATAATTAACACCAACTTGAAAAGTTTGTAAATGCCGATCATAAGTGTACGCATAAGAAGCCGTACCATATGTAACCTCTCCATAATAACTCCCATAATTAATTGCTAAATGGTTATCCATTTCTACATTAATTGTTGCTGGATTAAAATTTACTTGATTTACATCATCATCATAAATAGTGATTGTTTTCCCTCCGAGTGCTGCCTGTCTAGGCGAAGTAACTAAGTTTAAAAACTGATACGTATATTTCCCTCCTATTTGACCGTAAGAAACAGTACATATAAGAAGTAAAAAATATAAAAAAAGTTTTTTGAACATGCTTTAGGTTTCTATTTTTTTGTAAAATAAAACGCATTAACGAAGATAAAATTATAATACCAATAATTAGTGCTTTTACATCTCCAAATTCCTAACAAATAAAATTCCAAAATCATCTCTCAATTATTTTAAGTTTTGATTTTGGAATTATTATTTAAATTAAAAAATAGTCTTTACAAGGTTTTAGGATTTTTTACTTTCTGATCTGTAATTGCAATTTTTAGAACTTCACTCATTTCTTTTACAAAATGGAAATGCACCCCTTCTATATATTCTGGTTTTATTTCGTCAATATCACTTTTATTTTCATGGCACAAAATAATTTCCTTAATACCCGCACGTTTAGCAGCCAATATTTTTTCTTTAATTCCTCCAACAGGTAGCACTTTTCCTCTTAATGTAATTTCACCCGTCATAGCCAAATGTTTTTTGACTCTTTTTTGTGTAAACAATGAAACTAAAGACGTTAACATCGCTATTCCCGCACTTGGACCATCTTTTGGTGTTGCTCCTTCTGGGACGTGTAAGTGAATATTGTGATTTTTTAAAATATCTGGATTAAGACCTAAAAGTTCAGTATTTGCTTTAATATATTCTAATGCAATTGTTGCCGATTCCTTCATTACTGTACCTAAATTTCCAGTAATTGTCATAGTTCCTTTACCAGGAGAAATAAGTGATTCAATAAACAAAATATCCCCACCTACACTTGTCCAAGCAAGTCCAGTTACAACCCCAGCAACATCATTACTTTCGTATTTATCTCTTTCTAATCTAGGAACTCCTAGTACTTTTACTATATCAGCATCTGTCACTTTTTTATTATACTCTTCTTCCATTGCAACTGATTTTGCTGCATTACGAATAACCTGAGCAATTTTAGCTTCCAATCCACGTACTCCCGACTCTCGAGTATAACCTTCAACAATTTTTTCTAATTGTTTTTTCCCAATAGTTAAATCCTTGGATGTTAATCCATGTTCTTTTAATTGTCTTGGAAATAAATGTTGACGTGCAATCTCCACTTTTTCTTCAATTGTATAGCCAGACATTTTAATTACCTCCATACGGTCTCTTAAGGCCGGTTGAATTGCTCCTAAATTATTAGAAGTTGCAATAAACATTACCTTCGATAAGTCATACCCCATTTCAAGGAAATTATCATAAAACAAACTGTTTTGTTCTGGATCCAAAACTTCTAATAAAGCAGACGACGGATCCCCTTGATTACTACTTGACAATTTATCAATTTCGTCTAATACAAAAACTGGGTTCGAAGTTCCTGCCTTCTTTAAGCTCTGAATGATTCTACCTGGCATTGCCCCTATATAGGTTTTTCTATGACCACGTATCTCTGCTTCATCACGCAATCCACCAAGCGAAATACGTACATATTCCCTACCTAAAGCTTCAGCAACTGATCTTCCAATAGATGTTTTACCAACTCCTGGAGGTCCTGTTAAACAGATGATAGGTGATTTCATATCATTACGCAATTTTAAAACTGCTAAATGCTCAATCATTCTTTTCTTTACATCCTCTAAACCAAAATGATCTTTATCTAGAATTTTTTGAGCTCTTTTTAAATCAAAATTATCTTTAGAAAACTGATTCCACGGCAAATCCAAAAATAACTCCAGGTAATTTCTTTGAATTCCAAAATCTGGCGCTTGTGGATTCATTCGACGCATTTTTGACAATTCTTTTTCGAAATGTTTTTGTGTTTTGTCGTCCCACTTCTTAGTCTTAGATTTTTGAAGCATTTCGTCCATTTCTTCTTCTTGCGAAACACCTCCCAGTTCTTCCTGGATGGTTTTCATTTGTTGATGAAGAAAATATTCTTTTTGCTGTTGGTCTAAATCAAAACGAACTTTAGATTGAATATCATTTTTGAGCTCTAATTTTTGCAACTCGATATTCATATAACGCAAAGTTTCTAAAGCTCTATCTTTTAAATCATTTACCTCTAATAAATCTTGTTTCTCTTTAACAGATAAATTCATATTAGAAGTCACAAAATTGATTAAGAAAGATTGGCTTTCAATATTTTTAATTGCAAATGTAGCTTCAGTAGGAATATTTGGACTTTCCTTAATTATTTGGATAGCCAATTCTTTGACAGAATCAAGAATAGCTAAAAACTCAGTATCTTTCTTTTCTGGTCTATTCTCTTCAAATTCTTTAATAGTTGCAGTAATATAAGGCTCTTCAGAAACTACAGTATCTATCTCAAACCTCTTTTTCCCTTGAAGAATAACTGTTGTAGTACCATCAGGCATTTTCAAAACACGTAAAATTCTTGCCACTGTTCCTACTGTATGAATATCGTTTTTTGTAGGATCTTCAACTTCTTCATTCTTTTGAGCTACAACACCAATAATTTTACCTGCAGCATTTGCATCATCAATTAATTTAATTGACTTATCTCGCCCTGCTGTAATAGGAATTACAACACCAGGAAATAAAACCATGTTTCTTAAGGGTAAAATAGATAGCGAATCTGGTAATTCTTCATTTATCATTTCCTCCTCATCTTCCGGAGTCAATAATGGAATTAATTCCGCTTCTGAGTCGAATTCTTGTAGTGACAGATTGTCAATTGTTAGTATTTTATGGTTTGACATATTATATTTAAGTCTTTTTGTCATTAAAAATTTTAATCTTATGAATAAACAAAGAGTTTAAACACTTTAAATACCAATATAACTGATATTATCGCTTGTTATTCATTAGTTGTATTAAAAATGCAATCATTATGCCATTGTAGAAATAAGCAGTGTTCAAAATTGTAAATATTGCTGATAAATCAACTATTAAATAGTTGATTTATCATGTTTTTTTCCTGATACTTTAGTAAGAATAAAAAAGGAATATTTATAGCATGTTAAATTCGAAATTTATTTTATATAATTATAAGTATCTTTTTGCAAAGTGATTAAAAATAATTAATTATACTGTTTCATCACTCTTTTTCATAAAACTCAAAACTATAAAACCGAGTACGAAGAATATAGCTAGTATAAAAAATGAATTTCGCATTGAGTTTGTAATGGATGCAACAAAACCAAAAATAAAAGTTCCTACTACTATCGAGATTTTCTCTGTAACATCAAAAAAACTAAAGTAAGTGGCATGATCTTCCGTTTCAGGTAATAGCTTTGAATATGTTGATCTTGACAAGGATTGGATCGCTCCTAAAACCATTCCAATCGTGCCTCCAAGTGCATAAAATTGAAGATCAATATATTGACTTTTAGCATCTAATAAATAGGCTGCAAAACAAATAAAGCCCCAAATTACGATTGTAATTTTTAAGGTTTTTATGTTCCCTATTTTCTCCGATATTCTAGAAAATAAAAAAGCTCCAAATATAGCGACAACATTGATTAATAAAATGATTATAATTAATTTACTAGTAGTAATCCCTAATTCTTTTTTACCAAAAATACCTGCTAATAATATTACTGTTTGAACTCCAATACTATAAAGAAAAAAAGCAGTTAAAAATTGTTTTAACCTAGTAAGTTCTTTCAAACTTTTAAAAACAACTTTAAGCTCTCTTAACCCTTTAAAAATAAAATCTTTCTCTGGTTTTTTATGAAATACATTGTTAGGTAAATAATGAAAAGTAATTTGAGCAAAACCCATCCACCAAATACCTACTGATAGAAATGAAATTCGTGCTGGTAAAGAAGAATCAGTTATTCCATACCATTCCGGCATCATAACCATGGTCAAATTAAATGCTAACAAAATTAAAGATCCAAAATAACCAAACATAAACCCTTTGGCACTTACACGGTCATGCTGTTCTGGAAAGGCAATTTCAGGCAAATAAGAATTATAAAAAACAATACTTCCCCAAAATCCAATACTCGCCAAAATAGTTCCTAAAACACCTATCCATAGTGTATCTTGTCCTTTAAAAAAGAATAATCCCATAACAGAAAACGAACCCAAGTAACAAAAAAACTGCATGAAATGTTTCTTGTTTCCTGTATAATCAGCAATTCCAGATAATATGGGGGAAAGAAAGGCAACTATTAAAAAAGAAATTGATAATGAATAAGATAGTAAAGAGGAATTATTAATTTCCACACCCATGAAATGGACAATGCCATCATTATCGCTGGTTACCGATTCAAAATAAATTGGAAATACTGCGGTTGCAATAACTAGACTGTACACTGAGTTTGCCCAATCATAAAATGCCCAAGCGTTTATTAACTTCTTATCTCCTTTTTGTAAAGCTATCATATAAATATTTTTAAAACGAATTTATTTATTTTTTGAGTATTTAAACTATAAATCAGGATAAACTTTGTAATAATAATGATTTGTTAAAAACAGAAAGCCAATTCAGTTGAATTGGCTTTCTGTTATCTATTAAAATATATTTTTTTATTTGAAAATAACTCCAAATTTTGCCGCTGTCGCTTTAGCTTCCGGAACCATTGCTTTCAAATTGGCAATTCTTGTTGCATCTGAAGGGTGTGAACTTAAAAACTCAGGTGGTGCTTGACCATTAGAATTTGCAGCCATTCTTGTCCAAAATGAAATTGCATCATCTGGATTATATCCTGCTATTGCCATAAGGGTAAGACCTATTTTGTCAGCCTCTGTTTCATGACTTCTACTATACGGTAACATTACTCCTACTTGAGAACCTATTCCGTAATACTGTTGCCACATTTGTTGCTTTTCAGCGCTTTGACTTCCTGTTGCAACGGCAACTCCTACAGCACCAAGACTCTGAAGTTGAGATGCACTCATACGTTGTGCGCCATGATTTGCAAGTGCATGAGAAACCTCATGTCCCATAACAGTTGCTAAACCTGCATCATCTTTAGTAATGGGTAAAATCCCAGAATAAACAACAATTTTTCCACCAGGCATACACCAGGCATTAACTTCCTTACTATCAACTAATTTATATTCCCAACGGTAATCATTTAAATATTGAGTTTGACCTAAAGAAGCCAAATATTTTTCAGCAGCCACTTTAATTTTCATACCAACTGTTTCCACTCTTCTAGCATCTGCAGTTCCAGTAATTACTTTGTTTTCTTTCAAAAAAGTTCCATACTCCTGAAAAGAAGAAGGAAATAATTCACTATTAGAAACAAAATTTAATGTTTTTTTCCCTGTAAGAGGGTTGGTAGCACAAGAGATGACTAGACCTAGCGTACAAATTCCTACTATTATTGACTGTTTTTTCATGATATTAGATTTAAATAAAAACAAAAATACAATTTTAACTAAGTTTATGAGTTACAAAATTAAAAGCAATTGTATCAATTTTATTGTTTTCTTTACTCTCCAGTAATATGCAAAACATTAAATTCCTTATCTACAATTAGATAGTTGTTAATTTCAAAAGCAAAACTATCGAATGAAACTTCTTCATTATCGATTTCTATACTTTTTACTTTAAATGGTAATCCAATAAGGTTGATTTTATACTTTGAATAATTAGTTTCGTATTTTCCGTCTTTATGCAGCTGAATATTAATTTCTTTCTCTTTACCTGTTACTCTAAAAGTTAAAAAACTATATCTCCCCTTCTTATAATCATACCCATCCTGGGCATCTTCATAAACAACCGATTTTTCTTTCCCTGCTTTATAATATAGATCCAATGTTAATTCGTCAAAATCTAATTCCCCAACATATTGCTGAACTGGGTATTTAGGAATAACTGAACCTGCTTTTACTAAAACTGGAATTTCATCAAAATGAGTGTCGACCCACATTTCTTTTCCACCTTTTACCATTTTATTAGTCCAATAATTGTACCAATGACCACGAGGAATATACATTCTACGACCTATAGCATTGGGTTCTAATATAGGACAAACTAATATTTGATTTCCAAAAACAAATTCATCATTTCGATAATGAGTTTGAATATCATCTTGATCAAAGTATACTAAAGGTTTAAGCATTGGTATTCCTTCTTCAATATATTGGTAAAACATGGTGTATAAATACGGTAATAATTGGTAACGAAGGCTTACGAATTTTCTAGTAATGTCAATAACTTCATCGTCAAAGGCCCAAGGTTCTTGATCTCCATGATCACCAGATGAGTGAGTTCTACAAAAAGGGTGAAAAACACCTAACTGAATCCAACGTGCATATAACTCTCCTGAAGGTTGCTCAGCAAAGCCTCCGATATCTGAACCAGTGAAACCCATTCCAGAAATGGACATTCTTTGCACTTGTATATTAGCTACCCATAAATGTTCCCAAGTGGCAACATTATCTCCTGTCCATGAAGAAGTATAACGTTGGGCACCTGAATATGCAGATCTAGTTATTACAAAAGGTCTTTTGGGGTAAGCAAATCTTTTTACTCCATGGTATGTAGCTCTTGCCATTTGAGTACCATAAATATTATGTGCTTTTCTATGACTGCAAGGATTTCCGTCATAATCGTGACGTACATCCATAGGAAATGTTTTATTTGGAACCTCCATCACAGCTGGTTCATTCATGTCATTCCAAACTCCTTTTACACCTATTTCAGAAACTAATTCTTTAAATAATCCTGCCCACCATTCTCTAACTTCAGGATTAGTATAGTCTGGAAAATTACATTCTCCAGGCCAAACTTTTCCTTTCATATAAGGACCATCAGCTCTTTTACAAAAATAATCTTTTTCTAAAGCTTCTTTATAAACAGCATATTCTTTATCAATCTTTATCCCAGGATCTATAATTACAACCGTTTTAAAACCATCATCAGCTAGTTCAGCTACCATTCTTTTCGGATCAGGAAAATACTCTTTATTCCAAGTAAAACAACGGAATCCTTCCATATAATCTATATCTAAATAAATAGCGTCACATGGTATTTGTAACGCTCTAAATTTAGCTGCCACTTCTTTTACATTACGCTCTGGATAGTAACTCCATTTGCATTGGTGATAACCCAAGGCCCATAAGGGAGGTAGTTCCGGTTTACCAGTTAAATCCGTATAGTTGGTAACAACATCTTGCATTTTTGGTCCATAAAAGAAATAATAATTCATCTCTCCGCCTTCGGCCCAAAAACTGGTTACATTTCTTCTTTCATGGCAAAAATCAAAAAAAGTTCTAAAAGTATTATCAAAGAAAATTCCGTAGGCCTGTTTATTTTGTAATCCTATATAAAAAGGAACTACTTTGTATAGTGGCTCCTGATCTTTTTGAAAAGCATATTGATCTGTAGCAAAATTCTCTAATCGCTTCCCTTTTAAATTCATTTGGGTCGCTTTATCACCAAGACCGTAAAAACATTCCCCATCTTTGGAAGCTTTACTCATCTTTACAATGTTACCGCCATACTCGTAACTTTCTTCCCAATGAAAACCTAGCTCATCTTCTAATAAAATATTTCCTTTTAAATCATATATAGACTTTCTCATGTCTAATTTTTGAATAACACATTTTATTTTACTTGTAACTATTTGGTAATAATCTGGTTCTTCTGATATTTCTAAGAAATTATATCCATGAAGTTGAGTTTTATCTATTGCATATGAAAAATCGTTACTAAAATATCCTTTTGTTGTAAATCGAAAACGTAATAAACTATCTCTTAAAATGGTAACTTTTAGAACAACACTATTATCGGTGTTAAAATAAATTGAATCCCCTTCCAATTTAAAAGACACTATTTTAGATGGGTATAAATCCCCTTTATATTCTAATTCTGTATTTGTGATCATGAAACTATGGTATTATTAAAAAGAAGTATTTTAGTATTCAAATTTACAAAAAACGCTGTTAACCTTTTATAATAAGGCCTATAATTGTATATGCGTTTTAATAGTAATGAAAAAAAATGTTGCGGAATTCCTTATGTAAATAGGAACTTCACAACATTTTTATGAAATTAATTTTTAAGAAATCTTGAATACATTAACACTTAACGGAGGAAGCAATAATTCAATAGAATAATCTCTTCCATCATATGGAGAGGATTCAATTGTTAATTTATCAGGATTAATTACGCCACTACCTCCATATATTATTGCATCACTATTAAAAATTTCTTTGATTTTTCCTTTTTTGGGAAGACCAATTCTATAATTTGGACGTACAATTTGAGTGAAATTGCAAACCACAATCAAATCTTCTTTAGGTTTATTCCCTTTTCGAATAAAAGAAAAAACAGCATTTTGATGATCTGAATAATTAATCCATTCAAATCCTTCTGGACTAAACTGCTTTTCATGCAAAGCGGGTTCTGTTTTGTATAAATTATTCAAATCTGTAATCAATTTTTTTATCCCTTCATGAAAAGGGTATTGTAACAAATGCCAATCTAAACTTCCTTCAAAATTCCACTCCGCACTTTGTCCGAATTCACAACCCATAAACAACAATTTGGTCCCTGGATGCGTAAACATATAACCGTAAAGTAATCTTAAATTAGCAAATTTTTGCCATTCATCACCAGGCATTCTACCAGCAATTGATTTTTTACCATACACCACTTCATCATGAGACAAAGGCAACATGAAATTTTCAGAAAAAGTATAGGTCATCGAAAAAGTCAATTCATTTTGATGGTATTTGCGATAAACTGTTTCTTTTTGAAAATATTCTAAAGTATCATGCATCCAACCCATCATCCATTTCATTCCAAATCCTAATCCACCAACAGATGTTGGTCTTGAAACCATTGGAAACGAAGTGCTTTCTTCAGCTATTGTTTGTACTCCTTCATAATTAGAGTAAACAGCCTCATTAAATTCTTTCAAAAAACTAATAGTATCAAGATTTTCCCTACCTCCATAAATATTTGGTTCCCATTCACCGTCCTTTCTTGAATAATCTAAATACAACATAGAAGCAACGGCATCTACTCGTAAACCATCAGCATGATAATACTGCAACCAAAACAAAGCATTACTAATTAAAAAGGAACGAACTTCATTTCGTCCATAATTAAACACTAAACTTTTCCAATCAGGATGATACCCTTTTCTTCGATCTGGGTGTTCAAAAAGATTAGAACCATCAAAGAATCCTAAACCATGTGCATCATCAGGGAAATGTGAAGGAACCCAGTCTAAAATAACACCAATACCCGCTTGATGCAACTTATCAACTAAAACCATGAAATCTTGTGGTTTACCAAAACGAGATGTCGGTGCAAAATATCCAACTAATTGATACCCCCATGAAGGATCATAAGGGTATTCCATTATGGGCATAAATTCCACATGAGTAAAACCAGTTTCTTTTACATAGTTTACTAAATCCTCAGCAAATTCCAGATAAGTCAAAAAACGATTTTCTTCAGCATGACGCTTCCAAGATCCCAAATGAACTTCATAGACAGAATAAGGTTTGTCTAATCCATTATGGTCTTCGCGTGATTTCATCCATTTAGTATCATCCCATTTGTAGTCTAGATCCCAAATTACTGAGGCCGTATGTGGTGGTTGCTCGCAATAAAAAGCAAATGGATCTGCTTTTTCAGTAATAATCCCATCATTATTAGATTGAATTTTATACTTATAGGTAGTTCCTTTTTCTATATTTGGAATAAAACCTTCCCATATTCCAGACGAATCCCAACGTACCTGCAGCAAATGTTCTCCTTGCTTCCAAAAATTAAAATCTCCTACCACTGAAACAGAATGTGCTGTAGGAGCCCAAACGGCAAAATACACCCCTTTTACACCATTTAATTCGATCAAATGTGCACCAAGTTTTTCATATAATCTAAAATGCTTCCCTGCCTTAAATAAATCAATATCAAAATCAGTAAAAAGAGAATGCGTTATAACTGTACTCATAAGGTGTTTGTATAATTCTAATTAACACATTAGAATATTAATTTAATTTAAAAATAATAGATTACTCAATTTTAAAGTTATCAGGAATAACCGAACCTTTTTTAATAACTACTATTCCTTCTTTAATGGAATACAATTCGTGAGAAAGATCACTTAAATGTTTCCCTCCATTAATGTGTACATCATTACCAATTCTACAATTTTTATCCACTAAGGCATTATTTATAAAACATCTTTCTCCTATACCTATTAATATTTTATTATTATTAATATCTTCAGTCATGTCTTCAATACTTTGATAAAAATCATTACCCATAACATAAGAATTTTGAATAACGGTATCCTCACCAATTCTAGAACGAATCCCAATAACTGAATTTTTAATTTCTTTAGCATTTAGTATACATCCTTCAGAAATTAAAGATTTATCCACAATCGTTTTCTTAAATTTAGATGGAGGCAACAATCGCGGTCTTGTGTAAATTTTATTATCATTATCAAATAAATTAAATTTTGGGACATCATCTGTAAGGCCTATGTTAGCTTCAAAAAAGGAATCAATATTTCCAATATCAGTCCAATACCCTTCATATTGATAGCTTAATATTTTTTTATTTCCAACAGCTTGAGGAATAATTTCTTTACCAAAGTCTTTTGTATCTGGATTAGCCATGATGTCTACCAAAAGTTTTTTGTTGAAAATATAAATTCCCATAGAAGCTAAATAATGCTTGCCTTCACTTTTCATTTGCTCACTTACATCTGATTCCCAGTTTGGTAAAAGTGATGCTGCTGGTTTTTCAATAAATGATTCAATACAACTTTCACTATTTGTTTTTAAGATACCAAATTCAGGAGCATCTTTTGCATTTACAGGTAAAGTAGCAATAGTAATGTCTGCTTGATGTTTTATGTGCTCTTCGATCATTTCATTAAAATCCATTTGATACAATTGATCTCCTGAAAGTATCAATGCATAATCAAAATCGTGATTTAAGAAATGAGGCATACATTGTCTCACTGCATCTGCAGTTCCTTGAAACCAAGTTGGATTATCCGGTGTTTGCTCTGCTGCCAAAATATCTACGAATGCTTGACTAAATACACTAAAAGTGTAGGTATTTTTTATATGTGCATTTAAAGAAGCTGAATTGAATTGAGTCAATACAAACATTCTATAAATGTCTGAATTCATACAATTTGAGATTGGAATATCTACTAATCTATATTTACCTCCTATTGGCACAGCAGGCTTAGACCTTGTTTCTGTTAATGGATATAAACGTGAACCTTGCCCTCCTCCTAGAATAATTGCAATAACATTTTTCTTTTTAGCTTTCATTATTTATTAATTATTAAATTATACATATCTATATATTCTTGGCAAACTCTTTCCCAGGAATGATCGGTTTTCATTCCACGTTTTATAATTTTATTTAAATGCTCTTTATCTTTATATAAATTTACAGCTCTATTAATGGAGTAACAAATATCTCCAACAGATGATTGATCATGACAAATTCCATTACCATCATCTCCAAAATCAATTACAGTATCTTTTAAACCACCAGTTCTTCTAACTATTGGAATTGTTCCATATCGCAAAGAATACATTTGATTTAAACCACATGGCTCTACTCTGGATGGCATCATTAAGAAATCAGCCCCCGCATAAATTAAATGAGCTAATTCTTCATTATAACCTATAAAAGTATTGTAGTTACCCTTATAATCAGGAAGTAAACTATTTAATTTGTTTTCAATTTCAGGGTTTCCAGAGCCTAAAATTAAAATATTAATCTCCTTAAAATTTTCAGATAAAGCCAAAGCCGAAGCATGTGGTAATAAATCACCTCCTTTTTCATCTAATAGCCTACCAATAAAACTAAATAATGGCTTAGTTGGATCTAGATTAAAAAGGGTACACAAAATTTCTTTATTTTGTTGTTTGCCTTTTTCGAAATTTTTAATTGAATACTTTTTCTCTAACATTTTATCTTTGGCAGGGTCCCATACTTCAGTGTCGATGCCATTTAAAATTCCTTTTGATTTATAGCGTACTAAATTAAATAACGATTCTAAACCATTTGCTGAATAGTTAATTTCGTTCAAATAACTAGGCGAAACTGTCGTTACCGCTGAAGCACATTTGACTCCTACCGCTAAAGAATTAATACAATTATCCCATTCTAAAATTTTTATATGTGCCAAATCGAATTCTGGAAAATAATTTAGTTTATCAAAACCAAATTGACCTTGATACAACCCATTATGAATAGTTATCATTGATGGCGTATCTCGTAACCTACTGTATTTATAACAATACTGCATCATAAACGGAATTATACCTGTATGATGGTCATGACAGTTGATTACATCCGGAACATCATTCCGACCAATTATCCAATCTAATGCAGCTATTTGAAAAGATAAAAATCGTTCAATATCATCTTCATATCCATACACCTCTTTTCTGTCAAAAAGTTCTGGAATCTCAATAAGATATAATTCGAAACCAAGTTTATCAGTAGTTTCTTTGAGAACACTAAATGGGAAATTAAACTTTCCTAATTTTATTGATCCCCAGTGTACACATTCAAAATCATTCTCTTTTCTAAACTTTGTATCATAACATGGTATCACTACTCTAACTTGATGTCCAGCATTGTTTTGGTATTTGGGTAAAGCTCCTACAACATCAGCCAGTCCTCCAACTTTTGCAACAGGATAACATTCTGCACTAATATGAAATATTTCCATTTTATAAAATTTGTTTTTTCAATAATTTTCAAAAGAATGGCTTTAATATTTGATTTAGAGCTAATTCTTTGTTTAGGGTAATTACTTATAAAAGACAAAAACCTTTTATAAATTATATTACTTTTATGTTTTTCTAAATTTAGTAAAAAATAAATAAAAAGAAAGCCCTAATAAAAATTTATTGAAATGTCAAAAAATACTTCTATTAACCAACAAAAATTAAAAATTCCTAAGCTTATTATAGTAACGAGTAAATTTATCTCGCTAATCTCTCCAAAATTAGCTACATTATATGCAGCAAAACTGTTTACAACACCAATAAAATATACACTTCCCAAAAGAGAATGGGACATGGATCGAAAAAGTGAGCAAAAACTACTATTAATTCCCCCAATAAATAAGCAAATTGTCATTTATCAATACGGCAATAGTGATAAAAAAATAATATTGGTTCACGGATGGTCAGGACGTGGTACACAACTAGTAAAAATAGCAGATGAATTACTAAAAGAAGGGTATTCAACAATAAGTTTTGATGCACCCGCACATGGAAAATCACCTGGTAACAACTCCATTATGGTTGATTTTATTGCTTCAATAATAGAAATAGACAAACAATACGGACCATTTGAAGCTGCTATTGGTCATTCTTTAGGAGGAATGTCAGTATTAAATGCTATAAAAAATGGATTAAAAGTGAAATCTGCTGCAATTATTGGAAGTGGGGATATTGTTCAAGATATTATTGATGACTTTATCTCAAACCTACAATTAAAACCAAATATTGCTAAAAGAATGCAATTGTATTTTGAAAAAAAATATAATGAACCAATGAACAATTACTCCGCTTATATTGCTGCTAAAAACATAACTATACCCGTCTTAGTAATACATGACCAAGATGATTTTGAAGTGCCAGTAAAAGCGGGAATTCATATTCATAAATATTTACAAAAGGGAGAATTAGTTATTACAAAAGGTTTAGGGCATCGAAAAATTTTGGGAGACCATAATGTGGTGCAAAAAGTAATTACCTTTATAACTAAAAATCAATAATAATAATAATAATAATATGAAATATCCTTTAGAAAAGACGGAGGCACAATGGAAAGACGAATTAGGCGAAGAAAGATACCATATTCTACGTCAAAAAGGAACAGAACGTGCTCATACAGGTACTTATAATTTACATTATGAAAAAGGTACCTACTGTTGCGGTGCATGTTCAGAACCACTATTTGAAAGTAATTCTAAATTTGACGCACACTGTGGTTGGCCTTCTTTTGATGATTCTATTCCAGGAAAAGTAAAATACGTTCTTGACAAAACTCACGGAATGATTCGTACAGAAATTGTATGCGCTAATTGCGGCAGTCACCTTGGACATGTATTTAATGATGGCCCAACAAAAACTGGACAACGATTCTGTGTAAATTCATTATCTATAGATTTTAAAGGATAAATGAATTTTACAGAAATGATTTCTTAAAACTAGGCTTTGTTCTATTTTTTGATGCTTGTTCATATGCGTACCCTATTCCTATTAATTTAGGCTCTGAATAGGGCAGTCCAAAAAAAGATAACCCAACAGGCAAATCATAAACCATTCCTCCAGGAACTGTGATGTGTGGATAACCACTAGCAGCTGCGGGAGTTGTCAAGAATACATCTCCCCACCGATCTCCATAAATCATGTCGATACTACAAGCAGGTCCCATAGTTAGTCCGCAAATAGCATCCAATTTATTTATTGAAATGACTTTGTCAATTATTTTTTTGGAACCAAAATGACTTTTATTAAGTGCTTCAATATATTTTTTATCAGTTAAATTCCCTTTTTCATTCGAACTAATTAAGGTTTCTTGTTTGAAGTATGGCATTGCTTTGTCTTCATTGGCAATATTGAAATCAATAACTTCCTTCAAACTTTTAACTTTAGCATTTGAAGAACTTAAATAATTATTCAGTCCGGTTTTAAACTCAAATTGCATCACTTCAAACTCAGATTCTCCCAACTTACCTATTTCATCTATATAATCAATTTCTATAATTGTAGCTCCTTTATTTTTAAGTAAATCAATTGCTTGTTGCTGTAGTTCATGCATAAATTGATTCTTACCTTGAGGTTTTCGTTCTACACCTATTCTTTTACCATTTAGCGCTTCCTTGTCCAAAAATTTTGTATAATCATGATAAGCTTTTCCATTGCTTTCATTTGTTACTGAATCTTTTTCATCCACACCAGTCATCGCACCTAATAAAATAGCCGCATCTGTTACTGTTCTTGCCATTGGCCCAGCGGTATCTTGCGTACTTGAAATTGGAATAATACCCGTTCTACTAATTAAACCTACAGTAGGTTTTATCCCTACTATTCCACTTACTGAAGCAGGACATACAACTGATCCATCTGTTTCTGTACCTATTGCAACTACACAAAGATTGGAAGCCACAGCAACCCCTGATCCTGCACTAGAGCCACATGGATTATGATCTAAAATATAAGGATTTTTAGTTTGCCCCCCTTTACTACTCCATCCAGAACAAGAAGAAGTCGATCTGAAATTAGCCCATTCACTTAAATTCGTTTTCCCTATTAATACTGCTCCTGCTTCTCTTATTTTTTTAATTACAAATGCATCAGTACTTGCAATATTTCCAACTAAAGCAAGTGAACCCGCAGTGGTTTGCATTTTATCTCCTGTGTCTATATTGTCTTTTATTAAAATTGGAATTCCATGCAAAGCTCCCCTACTTTTACCAGCCTTCAATTCATCATCCAACTCTTTTGCAATAGCAATTGCATCAGGATTAATTTCAATAACTGAATTTAAAGTGATTCCTTTCTTATCAATTGATGCTATACGTTCTAAATACATTCTAACTAATTGTTCCGAAGTAAATTTACCCGAAGATAATTTCTCACTTAAACTGCTAATTGTTTCTTCATCTAATTCAAAGTCAACATTTGAAATATCAACTGTCGCTAAAGTTTCTTCCGTTTTTTTTTCACTTTGAGCACAACTTGTAACCAATAATGTACTTAGCCCTGCAGATGCTAACGTTGCAGTTGTTAAAAAAGATCTTCTTTTCATCAATAAATTATTTAAATAAATATTTCCAAAATTAATTCTCTAATTTACTTGTATTTTATCAAAAATCAATAAAATACTATAAAAAATTAAAGTTTGACTAGACAGTTAATGTACAAAGATAAAAGGTAAACATAAAAAACATTAAACCTTTATTTTTAATCATCAGTTCAAGAAAAGTAATATTAACAACAAATTCTATCCACTATTTTAGTAACAGTACTTATCTCTGTTGTGTTTTCAATAGTTGGCCCAGCAACCCATACAGTTTTGTAAGTCACTTCGGTAGCCGCTTTAGTAACAGCATTTGATCCTATCATATACCGAATCATTTTTACCCATTTTTTCAGGGTTTTATTTTTATTCAAAGTCTTTTCTATCCAAGTTTGTTGTGTCCCTATCTTACTAACATATGGAGTATTAATAACGGTACAAGGTGTTCCCGATATTTTCTCAGTTAAAACAATATCTTTAGCACCATAAGCAACACAAGCTTGTTTATATTCCTCTGAAACACCCGATTCAAATGAAGCAATAAATGGGCTACCAACAGACACACCAACAGCACCAAAACGTAGCATTTTATCTAAATCGGCTTTTGTACTTACACCTCCTGCAGAAATAACTGGCAAAGAAGTGTTTAAATTCAAATCTTTAATCAACTCTTCAGCAGAAAAATCCCCACGATGTCCTCCAGCCTCATTATTTACTGCAATTAAAGCATCACCACCTAAACTTTCCACTTTTTTGGCAAAAGACAAGTCAGTGACATCACAAAAAACTTTAATACCAACCTTATGTGCTTGTTTTATAGTTTCTTCTGGAGAACCTAAAGATGTAATTATGAAGTCCACCTTTTCTTCACATAAAATAGCCAACTGATCTTTGTATTTTATATTAGATTTATTCACTATTAGATTGTAGCCAAAACTACCTCCTTCAACTTTAGCTTCTTTAAGTTCAATTATAGAAGCACGCAATTCATCTAGAGTACGGTAATTTAAAGCTGGAATACAACCCGCCACACCCGATTTCATTCCTTCAATAACCATTTTAGTATTGGAAACAAGAAACATAGGAGCCATTATTAATGGATGTTTAATATTTAAAAGGGAAGTCAACGCTGGTTTTATCATTTTAAGGTTTAATATATAACAAAGATATATAAATATACTATGCGTGCCTAGTATCTAAAAACAAATACTTAAAATCATATTAAAGCTGTTAGTGAAATTTGGGCGTGACCTTCCTAAAAAACTCAGGTCGGGCTATTCATTTTAAGTCCTCATTCCATTGAGTCCGAGACTCAATGAAACTATGGGCTTTCCACTGCTATCCCTCACGCTAAAAATATACACTATAACCATGCTATATTTGGAAGTATTTTCTACATTATTATGCTAAAATAATGACTTTATCAATTAAAATGAAAAAAAATATTTTAAAAACTAATTAGTACAACAAAAATATTTGCAAAAAGCAATGCATTGCACGTGACACTTCCATTTTCATATACCATCAAAAAACACATTCAAATTGCGTGAATGAAAAACTTACAACGCAAAAAATCCATCACAAATAAATGAGAGGGATTTTAAAATAAAAAAACTTCAGTCAGCA
>TARA_R110000868_G_scaffold1415_4_pt1 | contig 20157 bp, 19 predicted proteins | sample TARA_R110000868 | Tara Oceans TARA_R110000868 (sample SAMEA4397489) | marine metagenome | biome: Polar Biome; feature: [SRF] surface water layer (ENVO:00010504); material: water (ENVO:00002006), including particulate matter (ENVO:01000060) such as... | depth 5 m | reverse complement strand
AAACGGGATTTTAGTAAAGTCATAATTACTCCATTTTAAATCTTCAGTCATTGTTTCACTATAACATTTTTTTTATATGTTGTCAATTAGTTTTTCTTTTCTTTCCTAATAGGTCAGAAAATAACGTAGCTCCATTGCTAACATTGGTACCCCATTCTTTTATTGCATCTGCATTTGCAAAATCCGAAACAAACTTATAGATCTCACAGGGTATATTCCAACGGTCTGCTGCTTTAGCAACAGCATAGCCCTCCATGTCAACTAAATCTGTTACTAGTTCAGGTATGCTGGTTACAAAACTATCACCTGTTCCTAGCGTAACACCTTCAATGCCCATGTCAATTTCTGCAACATGGTCATAGGGTGTAACGCCTAACTCTATACCAAACGGTCTGCAGTCCATATCTCGTTGATATACTTTACTTACACGATATAATCCACGTGTAAGTTTTTTGTTAAGGGATCCTGCTGTGCCATAGTTAATTATTTTTTTAGGATTGTGTCTGAGAATAGCTTGTACTGTACTACCTGTTGCATTTATTTTACCTACACCTATTTCTATTACTTTATACCCAAAGGGTAATGTTACACCTTCTAACTCTCGATCAATTGCAACTAAAACTAGAATCATTTATTTTTATGCTTTCTGTATTGGGTCTAAACTAATCTCATTAATATGGATAGGCTGTTCAATGACCCATTTGATGTATTCTGCTGCTCCGGCGATGTCTAAACATTGCCGGTCTGGATGTTTGTGTTGATTATTGCTTAGTGTTCCGAAACTAATGTAGCTTACACGTGGTCCTGCATTCCACACCCCTAGTAAACTTAAACTATTGCAATAATCTCTTAGTGCTTTCTTCTCTGCATTATACAGCCAACTAGTACCTTTGCATACTCTATCTGTTGTACTGCCTATACATACTATATATGCGTTGTGATTGGCGTTAATTAATGTCTTGTATACTGTATCTAGTAGGACAGTTTGATTAAACTTCCATAGTGCGCTGTTGATAATAATAACGTCATGTTTAAGGGCCAAATCAGCAAATGCTTGCTGTTGGGTGTCTTTTGTAAGATCACACCCCATGGATTTGCTTGCAAACTCAGCATTGGGGTATAATTTGAATAGCTCTGCTGCTAGTCCTTTTTGTGGATTACCTGATATTAGCATTTTATTTGTCCTCCCAACTAGAAATAATCCCTTTAACCATATTACTCAATGACATCACATCTTCGGCCTGAGTTATCCGTTTAGTTGACCCGGCAGCTATCAAGGCATTAAATTTATCTGTTATTTTTTGTTTCAAATATAATTGTAACTCTTCATTAAACAGTAAAAGATAATTTGCTAAAATATATAAGTTGTTCATCGAGTAAATGAATATACTCTCAAAGTCGTCTAAATAGTTAATTTTATTCAGTGAACCAGTTACTGGGACATTTAGATTAAAGAAGAAATCATTGTAATCTACTAAGGTAATGTGTTTAGCACTATCTTTAAAATACTCTCTTATATCTATGTTGTTGAACTCTTTATAATACTCCCTTATTTGTCCTAATTCGATAGAACAAAAATCTTGAAATCCCTTTAATGTAATATCATCTGACGAGTACATGAACTTCCAAGACATATATGTGTTTTCTAAATTTATGTTAGTACTATCAAAAATCATATTGATTAGCTTGTTATACTCAGAAGGAGTTATCAATAATTTCTCCTTATGAACAACAAAGTGTAATAACTCATGTACTGAATACGTATTCCAGGATGTCACTAGAGATTGCTTTATTTTAGCCAATATGTTAACAAATATCAGATCGTCGACAGTCGGATACACTGCAATAAACTCATCACTGTAAAACTGATAGTGTTGTTTTGCTTTAATAGGTAATCTATGTGATTTAAAAAAGGTAGTATCACTTTCACTAAAATGCCTAAGATCGTCTAGTAGATAGTCTGGTCCAGATTCTGGATGATCAATTACATTCCATAGCTTATTGGAGTGATTCCATTCATTGATGCTAGCGGGTTTAATTAAGCTGTTAGCATTCATTGGCTGTATATCAAAGTAATATGGTGGTTTTATTGGACAATTTATAATTAGATTTATTATAAAATGCCCGCCTGCACCTTCTGGCCAAACTACTACATAGTCAAACTTTACATTATACATGCGTTAATGATTCCTGTCATTTCTGAATTAACTAGTGCAAAGTCTATGCCCTGATAGTTGTTTAATATGTTTGCGCTTGTGAGTAGTTTTTTAAACTGTGGTTCAAAGTATATATCTGCTAATAACAGCTCGTCAAAGTTACTAACACCGTTTGCCCAATGTTTTCTTAATTCCAACGGCAACTGATACATGCTTAGGTATTCTGGATGTGTTAGTTCGCTAAAACTCATGCGCAACCCTATATCTTTGCAAAATCTTATTAACGGTGACATCATATTAACGTTTAGTATGCTTACAGTAATGTTAGTGAACAAGTTAAACTGTTCGCTGTGTTGCATCCACTTGCGTATATTAGATTCTATTAAATCCCATTCAACTCCCCAACGCAAGCAATTAGCAAGATCACCATATGCATCAATACTAAATGCAATTGTAGTATCAAACTTTGCTAACTTTTCTAATAAGGCTTCATTGGGATATACGCTGCCATTTGTTGTAATATTAAGAAATAGTTTTTCTTTATTAATAACTTCACGATCTAGTTTGTCAATGAACCATTCTAAATGTTTTGCATAAAATGGCTCGCCGCCTTCTAGTTTAACATGTCTTGCATGGCTAAGATCGGTATTGCTAAACACTTTATAGAACTGATCCTGATAGCTTTTATATTCAGTATGTGTATCTAATTCAATACCCGCAGTGTTAAACTTTTCTATTACACTTTTAGCTGCACCCCATTTACTGCTTGCTGCGGGCGCACACATTCTGCACATCATATTACAAGTATAATCTAAACTAATCTCAAGGTCTTGTATGTATCCGGATTGATAGAGATCATGTTCAGTATACATGTTGTTAGTGAATTGTCTACGACTTTCTATGCCAGTTGATTCGCTGCGTTCACACACTCTGCAAGGTGTTGGCCATTCGTCACCAGACAATGCTGATTGTAATAGAGTATACTCGCTGCGGGTGTGCAAGTTGTCAAGTGTGTCGACATCAAATATAGTAGGAATATTCCAACCGCTTTTGAATTTGCAACAAGGACGTAGCTTGCCGCTAGCATCTACTAGACTTACTCCAACATGACTGTGTACGCAACTGTGACTCATATTATCTCCATTATTTTTTTAAATACAGGGTCTAACTTAGTTATGTCTGTGTTTCTAAGATTGTCCAGTGCATGTGTGTATTCAATGAACCAGTCTAAATGGTTACGATTAAATCTAGTATCGTTTAGTATTGTATAAGCGTCTCTTGCTAAATTATTGTCAATTGATTCTAAAAATTTCATTTTTTCAAATCTTATGTTGTCAGGCAATGCGCTCAGCATCAATGATTTACGCCCTTCGACGGGATAAAGAGTAACATTATCCTTGTCGGCAAACCAATCGATCCACCGTTCTATTACAGGCATATTATACATTGACCCTGTGATCTGATAAGTTATTACGTTATTTTCAAATTCATATGATTTTATATTTTTAACGATACTATCCCAATTTGCATTAGTTCTAATGTATTCATATATCTCATTGGTGCCATCTAAACTGATTACAGTGTGACATTTTGGAAATTTCTTTAGCTTATCTATCCAATTAGCATTTGCATTTGTTGCATTTGTTGTTACTTTTAAAACGATATACTCTGACCTGCCATTATCTATTAGCCATTGTAAGAACGTATCTACCTCTTTAGAAATACTGGGCTCGCCGCCGACAATGCTAAGAGAGGTTACTGTAGAAAAATCAAATTGATAAATGTCAGATGTATCTAATATCTCGAAGCTATGGTTTTGTTCTTTAGCAATCATTGAACTATTACCAGGAAAACACATTCTACATTTTAAGTTGCATATATTGTCTGGTCGATAATCAACTAGTTGAATGCCGTCGTGTATTTCAAATTCCTGAAGCTGTTGTCTTTTAGAAGTAATACCTAAATTATCTAGGTTTATACAATTTTCACATGATCTATTAACATATTCACGATGAGATGTAACACTAGTATCCGACATTATGTTTTTTACGTTAGCTAACCATTCGCCTGACATATACTCGTTTAACGAACCTTTAAATGCGGCGCCTGTCCATTCGCAACAAGGAGTTACTCCGCCGTGCATCAGCAAACTACCATACTGTAAACTAACCCACGGTGCTTTACAAAAAACATTTTTCAAAATAATTTCATTAATCCTGACAACTTATCTGTTTGTTTTACACGTTGCTTTTCATCTATAAACTCTTGCAACGCTTGCTTATAGTCTGGATTATACTCACTACCAATCCTCGCCGTCATTTGCGATAGAAAATTACTAAACCTTTCGTAATTTCTAAAACGATCGTTATTCTTGTCTAAGTCTAATACTAATTGTGCATTAACAATATACTGTTTATACTCGTCGGGCAAGTACTTAATATCTAATACGTTAGGCCAAGTAACATGCGATCCTACCCACCCCCAGTTTTTCTTTTTGCTAGCGAGTTGTGTATGTGCAAAGCAAATGTACTGTGCAAAGCTAGGTAAGTTGAATGCGTTTAGAGTGGGTGCTAACGTTATGCTGCTAACTCTCGGATGAGCCACATAACGGTTAAAGTTGTGGACGAAACGTTTCCAGTCCAACCCATAGCGTATTAGTTCACTGTCTGCGCCGTAGCTTTCATTACTAATAGTGATAGCCCATGTTGCAGTGCTGTTGTCCATAGCGTATAATAGCTTGTCCATCAGGAATGGTTTACTATTGCAATTAGTGCATACTTCTATACAAACGTCGAATTTAGGATACTTTTGTATAGTTGTTTTAATAAAGTCCACTAATTCGTAAAACAGTTTGCTTGCTGTTGGTTCACCGCCTAAGAAGTTAACTGTAACTTCTTCTGTTGTGGTCGATGCTAGTTCGTCGAACCAAGTCATAAAATTAGTAATGTCTTGTTGTCGAGTGTTATCAATGACCGCTACACCTTCTTCTTGTGCAATCTTGCTGCTGCATAAACTGCTACAATACAAACAACTTAGATCACATGTATTATCTAATTCGATATCAATATAATTTACATGAGGCTTTGTTAAATCTCTGCTATTAAATGCATCATCATCCCATTTGTTCATCCAGTCTTTGTAAGCACCTTGCCCGGAATTAATGTCACGCCAACACGCACTGCAATCTGAATGTTGCACGCCATTTAAAGTATCTTGTCTACGTTTTTGAATTTGTGGACTATTGTCTAAGAAGGTCGATTTTTCTAAAAAAGATAATCCAATTTCATCAGGAAATGTGTAAGGTTCAGCTTTACAACAATGCCGTATTAATCTATTTTTAAAATCAACGTTTACATCTGTCCAGCTTTTACTGCATCGTGTTTTCATTCAGACCCATGAGGTTGCGTGAGGGCGAATCGCCCTCACTGTGCTATAATATTAGCGACGAGTAACTTCGATAGCTTCTTTTTTACGTGTTGGGAATACTAGTCCGTTCTTTTCGTGTTCACGACGGTTACGGGTTTCGTCCTTAAAGCCGATGCCTTGAATCATCTCTGGCAAACGCTTTAATCCTAGTAAATCTTTAACTGTCGACACGTCAAAGCACTGGCAGCATCCTGTGCTGTATCCAAGCATTGCTGCAGTTAAGTTAACATAGCCACTGGCAATACCAATTGCTACTGCACGATCTCTTAGGAAGATTGCGTACTCTGCGTCATCGGATTTTTCCCACTTGCCTTGTGCTGCTTCGCTTAGGTCTTCTAGTTCAACTAGTTCGTAAACAAAAATAGCATTTGCAAGTGTCTGACTGTTAGTAGTTGCTACCATTGCGCCGTCTGCGGTGTATGCATGTGTTCCCCAAGTGTGCGGATGAATCTCTTCAATTAGCGCACGGTCAGTGATAACATGTAGCTTGTAGAACGCAATGTTCTGCTTGCTTGGGCAATTGGTCGCAGCGTACTCTAGGATGTCTAGGTCCTGCTCTGGAATTTCCTTTGAAAGATCAAAGTTACGTTGACAGTGCTGACTTTTAGTCACTGCTTTCTTGATGTCGATATATGAAGGTTGCATTATATATCTCCTTTCTGTATGTATTTATTCATCTGCATAAACAAACGCTGCTAACTCAGGTAATATGCCTTTACAACTGCGGTTATGTAACTGATCTTGTAATTTAACTATTTTAGCAAATAGTGTAGTGTCTGCAGATGCATCACCATGTAAATATATTAGTAATTCATAGAGTGCATCATTATAGGTTGTGTCCGTGCTGTTGCCTACTGTTTTTGCAAACTTATTAATTAATTTATTTTTAGTATCATTGGGTAAGTTAACCATATCTAGCCCTGCTGGATAATGAACAAATGTAGGATGAGTCGTTACCCACCCTATGTTGAATTTTTGCTTAATATCTTTAATTAACTTTGATAGTGTATCAAATATAACATCAGCGTAAAATGCATGGTATGAAGTGCAAGTGCATACAAGTAATAAACTATCAATGTTTTTACTACGTTCAAGTAACGTATACATATTAGCAATAACAGTATCCCAATCGCCACGTTCTCTAAAATAATTAAACAACTCGCCGGTGCCATCCAAACTTACTGTTAGATGCACTGACTTAAAATGCTGCCATAAGTCAGATATGTTATAGCTTTTAAAGTCAATTAAACTTAAATTGGTATTATAACTTAGTTGTATCTGTTTAGTATCTATATTAACGTCATTGATTAATCTTTCTAAAAACTTATAGTGTGCTAAATGATAAAGAGGTTCGCCTCCACTGAAATTTATACGTTCAACTCCGGGTATTATATTTTGAATAAGATCATCTATTATTTCAGCCGACACTGTTGTAATAGGACTATCACCTACGCCTATATGATCAAACCCTAAGTCTAATAGCTGTTGTGCTATCTCTGGGTTAGCCCGGCCAAGTGTTTCAAATTGACTGTTACTATCGCTCATACAATGTCTGCAGAGGAAGTTACAAGTGCGGCTAAACTTTAACTCAAGGTCCAGTATATTTGCAACAGTAGTTTTATTATAATCAATTATGCTATTAACATCCCATTCATAATCATTTAAACTTTTTTGTCTATAGCTTTTCAATCCATGTGATTCTTTATATGCGCAATCACTGCACCCTGGGGGAAATACACCTTGTTGTAAACTAGCTCTGACAGCTTGCATTGACGCATTGTTAATTACATCACTTGGGAGAGAATCTTTTAAACTTGCAATAGGCTGTGGCTTAATTTTAAATCTATAGCAGGGCGCATACTCCCCCTGGAGAAAGTCTAAATGACTCCAAGCATATTTACATTTTAATTTTATATCCATGTGGTTGCTTCTTTAAACAAAACTTTCTTCTGATCTTCTACTGCACGTTTTGTCATAAACCCTTGTTCCTGATTGCCTAACTCTTTAATAAGTGCAGTTATTTCATCAAATCTTCTTATACGTTCAGCCATGTCTACTCCTCGATAACTCCAGTTATAAGGATCGACCCAATAGTCGAGATCGTCTTTAACTTTTTTCCAAATTGGTAACCCGTCATCTAATATAAGCGTACTGTTGAAACTAAAGTATATTAACTTGTTTCCAAATTCATCTATACTATTTGCGTATCCCAACGCAAATAACTGTTTAATAGTATCAAGTGTGTGATCATGATGCTGTTGTGTTTCTCCGGGATATCCATTTATTAATAGTAATGTATGTCTTATTTTATGCTTTTGCAATATGTCAAAACACCACCACATGTCCTCATCAGTAAACTTTTTACCCATGTTAAATCTAGTGTCTTGATTAAAACTTTCAATACCTACGTCGAGTTCTACACATCCGCTTGCTTTCATTGCAATATAATCTGATTCGGGGCTTTGACTTTTGCTGCGTATAATCCATTGGCTTTGCCATTTTAATCCCGGCACTTCAATTTTATACTCAGTTAGTTCTGTTAACAATTCTCTAAATGCCTTCATACTACCGTTAATTAAACTATCAGTAAAAAGGAAAGTATTCCTTCCATACTTCTTATTAACATGTCTGATTTCGTTTGCAATTTTATCTCCCTTTCTAAACTTATAGTCGGGCCAGATCTCGTATACATTACAGAAATCGCAACGCTTAACACACCCCCTGCTTCCAGTAATATAGATGGGTTCGCTTAATCTTTTTTCGTATTCATCCCATACTATATTGTCATAGTTGGGCAATAGTATACTATCTAGGTCTGCAAGTTGATTTGGTAATTTACTGTTAATGCCATGAAACTCGTAATTACCTCGCATGAATTCAATTAGTGTGTGTTCACCATCACCATATATATAATAATCAATTAATCCGCTTTCAACAAACACACGGGTATTACTGTCAATATGGGCGCCGCCCCATATTATTTTAATATGCGGTAAGTATTCTTTTATTAATTCACTTAATTTAATAGCAACACTTTGACTGTAGCTTGTTAATAAACTCATACCAACAAAGCGTGGATTTTTACGTCTGATATAATATATCCAGCTGAGTATTATGTCTTTATGTTTACCATAGAAGGTATTAAAGTCATCGCTTAACACTCCTGTCCTATTACTAAACAGTCTGTCATTTTCATACCAATACCACCATCCTGCATCACGTTTAACTAATGCACGAAATAGTTTTATGTTTAAATCTAATACTTCGCAAGTATAATTTGCTGCTTCTAAGTGTGACTTTAAAATAGCCGGCCCGGCTGTGGGAGCGTCTGGCTCTATTTTAGGTATTATGCAAATGAGCATATCAAGCTGCAAAATTATTACTTTCTTTTAACGATTGCTCGTATTCTCTTTTACTTTTGTCTAATAGCCACGTCATTTCTTGACGGGTCATAGTGTCTACTAATTCGTTAACCTCAATAAATCTACGTAAGCGTGTAGATAAATCATTGTCACGAAACTTCCAGTCAGTTTCACTATTCCAGTATTCAACTTCATCTTTGTATTTTTCCCAAATTGGTAAATTCTGTTCAAGCAATAGTGTATTCCCAAAACTAAACCACGCACCGCCGCCTCTGTTCCTGCGCCCCGGTTCGGCTGTATATCCCAGTTCTACCATTTTGCGTACACTGTTGAGTGTATGCTGGTGGTCAGCTTCTGTTTCAGTTGGGTAACCTACAATCATTAATAACTGATAAGGTATTTCATATTTGTCTAGCATTTCAAAACACCACCACATGTCCTCATCAGTAAACTTTTTCCCCATCGCAAAACGAATGCGTTCACTAAAACTTTCAATGCCTATTTCCAATGAGCAGCATCCACTTGATTTCATTAATTCAAAATCAGATTCTGGACTTTGATTTTTAGGACGCACTATCCATTGGCTTGACCACGTAATCTCAGATTGCGGGTGCCACGTAATCTCGTCGACGCCGTCGGGCAATGTTGTATTATGCTGTGCTAAATTAGATAATAAATCTCTAAATGCTTTCATACTACCGTTAATTAAACTGTCAGTGAACTTAATTGTTTTTCTATCGTACAAGTTATACAAAGTCATTATTTCGTCAGTGACATGTGCTCCGCTTCTGAATTTATATTGTGGCCATAGCATAGGCACATCACAAAAGTCACAACGTTTTACACACCCCCTGCTTGCTGTTACAAACACAGGATTTCGTGCTTGGCCTTCACTTTTATAGTCACTCCAGGTAATGTCACTGTAGTCTGGTACTAATAGTTCATCTAACTTATCAATTTGCACTGGCACTGCGCTGTTAATGCCAGGATAATTTATATTACCATCGAGTAATTCTATAATTGCACGTTCACTATCACCAAAGATGTAATAATCAATCCATCCTCGCTCTATCCAGATTTTATTCCAATCCCTTACTGCTCCCCCGCCGATAACAATCTTAGCTTGAGGTATATGTTCACGTATAAGTTGACACATTTTAATACCCACTGCACAACTAAACCTGCTTAACATGCTTAGTCCAATCCATTTAGGATTAATGGCTCTGAGTTCTTGTATCCAGGAATCTAATTCTTCTTTACAATCATTGTATAACTCTGTAAACCCAGGGGGAAATTGAAACCCCGAATAGGGCCCTTCATCGTGTTTAACCCCAGTTGTGATCCAACTTTCAAATGCGCTGTCATCTTCATAGTAATAATGATTAGCTAATTCTTTTGTTTGTAGGTAGTTGTACAACTGTACATTATAATCAATTACTCGGCAACTATACCCAGCTGACTGTAAATGCGCTTTTAATGCTGCGGGTCCCACTGTGGGTGCAATAGGATCTAATTTAGGAATAATACAAATAACGATGTCTGTCATAATAATAAATCTTCTAAACTCCCTTCAAAATTAATCAACAACCCCATTTTCCATGGGCCCACTAGCTTGCCAGTACAATGAATATTGTTGCTGTTGAATGCTACCATATTGCCGGGTACAAAATTGTATGCTGTACCACTCAAGCCTTTAAAGTAGTCTGGCTTATGACAATCGAAGTCTAAGTAACTATCATAAAACTCTCTGTCAACGTCGCTGTTGGTTTTATCATATACACGCTCATCATTCCACGGTGTCATAGCTAGTTTCTTATTACGATCAAAGTCATAGTTATTAATGTCAGGTCGATCACCGTACCATGTTTGACCGTAGCCATTGTCGGTCCATTGGTCAAACACTATAAGGTGCTGCACAGGTGTTGTTACTTCTAAATGTATAGGGATAGTCACATTAATCATTTGTGTTGGTTCATCACTGTCAACATGCAGACTATACAAGTTAGTGTGCTTGTATATGTTACCACCTTGACCTCGATTAGTGCGTATATACTTGCTTAATATCGGATCTAATACGTCTTGCAAATGACGCCATGGGTGATTGATCTTAATAACGTTTGGGTTATTAGGCTTGTGTACGTGTAGTTCTGGATGTGTATCAAAGAAGTCTTTAATGTACTTGCAAACTTCTAAGGGGATTACGTTTTCGAATCCTATTTGTCTTAGTGTCATATTGTTACTTATCTGGCTAAAAATTCTGCTAATGCTGGATTATAATCCGCTAATTTAATATTATAATAGTTGTCTAGCTTTGCTGTAGTTTCTATAAACTGTTGCCATATCGCAACGTCATATACTGCGTCTTTGAGGAAATTACTTGTAACACTATATGCTGTAGTATTAGATTCATTTGCTGCTAACACCCATTTAACATACTCTGGGGGAGCATATAACATACACAGATGCTCGGGGCTTCTCACAAAGTCTATACTTACATGATAGTTGTGCAACCCAGTTAATATGTTTAGTGTATGAGCAAGATCATTTGCTGTAAGTGTACTAATAGTAGTATGATATGCTATGTATTTCTTTTTAAATATCTTTTCATATACTAATACATTGTTAAACGATTGTCGATAATCCCCGCCCCATCGTTGGTAATTATTCGAGCTGCTGTAACTGTCGAGACTTACATTAAACTCTAAGAACTTAAATTGGTTTAATTTATAAACTATTTTATCATTTGGTATAACGGTTGCGTTGGTATTAATGTCTAAATATACTTGACTTACATCTACTTGCTCTGCAATAAAGTCTAAGAAGCGTTCGAAGTTTGGTGTGATAAATGGCTCGCCACCCAATAACTTAATACGAGTTAACTTGCTTAAATCTAAGCTGCGCAGTTTTTCATAACTGGGTTCTAGTTTTTTATGTACTGGATTGCCGAGGAATTGATCTCTACCAATAAGTCTACTGCTAAACTTGCTGTCGCACATCCTACATTGTAGATTGCATATGTTATCTATGCTTAACTCTAAGTATTGTACACTATCAAAACGATCATTACAATCTTCTGGCTTAAGATTAATAACAGTATTCATATTATTACGATAGCTAGCTCTATGATTCTTTTCTTCTACATAGCATTTTTTACATTCATCTCTGGCAACACCTGCTAATAAATCACTGCGCAATTGATTTAGGTATTCATTGTTTAGTGCTGCTACTCCCTGTGTCGCAATTGAATCCATACTAGCACTGTGTTTAGTTTCGCCGCTGGCATATTGATACCTACAGCATGGCTTTAGTGTATCATCGGGACGAACACATATATGTGTCCACGGTAAACTGCACCAAACATCTTTCATCTATCTACATCAATGCTTGCAAAGCCAATTATACTGCGCTTGTATGATGTACTAACTTCTAATAGAGTGCTTGTATCGAGGAACCAACTGCTACTATGCCAGCGTCTTGTATCAAACGCAACGCAAGTCCCTACGCTCCACGCATATGCACTGTGGAATTTAAGGTCAGCATACTCGCCGTGGTATTGTGTTCCTTTGGGGTTATATACTTCTACCTCGGGATCGTAACTGTACTGTTCTCTATACGCAACAACTTCGTCGGTATCCATATAACGCATTTCGCCACGACGGTATATCATCTTACGTGGCTCTGTGGTAACTCGGTCATACATTACAGTATACGGTTGTTTACAATTCCATTCAAGTGGAATAATAACTCCTAATACTAAATGGCAATCATGTGTTATATACTCTTTATTCGGCCGCCAACTGTTGGGGAAACTGGTATAGTCGGTGTGCAACCCCGCGGGTTCGCCACTGTGGAAATATTCCCAATTCCAATCGTAATCCAAATTTAATTCACTATTCCAATACTCACTTAAAAATTGTTTTGTTTCTTTACTAGTGTTATTGAATCTATTAAAATCATTGCGACCACTGCGTTTAGCATCAGGACTATTAAAGGTTGTATATGCTTCGTCAATGAACATTAACGGATCGAAGTCTAAACTATATGTTCCGTACCCCGGAGTATATTTGCTATAGTAGTCTTCTATGTGATTAAATCCAATTTCCATTAAACGATTCTCCCAAATCCCCAATAACGTTCTAAGCAAAAGAAGCAGTGTCCACAGTGTACAAAGTCCATTGTTGAATAATCTTCAGGTACTGTTTCGCAACTATATGTATATGGATACAGTTGCTCCATCATATCATGCGCTTGATATGCTGCATGTACTGCTTGCTTATTTTTATTTATGAATGGTCTAATACGGTCAACACGTTGCAGTCCGTAACGCTTAGTAAAGAATGTAGGCTCTAAGGTTGTGTCTCTGCTCGCATCTCTGCCGTCAATATGACCCATGAGTTCATTTAAGTTTAACCCAAAACGCAGATGATTATCCTTAAAGAATCTTTGCATCTCATCAACCGGTGGGTTAACAGTAAGTCCGCTGTAGATAGCATCAAGCTCAAAACGTTTAACTGCTAGCTCATCCATGTCCATGATACCCTCTGCATATGCTTCGCCGCCACTAATTGCAGTGTGATCGGGTTGGTGATGTATGTAATGTTCCACCGGATATACACCGGTTAGTTTGCCAACAATCTTAATTAACTTAGCCGATCCCACTGGGTACCAAGGCTTTAGTAAGGTTCCCATTGTAAGTGCGTATACATTAGTGTTGGTGTTTTTATAGTAATCACATACTGCATAATATACAATAGCACTATCGGCGCCCCCACTTAATTTGACTCCAACGTCTTTGTATTTCTTGTCTAAAATTAAATCCTGTATCATTACCTTTTCCTTTAATTGCACGAGTAATCATATACTCTGCCCAGGGATATCTATCTAAAAACTTCTCGTTGCAACGGTAGTCCCACATTTTACTGTAATTGTATAGTTGACAACATTCTTCTTCGGTGGGCTCTCTGTATTCATACATTAGTTCTTCTTGGAAATTATGCCAGCGTGGCACAACACGAAATACTCCGTCTCGAACTGGCGGCAACGTATATGCTGCAAACTTCCAATAAAACTCTTTCCTTACGCTAATTGGAATTAATCTAAAATCTAAAAAGCTAGGCTCTTGTATTTCATTATATGTAATTAAACTCTTCGGAAACTGTTCAGCCCATTGCATAAAGCGAGGCAAATCTAAATAGTTTAGTAATCCAATACACGGAACAATACGGGTATTACATTTACTATTATACATTCTTTTAAAATTATTTTCAACCGTTTCCCACTTAGCAGGATAACGTTGATACTCTAATGTATCTCCTACGCCATCTATACTGCACATTAAATCAACGTGTTTAAACTTTTCTAATAGTTCTATTATCTTAGGCTTTGCACTTGTGCAATTAGTAATGAATTCAATACTAATATCTGTTTTATTAAGCTCTACTAACTTATATAAAAACGTTTCTACTTCTGGCATTATAAACGGCTCGCCGCCTGCAAAACGTATTGCTTCTAAATTAGGTAATTCTAATATCAACTCCATTAATTTAGCAGTATCTTCTGTTTTGTTTTTAGGAAGTATATCAGAGAATGGATTAGATATGCCTTTGTTAGTTAACTCGAGGCTTAGTTTAACCAATTGATCGCTGTCGCCGGGATGGCACATTTTACATTGCAAATTACATTTATTGCTTAACCGTAAATCAACATGCCGTATATCTATTACCGGTGGGTCGTTTTGTGTTTCTTTATAGTATAGATTTTGTTCTCGCATACTAGCAATGCCGCTATTTTCATATGCCCAACAACTCTGACATGCACTGTGTTCTTTGCCGTTGTCCAGTGCAGTTCTCGTTTCATTGAACTCGTCGTGTGCAGCGTAAAAATCATTAAGGTTGCTAACTGTTTTCCATTCAAGCTGACGGAATAGTGTTTCTTGCATACAACACTGCGCTACGTTTCCTTTACTATAAAAGAAACTATTGTAAGTAAACTTACAATGTTTATTTGCGTTCATTTCGTTCAATTGCATTTAATCCCAAATCAGTGCCTCGTTCGTCAAATATACCTTCAATTAAAAATCGTAAAGGAGTACGTACTCCGAACTGATGCTTTCCATTATCGTCAGTTAACCATCCTACATGTATGCTATCAGATTCTAATAAATCAAAGTCTTTACACACTTTAGCATATAGTTCTTCGTAGTTGCTCCACCAGTAATCAGTTCCAAAATGTTTGATTGCTTCCGCACCTATCCACATGTCACTTACATTAGCATAAGCAAAGTCGTTCATGATAGCAACAGGTCCGTTAACACGTTCTCTAGTATAGCGTATACCAATACGCTGACTACCCATACCCAATGCTTTACTTAAACTAACACTCACACTGTGTACAGCAGGATGAGTTACATCAAACTCAAAGTTGCGGCATTGTCCAAACCATGCACCATCAATGTGTACAGGAATGTTATATGTAGAACAATGGTCCAATAGTTTTTTAAAGTCTTCGTGATACCTTGTAGTAATACAACTAGGATAACTTGCTATAAACACCATTCCTCTTTCTAACTCACTGTAATGTGTTATTTCATTAACTGTAAAGTCAGTCAAGCGTCTGTGATATTTGTATTCACCTTTGTATACTGCTATGTTAGCACCGTGTAGCTGATGTAGTTCGTCTAACTGTTGCGTTGTGCCTAGTATAGTGTCTCGCCGGGCAAAACTATCTAGCCCAACATATTTTACTCTTTTATGACTTTGAATCCATATATCAATTTCTTGCAAAAAGTATTCAGTGTATGCGTGAGGGTCTTTTGGATATGTGTGCATGTCCAACGATTCTCTAAACTTTGTAAACTTACTAAGGTACATAGGACGTTGACGACGTGTACCTAGCATGTTAAAGGTTATATCTTCATACTGTTCAATCATTATATTTGCTCTTGCCAATGGTGTCAATGAATTCATGCGCCCACTGTTCGTTCTGTTTTGGCCCGGGGTGTTCCGAGTCAACGCCCCGATCACAATATTCTAGCCCCGGGTCCCATTCAATGAACTTAATACTGTGTCGCTTGCATATGTTTTTTACCTGTGTAAAATAGTATCCGTTGATTCCGGAAATATCATATAAATCAACTAAGGTCTTAAAAATAGAGTCGCGTGTAGTAATTACAATTGGACAGTCAGGAGCAGGCAATGTCAGTCTGGTCGACATCCAAGACTTTTGTGCAATAATAAATTCCGGACATGCACTGCCACTGCATATTAGCTGACATAAATTTAGGTAATAAGGCAAAACACCACCGCCAGATATCCCTAGATTTATTATTGGTTTACCAAGTTCGTGTTCAATTAAATTGCTAAAGCGATGTCCTTCATGAATACTGTCACCAAATGTTATACTGCATCCCATTGCAATACCATAATTACCGTCCTCAAGCGGGTCAGATTGACGACTACGATAACGATATTTGTTTAGATTATACGTTATACCGTCACCGGGGTCCAGCGCACAAACTGGTATAAAAGGAGTCATTTCCATTTTTCTACAATCGCATCTAATTTACAAGGACATGCTGCATAAGTGCAAACAATAGGAGCATCGGGTAGTGTATAACCTGTAAATAAGTTTCCAATAATTCCGCCTACACGCTTGGTGCAGCGTTTAATATCGCCATTGGGGTCTACACTAAAACGTTTTATTCCTGCAGTACAAGTATAGCCTTCAAACTGATGTAAGCCTTGATCTAATACTGTCATAAACTTGCGAGGCTCTCCGTCAAAGTGCAGGTTGCGTGGCACAGTCCAATCAATACCAAAGTCACGCATATTATTGTAATAGCTAGTTTGTATCCACTCACGTTGTTCATCAGTGTAAGCAAAGTAGTCATGTCCGTGTATACTTGTGCGAGTAAACTTGGGAGTGATCTCTACGTTAAGGCCCTTAAGACGCTCGTACAGGGCCTTAGCACGTTCGTAGTTGTCTGGTACTACCATAAGCGGTATGCTTACACTAGCTTTGTGCTGCATGATCTCTGCTACACGATAGAAGTGATCGTCATTGGTTTCCTCATAGTGCCAGCTTAGAAACACAAATGCTCTGTGTGTTCTAAACTGTTCCCAATAACGTAGTGTGCGACTTGCATTGGTACTAAACTCTACAAACACACGGTCATCACTGATTGTATCAACAAAGTCCTGGAACGCCGGCCATACTGTTGGCTCGCCGCCTAATACTTCTATATACAAGTATTTGTTACGCTGCTTTAAGTCATTGATGAACTTGAGATAGGGTGTCCAATCTTCTGGCCAACGATAAGTTCCGTCCCTGTGAAAGTCACTGCAATAGCTGCAGTTGTAATTGCATACATTATGAATGAACAGCGTTATAATGCAGCAATCAGGATTTTCATTTGTTATATGCATATTTTTATTCAAAAAATCTTTTATATTGAGGTACGACTTTGTTAATATCTTGCGCACGTATTGTATCTAATTTTTTAGTTACACTAACAAACTCGGGCCAATATTCTTCAGTGTAGCTTTCACTTAACATGAATTTTTCTACACTGTCAAGATGTTTAATAAAGAATTTTTTAACATTGTCATTATGATCTGATTCCAATATCCAAGGTCTATAGCTATCGAAGTGATCTACTACTTCTTCTTTTAACTCTTGCGGCAACACTTTAATATTATAATACTTTGGACTATGGCACATATGAAAACTTACAATAGGTCTCCAGCTATGTATTGGATTAAACAATTCAAGTTTACTTCTATCTAATTTCCATTTCATAAACTCAGGAAAATGAAATAAGTTAAGAGGAGTAATAGTATAAGCAAACCAGCATTTAAAATTAATATCTTTTCTTTCTTCCATTCTTCTTAAATTTGTGTAGACTGTGTCCCAGCTTGCAGGGAAACGTTGGTAATTAAATACACCTTCAAATCCGTCAATACTAGCACCAATCCTAATTTCTTTAAATTCCTTCCAAAGATTTAAAATCTTAGTTGTTACATTAGTAAGGTTAGTATTGTATTCTATTTGCATTTCGCTTGCACGACCGCTTACTACTAGTCTTTCTAAGGTATCTATGTGTTCATCAATGATGAGAGGCTCGCCTCCAACTATATAAAGTTTTTTAGCATCTTTGGTGTATTTTTCAAAGTTGTTCCAATACATATTACTGCCTTTGAACCAATCATATTGTTTAGTATCCCATCGACCTTTATCATTTTTTTCTAATTGTATTAGTTCGTGTGTATCTTTATAACTTGTTTTACCAGTTAATTCTACAAAATCTCCATACCATTGATGACTATCAGTGGGTCCACACATACGACATTTTAAGTTACAGAAGTTACCATATCGTATATCAAAAAATTCAAGAGGGTGATTGTCAGTGACAATAGCGCCATCTTCTTCTGTATGTTCTTCTGCATATTCCGGCGTAAGGTCCCAGTCAGCAAATTCCATTTGTCTGCGTGATAGTACTCCACTTTCTTCTTCGTTCTGACAACGCTTGCATTCAGCATGCCATTCTCCTCGGAGCATAGTAGCCCGAACATCTTTACTAAGCTCGCTGTTTCTGGCATCATCTAAATCATCTTTACTTGCATTATAAGGGGTGCCATCTTCTTTACGTATAATACCACGGTTGGCAGTATAACTATTAGCATTACAACAAATTCGTAAATCACCGTTATTACGTATGTTAATACTGTTCCATGGCAATGGACAAAATGTACAACTCTTGTCAAACGTTGGATGTATTGCGGGTGGTTGTGGTGTTATCTCTGTCATAATATGTCCTTAAAGATTGGGAACACGTTTAAAAACTTGTTGTCCCAATTGCGTTGTCTGTTAACTAGCTGTAGGTATTCACGGGTCTCTGGCAAGCGTTCGCTCCAGTCTTCACTGTTCATAAAGTTAATTATGCCTTTAAATCTTTTGAGTCCGTATGGGTTATCTAAAAACTGTTGCTGTGTGATAGCTTGCTCTGATACTCCTGTAAACTTATCCCAATTGTCTGTTAACCATGGATAGAACTCTTGTTCGTATTTGTCTGTAATTTGTTGCTTGACTGCAGCAGGCAATACTTTTACATTTAATTGCGGAGGCCAGTAAGCGAAATGCATATTAATTCCGCCAGCGCCCAATGGCCACTTGTTAATCTTTTTAAAGCCTTGTGCTGTTTTCCATTTGACAAACTCTGGCAAGTAAGCAATATTAAGAGCCATAATAGTAGTTGCTGTGGTTACTTCAACTTGCGGTGCAGTTTCATCAAGCATATGAAATACGTCAACCTGATGCTGCCAATGACTTGGATAACGTATATAATCGTTTTGTTCACCCAGTGCATCAATACTATAATGAAAGCGTACACGTTTAAACTCTGCCCATAGATCGAATAAGTCGTCACGCCATTCAACAGCATTGCTATTGTAACGTAATTCGATATTTTTAGCATGTCCACGCTTTATACATTCTTCTAATAGGTCGTAATGCTCTTCGATAATTAAACTTTCGCCGCCAGCAAAGTACAGTTGATATAAGTTAGGCACTTGTTCGTATAGTTCATCCCAGAAGCGAGGGTTGTTCTTATGCCAGTTATAACTTGCACCTGTATCATTACCTTTGTTCCATTGACTAGTACCAGCTAATCTTTCATTGGTAATTTGTGGAACAATTGCGTTATGGTCTTTAATCCATCCGCTGCTATCATGCGGACTGCACATTACACAAGCAAGTTGACACTTGGATCCCATGCGCAAATCAATATAACGAATCACAGGAGGAGTGGCGCCCGTTTCTGTAGTTTCATCTACAAGTGTTTGCATATCATAACGATGGCTCCAGTAATCAGTTTCCCAATTACGTTTGCTTAAATGCCCTGCTTCTTCTTCTTTGTAGCACTTTAAACAACTTGCGGGCTTCTCACCTCGTAACATCATTTTACGAACGTTACGCATGTAAGCACTGTTCCACGCATCGCTTAGTGTTGTTGTATTAAAGTTAGCAGGAACCCCGTTGTCGTTCTTTAGTACGCCAACTTCACCGCCTCCTACTTTATTACTACTATCTGGATCTTGTACGCTACTAGCATTACTTGTACAGCAGGTGCGCATTTTGCCATCTGGTCTACTGCTTAGGTGTAGCCAAGGTAATGCACAGAATGTAGGGCTTATGCTATCTGAGGATTTTGTCATTTG
>TARA_R110000868_G_scaffold6894_6_pt1 | contig 20159 bp, 26 predicted proteins | sample TARA_R110000868 | Tara Oceans TARA_R110000868 (sample SAMEA4397489) | marine metagenome | biome: Polar Biome; feature: [SRF] surface water layer (ENVO:00010504); material: water (ENVO:00002006), including particulate matter (ENVO:01000060) such as... | depth 5 m | reverse complement strand
CCCGGCGACCGTGACGCCCCCGCTGCCGTGGAATGTTCCCGCGCCCGCTCCTGAGCCAGCCTAATGATCCTGACGCAGCTTGATATTGCGTTTACGCGGGTGGAGATCCCCTCGCTGACTCAGTATCACCCCTGCAATCCGTCGATCATCAAGCATGGCGACGAGTATCTTGCGACGGTCAGGGGCTGCAATTACGACCTGCAACGCGGCTATCACTTCACGATTGGATCGTCGCCCTCAAGAACGCCTGACAGCCAGAACTACCTGGCGCAGCTCACATCCGATCTGTCGGTCTACAAATACTGGTTCATCGAGGATCGGCATATACGCTCTGACCCTAGGGCGCTTGATGGTCTGGAGGATCTGCGGCTTTTCGAATATCAGGGCGAAACATGGGTGATGGCGTCCGCGCTGCATTACACCCCAACGCCCAAAAACATCATCGTCCTGTGCGTGCTCAAGGATAACGTTCTTCGCAGCCCGATCTTTATCGAATCGCCAAATAACGCGCCCGTTGAGAAGAACTGGATGCCTCTCGTCAAAGGCAATGACCTGTATCTTGTCTACAAGACATCGCCTTACGAGCTTTACAAGCTGACCAGCGGCAAGCTGACAAAGATCGACACGCAGAACACCACCGAGAACTGGCCTGAAGAGCTGTCTGGATCATCCTGCGTTGTGCCCTATGAGGACGGCTACATCGCCGTTGTGCATCGCAAAACGATAGACCAGAGGAAGCGGCTGCATTTCTATCGGCATCATCTCATCAAGTTTGATGAGAACATGCAGCCAATCCGATTTGGTCAGCGTTTCTCGTTTGAAGACGAGCGTGTTGAGTTCTGCTCAGGGATTGCATTTGATGGTGATGATGTCCTGCTGAGCTATGGACTTATGGATCAAAAAGCTGTTCTCCTGAAGATGTCAAAAGACAGTTTGAGGAGGCTGTTTTGAACCTATCTATTTGCATTCCTGCGCGAGAAACCGTGCATTCCGCGTTTGCGTATGATCTGTGCCTGCTTTCAACGTATTGGTACGCCAAGAGCCCGCCAGGCTCCGCGCTAAACATCCACATGGTGAACGGGACACTAATTGCAGATCAACGGCAGAAGCTGGCGGTAATGGCCTTGCAGCACAAAGCCGATTACGCGCTGTTTCTGGACAGCGACATGCGGTTCCCGAAGGATATTGCGCATCGTCTCATGGCGCATGACAAGGACATCGTGGCCTGCAACTACTCGACGCGCCGGATGCCGCCCAAAACCGTGGCGTGGTCGGACTTCTCGATGCAGAAGTTCATCACGTCGCATGATCGCGATGGGCTTGAACCCATTGACGCGATTGGCATGGGCACGATGCTGGTGAAGACCGAGGTGTTCCAGAAGCTGCCCCCGCCCTGGTTCCAAGTCGTTTACTCCAAGGGCGCGCAGGCGTTCATTGGCGAGGACATTTACTTCTGCCAGTTGGCGAAGGCGCACGGGTTTAAGATCCACGTTGACCATGACGCCAGCAAGCAGGTCCGACACATTGGGTCTTTTGAGTTCAGCCACGATCATGTGGCTGCTTTCCAGGAGAAAGACGATGAAGGGCATGAAGGGGCAGAAGAAGATGGCCTCTGTGATGAAGGAGTTTAAGGTCGGCTCCCTGCATAGTGGCAAGGGCGGTCCTGTGGTAAAGTCGCCTAAGCAGGCGGTTGCCATCGCGCTTTCGGAAGCGGGCATGGCGAAGAAGAAGAGGAAGTAACGATGGCCCAAGGCTATGATCCCGACTTGATCCCGCAGGGCGCTGGGGGAGCAACCAATCTTGGTTACGACCCCAAGACGGGCTTTGCCTTGGGTTCCAATAACCGTTCCAAGTCAGAAACGAAGCTCGAAGACGGAAAAATGGAGTACGAATACGAGAACGAGGACGAGGGCGATTACGGGTCTGAAGGTGAAAATGAACTCGACCCTATGGACGAGGAGGAGTTTCGCTATATCGTCAAGCAGGCGATAGAGGACTCCCAGACCTACATCGACAGCTACCTCGCTCCCCAGCGTGAGCGGGCGATGGCCTATTACCTGGCTGAGCCCTTCGGTAACGAGGAGGACGGTCGCTCTCAGGTTGTTCTGACCGAGGTCCGTGACACCGTTCTGGCAATGGTTCCGTCTCTGCTGCGTATCTTTACCGGCGGCGACAAGGTAATTGAGTTCGTGCCTCAGTCGCAGGAGGACGTTGCTCCTGCTGAGCAGGCCACCGATCTTCTAAACCACATCTTCTATCAGGAAAACCCTGGCTTCCGTATTCTCCACGATGCCATCAAAGACGGCTTGCTGCTAAAGACTGGCATCCTGACTTGGTACAAATTGGATGACGAGAAGGTTGAGCATTACTCCTATTCGGGTCTGTCGCGCGAAGAGGCGATCTTCATTACGCAAGACGCTGACGTTCAGATCGACAAATACGAGGAAGAGACGGATTTGATGACCGGCCAGACGCAGGTCGAAATGAAAATCCGTCGCATTCGTAAGAATCCTCGTTACATTATCGAATCAGTCCCGCCTGAGCAGTTCCTGATCGACAACGAGGCGACCTCGATTGACGATGCGATTTACGTCGCTCGCCGTAAGCTGACGACTATTTCCGAGCTGGTGGCGATGGGCTACCCGCGCGACATCATCGAGATGAACGCAGGAACCGGCGGGTTTGAGATGAACGGCGAGGTGATTACCCGAAACCCGGCTGACCAGTCGTTTTTCGGTATCACCAGCAGCACGGATGAGTCCACGGACAAGGTTTTCTATGTCGAAAGCTACATCAAGGCTGATAAGGATGGCGACGGCATAGCGGAGCTGCACAAGGTCTGTACGGTCGGAAATGGCGCGTACATTCTCTATGAAGAGATCGTGCAGGATGTGCCGTTTGCGCTGCTTGAGCCCGATCCGACGCCGCACACGATCTTTGGTCAGTCCGTTGCCGATCAGACGATGGACATCCAGCTCATCAAGTCCAGCATCATGCGCAATACGCTCGACAGCCTTGCGCAGTCGATCCATCCTCGCACGGTCGTCGTCGAGGGTCAGGTCAACATTGATGATGTCCTGAACGTCGAAACCGGAGCGATCATCAGGGCGCGAGCGCCTGGGATGGTGCAGCCGTTGACGGCTCCGTTCGTGGGCCAGCAGGCTCTTGGCGTGATGGCGTACCTGGATGAAATCAAAACCCAAAGGACCGGCATCTCTCGCGCTTCTCAGGGCCTCGACGCCGAGTCTCTTCAATCTACGACGAGGTCCGCTGTACAGGCGCAGCTTTCGTCGTCCCAAGAGCGAATTGAGATGATTGCTCGCCTCTTTGCGGATGGCCTGAAGCGTTGCTTCAAGGGCGTCCTGAAGATGGTGATCCAGCATCAAGACAAGCCGAAGATCATCCGGCTGCGCAATCAGTTTGTCCCGGTTGATCCGCGAGGCTGGGACTCCTCGATGGATATGGTGGTGAACATTGCGCTGGGCCGTGGCTCAGACGAACAGCGCATGGTCTTCCTTCAGGGCATTTTGGCTCAGCAGAAAGAGATCATCGCCAACTTCGGGCCTTACAATCCGCTTGTGTCCTTGGAGCAGTATCGCGACACGCTGTCTGAGATCACCAAGCTGTCGGGCTACATGGACCCGTCCAAGTTCTTCAAGGAAGTCTCGCCGCAAGATGTGGAAGCGTTTATGGAGCAGCAAGCTCAAAGCAAGCAGCCGCAAACCGATCCTGCGACATTGCTGGCTCAGGTTGAGGCGGAAAAGATCAAGGCTGACATCGTTATCAGCGCCGCGAAGCAGGAGCTGGAGCGTCAGAAGGCTGCTGCATCCGCCGACTTCGAGCGTGACAAGCTATTCGTTGACGCGATGCTGCGCGCTGCTGAGATTGATGCGAAATACGGAAGTCAGATCGACATGGCGCTCATCAAGGGCGAGGTCGAGCGTCAACGCACCGAGATCCAGCAGATGTTCAAGACCGCTCAGGGTCCAGCCCCGACTGACTTTGGGGGTATGCAGTGAGGTCTTTTGACCACAAGAACATTGAGCATGGGACCGATTATATGATCGGTCAGGGCGTTTATTTCTTGCACGCTCATCGCTTTGCCAGAGACGATCTTTCTCACGCCTTTCGTCTGTTTCGATGGGCAGAGCTAGACCCAGGAATGAAAGTGCTTGATGTCGGATCAGGCATTGGCTCTACGGCTGCTGCTTGGAAGCAGTTTATGCCTAGCCTTCATTTTTCGTGCCTGAACATCAACAAGTACCAGCTCGACATGACCCCTGAGTGGTGTGAGCGGATACTGGGGGATATGCAGGACATGCCTATCAAGGACGACAGTTTTGATATGGCGATCTGCTTTTTCTCAATGGGACACGCAGATCGAGGCGCACAAACTGTTATCGGTGAGATGGCGCGCGTTGTGAAACCTGGGGGTATTGTCTTCATCTACGACATGACACCGGATGATGACAATTTCTCCAAGTTGCACGATATGTCTTACATGCTCTACCCCAGGAAGTTTGTTGAAAGCTGCGCTAAGTCCTTTGGCCTAGAGCTTGATGTGTATATTGAGCCAATTGATCGCGGAACAATTGCTGAAAAGGTTCCGGCGGTGACAGAGGTGTTTGCAGGATTGCGGCCAGCCGTATGGCGGTTTGTCAGGAGTATGTCGTCGTGATCGAGAAAGAAGAGCTCTGGCGCGCGGCAAAGCTCATCAATGGCGACCATGCTGTTGAAGAAGTGTTCCGCCGACTTGAGGATCGCTTCGTCGAAGATTGGAAAGGTTCTGCTCCTGAAAATGAGCAAAAGAGGATGGAGGCGTATTATATGGTGCGCGCCATAAGTGCAGTGAAATCTGAGCTAACGGCATTAGCGTCTGAGCCGGATATTCTGCATTTTAACAAACGCTTGAGAAAAGCGTAACTGAGGAGTAATAATATGTCACAAGCTGAGCAATCGCAGCCTAGCGAACTCGGCCTTGCAGAAGCTGCATCACGCATTTCTCTCCTGATGGACGGTTCGCCGCAACCGGATGGGAAGAAGCAAGGTGCTGGCTCTGCCGAAGTCGAAGAGACTGAGGCGACGGCGGAAGCCGCCAACGACGCGCCCGATGAGGTTGAGCAGGCGTCATCTGAGGATGATTCAGCCCCTGAAGGTGAGGCGGAAGAGGCCGAGACTGAAGACGACGCTCAGGACGAGCAAGACGAAGATAACTCTCTCTACACCGTCGTTGTCGATGGCAAGGAACAGAAGGTTACGCTTCAGGAGGCTCTGGCAGGGTATCAGAGGCAGTCCGATTACACCCGAAAGACGCAGGAGGTTGCGGAACGAAGCAAGACCATACAGGCCCAGGAACAGCATATTGCTGCGATGCGGTCACAGTATGAAAACTCAATCAACATGCTTTCGCAGGAGATGCAGCGTTATCTTCCGCAAGAGCCTGACTGGGAGAGGCTTCATCAGGACGACCCCATCAATTTTCCGATTATTGAGAAGCAATGGCGAGACTACAAGGCCAATGTTTCTGCCGTACAGCAGGAGCAAGCCCGTCTTACCCAGGAAATGTCTCACCGGGAAATGCAGCAAAGGCAGCAACTGGTAGAAAATGGCGCAAAATACATTTTCGAGAAAATGCCTGAATGGAAGGATCAAGCGAAGTGGACTGAGGCGCGTGGAAAGATCCGCGAATACGGCCAGAAGGTCGGTTATTCAGAGGATGAATTAAACGCTGCTCTCGACCCCCGAGCCATCCTTGTTCTTGAAAAAGCGCGACGTTGGGATTCTCTTCAGGCCAATCGGCCACAGCCGCAAAAGTCGGCAGCGCCGAAGCCCATGAGACCAGGTACGTTGAACTCTTCGCCTCGCAAGCAAACTGATGTCCTCAAGGCAAACCAGCGTCTCAAATCATCTGGCCGTGTCGAAGATGCGGCTGCAATCTTTATGATGCTCGACTCCAAGAGGTAACTACCATGGCATCTGTAACCAAAGTCACCACCTACGACAGCGTTAACGCGATCCGCGAAGACCTCGCGAATGTGATCTACGACATCTCGCCCGTCGATACTCCGTTCATGTCCAACATTGGCCGCGACACCGCGTCCAACACGTATTTCGAGTGGCAGACGGACGCGCTTGCTAACGCCAACACCGCCAACGCGGCGATTGAAGGCGCGGACGCTGGCAACGCCGACTTCGACGCGACTGTTCGCGTGGCCAACTACACCCAGATCTCCACGAAGGTGATCTCTGTCTCTGGCACCGCTGACTCGACGAACAACGCCGGAATGCGCACCGTCATGGCCTACCAGACGGCCAAGAAGGCGAAAGAGCTGAAGCGCGACATGGAGGCGATCATCACCTCAAACCAGGCTGGCAACGCTGGCTCTGGCACGTCTACAGCTCGTAAGACCGCTGGTCTTCCGACGTGGCTCATCACGAACTCGCAGGCGAACGGCGCAACCGTTTCTGCGATGTCGGGCGCGAGCGGCAACGGCTACCCGAACACGGCTTGGACAAACCTCTCGACGGCGACTGACGTTGCCTTCACCGAGACGATGCTCAAGACCGCTATTCAGGCAGTCTGGGAGCAGGGTGGCGATCCCAAGATCCTCATGGTTAATGCCTACAACAAGACGGTGGCTTCTGCCTTCGCCGGTCTTGCTGAGCAGCGCATTAACTACACCAAGGCGCAGCCGATGAAGATCATCGCGACGGCGGACATCTACCTTGGCGACTTCGGTGAAGTCTCCATTGTTCCGAACCGCTTCACGCCGGGTAACTTCGCGTTCGTCCTCGACCCCGAGTACGCCTCTGTGTCATACCTCCGTCCCTTCCGTACGTACGACATCGCCAAGACCGGCGATGCGGACAAAAAGGAGATGGTGGTGGAATATGGCCTTCGGATTAAGTCCGAGAAGGCGCACGCTGTGGTGGCGAACCTCATCGCTTCGTAATCCAAGGAGGGGCGGGTTTACCCGCCCCTTTCACTATGGGGAGTAGAATGGCTGAAGAATATCGTCCTGGCTCGTTTGTTCTGGATGCAGATAGCCTGACTGGCACTGTCAGCAAGATGAGCATTACCACCGACCAAAAGCTGATCTTCGAGGATACCGTTGAGATCGACGCTTTGGGCGAGCAGAACCAGACGCTACGCAACGAAATCTCCCGCAACGAGAAGGTGCCGGATGGGATGGTGAAGGTGGCTTCCTTGCCCATGATGGTGTATCTTGACCTTCGGAAGCGGGGCATTCTTGGCGATAGGTCAGCTCTCAGGCGCTGGCTGAAAACCGAGGAGGCTAGGCCTTATCGGACGCACTGGATGACGAGCTGATGGCGCAGATCACCAATTACGCGACGTTGCAGTCAGCAATTGCGGACTACCTAAACCGCCAAGACCTGACATCGCAAATCCCGATGTTCATCCAGTTTGTTGAGGCGGATCTAAGCAATCGGCTTCGTTCGCGTGAAATGATTGTGGCGGATACGATCACCTCTGTGCTGGGCGATGTGCAGCTTCCTGCCGACTGGCTAGAGGCAATCAACCTCAAGATCGACGGCGGAAAGACGCCTATTCGCTACATCACACTGGATGAAGCTGACCGGATCACCAGCGAGCAGTTCTACAGCAAGCCGAACTTCTACACGATAGTTGATGATGTGATCCGGCTTGTTCCTGCGCCTGGGCAGAACGAAGACATCGACATCCTCTACTATGCAAAGATACCGGCGCTGTCGGATAGCAATACAACAAACTGGCTGCTGTCAAAGGCTCCTGACGTTTATCTGTATGGCGCTCTTGTTCATGCTGCTCCGTTCCTTTTGGATGACCAGAGGATTGGGACATTCGGCCAGTTCTATTCCCAGCGCGTAGACGCAATTGGGCAAGATTCCTATCGCGCTATTCATAGCGGCTCACCCCTGATTGCTCGGACAAGGAGGCCGTACTATGGCTGACAGTTTTACATCGAACCTAAACCTCACGAAGCCGGAAGTCGGCGCGTCCAAGGATACGTGGGGGACGAAGCTCAACACCGATCTGGACACCATCGACGCTCTGTTTGCTGCGGGTGGATCGGGAACGTCCGTTGGTCTGAACGTAGGTGCAGGCAAGACGCTGGCGGTTGCTGGGACGTTGAACGTGTCTGGGACCGCGACGTTGCCTGCGGCTGCTACCGCCGGTGGCGCAACTGTCGCGACGACGACAGGCACCCAGACCTTGACGAACAAGACGCTGACCTCTCCGGTTGTGAATACGCCGACGATCAACGGCTCCGGTGGCGCGCTGACGTTGCCTGCTGGCCCTGAAACTCTTGTTGGCCGTGCAACGACGGATACGCTGACGAACAAGACGATCAACGGCTCCAGCAACACGATTACAAACGTATCTCTATCAACCGGCGTTACTGGCACGTTGCCAGTAACTAATGGCGGGACTGGGGCGACGACGCTTGCGGCCAACAATGTTCTTCTGGGAAATGGGACGAGCGCTCTGCAGGCTGTAGCGCCTGGGGCGAGCGGCAATATTTTAACCTCTAACGGCACGACGTGGGCATCTTCGACTCCCTCTTCCCCATTGCCATCGCAGACTGGTAACTCGGGGAAGGTGCTGACGACAGATGGCACCGCAGCGTCATGGGGCTCCAGCATTATCGCTGGTACGGCTCAAACGCCGACGACGACCAACGCCGATTTTACGAGTATTCCTTCTTGGGTACGCCGCGTCACAATAGCGTTTTCGGGACTTTCCACAAACGCTTCTACGGCGGTCGCGTTGCAACTCGGGACGGGCGCCGTTTTTGCGTCTTCTGGTTACACTTGCAGCATATGGATAGGTGGTTCAGGTAACAGTGGAGCCACATCAACTACCGACTTTCTGCTGGACGTAGTTTCACAATCATCGGCCACAGCTCGAAACGGTAGTATTGTGTTGAACAACGTATCCGGTAACATCTGGGTAGCGTCTGGCCTTATATCGCGCGGGTCGGGCGTAGTCAGTTCTATGACAGGAACTGTCACTCTTGGCGGTGTGCTTGACAGCGTCAGATTGCTCTCGGGCAGCGGTAATTTGTTCGACTCTGGCACCGTCAACGTCTTCTGGGAGTAGAGATGCTTAGCCCTCGCTCAGAACAAAATCTGCAAGGTGTTCAGAAGGACCTTGTGAGGGTTGTTCGGCTTGCTGGAAAGCGGGCCGACTTCATCGTGACGGAAGGGTTGCGCACGGTTGCACGCCAGAAGCAGCTCGTTGCTGCGGGCGCATCGCAGACCATGAACAGCCGTCACCTGACGGGCCATGCGGTTGATGTCGCAGCGTTGGTGGATGGTAAGGTTCGCTGGGATTGGCCTTTGTACGACGCCATCTCCAAAGAGATGAAGAAAGCAGCCGCAGAACTGAATGTCCCGATCATCTGGGGCGGCGATTGGAAATCTCTGAAAGATGGTCCTCACTTCGAGCTGGACCGAAAGAAATACCCATGAAGCTGCTCATCCTGCTTCTTCCCTTCGCCCTAGCTGGTTGCGGTGTCATCCGCGATCTTCCGAAATACTGGTAAGGAGAACGTCATGGACAAGGATATGTTCGAGCGCCTGTTTCGTACAGCTCTGCAGGTTGTAGGCGCAATCGTCGCGACTCGCTATGTTGGCGAGGAGAACTGGGCTGCGATCAGCGGCGCGATTCTGACAATCGGGACGACCGGCTGGACGATCTACGCTGCCAAGAAGGTAGAGAAATGATCGAGGCTCTCGCTATTGGTGGCGCTATTCTTTCCATCATAGGCGTGTTTGCTGGGGTGATTTGGCTTGCCGAACGCAAGGGCAAGGCTGAGCTTCTTGAGGAGCAGCGCGATGAAGAGCTTCGCCGGTTGCAAGACGCCATTGAAGCTGACGTTCGCGCTCGCGAGCGGATTGCTCGTGGCGAGCTGCTCACGAACGACGGCCACAGGCGGGACTGAGTGTCTCGTCTGGCGGTCGATCTCATGGTCTGCGAAGGATACGCCGCAGACTATAGAAGAAGTTAAGCTAAACAACGTGCGGCAGAAGGCGTGGTGTGGGAATGAGCGACACTGATTTACACCGAGAGATTGGTTCCTTGCTCGCGCACGTTGAGACGCTGAACCGTGAGGTCAAAGAGCTAAAGGCTGATGTCAGAGAAATGCGCGACGACTTCCATGCCATGAAGGGGGGAAGCCGTGTTATGATGGGCATCGCCGCTACTCTAGGCGGGGGCCTGACGTGGGCTCTGACCTACTTCTTTGGGAAGAACTGATGCCTCTTGCTCCGCTCAATCTACCGCCAGGCGTCGTCAGAATGGCGACACCTCTTCAGGTAAAGGGGCGTTGGTACGACGCCAATCTTATCCGCTGGCGGTCAGGTAAGCTGCTGCCTGTTGGCGGCTGGGAGCGCATTACAAGCTCGCCTCTGTCCTCGACGGTGCGCGGGCTGTTTGCATGGTCCACTAACGCAAACACGCCGCTGGTGGCTGTAGGCCTCAGCAATGGGCTGTCCGTACTGGAAGGCGCAGCATTCACCGACATCACGCCGTCTGGCTTTGTTGGAGAGCAGACCGGCCTTTCGGGAGCCTATGGCGCGAGCGATTACGGGGATCTGTACTACGGGCTGGATGATCCGACGTACACGATCTCGACGGCTGTGCGCTCATCGAATGTCGTCACCATTACGACCTCGACGACTCACCAATTCCAGACTGGAACCTCTGTCGTCATAGCAGGTGTGACGACCTCCAGCTTCAATGGCACATTCACGATCACGCGGACGGGAAATACGACGTTCACCTACTCCCAGACTGCTTCGAATGCTTCCTCGTCTGGTGGCACGGCAACGCTGCCGACAGCAGATATTCGGCCTGCATCTTCCGCCTTTATCCCGTCCTTCTCCTGGACCTTCGATAACTGGGGCGGCGATATTCTTGCTGTTGCGTCGAGCGACGGCAGGTTGCTGCACTACGAGGATGGCGAAGTACCGGCCAATCTAGCTGGCATTGAGCCTTTAGCGTCCGGTAGCCGTGTCTCTAACGTCATCACATTCACGACCAGCAGCAATCACGGCTATGGCGTGGGAGATGTGGTGATTGTTACGGGCAACACAGAGAGCACGTTTAACAACACGTTCACCATCACCACTGTACCTTCTGCTGATACATTTACGGTTGCTGATTCTGGTACGAACGTGACGGGTACTGGTGGCACAGCCACCATCAGCCCTGCTGTTCCGGTCAACAATCGCGCCGTCATCGTCACCCCTGAGCGTCATGCTGTGATGATCGGAGTTGGCGGCAACAAGCGGCGTGTCGGCTGGTCTTCTCGCGAAGATTATACGGATTGGAATTTCTCCAGCGTCACGAACACGTCTGGCTATCTGGATATTGATACCTCCAGCCAGCTTGTGATGCTTGCGCCTGTGCGCGAGGGAACGCTGATCTGGACGCAAGATGAAGCATGGCTGCTGCGCTATATCGGCCTGCCTTATGTTTACAGTATCGAACGCATTGGCTTTGGTTGCGGACTGATCTCGCCAAAAGCGTTTGTCACCTATGCAGGACGTTGCGTGTGGATGGGCGTTGAGAGCTTCTGGGTCTATGACGGCGGCGTTGTGAAGCCTTTGGGCTGCGATGTCGGCGCTTACGTCTTTGAGAACATAGACAAGGACTATGGATCTCGCGTGACGCATGGCTCAGAGAACAACATCTTCCCTGAAGCGTGGTTCTGGTATCCCAGCACAGGCGAATCCACGCCTGATCGCTATGTCGTCTACAACTACGCAGAGGGCTGGTGGTCGATAGGCGAGATGGATAGAACAGCTGGTTATGGAGCTGGCGTTATACCGTATCCAATAGCCGCTGACAGCAGCAACGACCTCTACTTCCATGAGTCCGGCTGGACGGCTGCTGGCGTTCCGATTGAGACAGATCGTTATGCCGAGACGGGTTCTCTCAACATCCAGAGCGGCGGCTTGGTGTCCTTTGTTCGCCAGGCCATCACCGATAGCGGATATGGCTACGACAGCACGGAGCTGACGTTGTTCTCGTCCTTCACATCAGAGGGTACGGAAACGACCTCTGGTCCGTATATGCCGCGTTCAGATGGTTACACGGATATTCGTGTGACGGGCCGCGACTTTAGGATCAAGGTGGCTTCGACCGAAGATGCGCCGTGGAGCATAGGCGAGATGCGGCTTGATTTCACGGCTAGGGGCGGTCGATGAGGTTTCAGGTTCCCAACCCTCCCCAGACGTATGACGCCGGGTTCTTCAATCGCGCTTTTGCAACGATTGGTCAGGCGTTCAACTTCACTGTTACGCGCATTGAGGCTGTGGACAACATCTTGCTGCAAGCTCCAGACGGTAGCGTTTGGAAGGTGACTGTTAATAATGCGGGCAGTCTTGTAACCACATCGGTGCCACTTGGACAATCGGGAGCGCCTCCTTACTAAAATGGGAAAAGCCCTGCGCCTGGCTGGGGACACGCATACTGTCTCCGACGTGGTTGAGGCTCTCCAAGAAGGGAAGATGCAGGCATTCTGGTCAGACAGCGCTGCTGTTATCACCCAGATTGTCACTCATCCTCGGAAGAAGGAATTGAACGTGTTCTTGGCGTTTGGTGATCTGGAAGAGGTGATGGCGATGCAGCCACGAATCGCTGATTTTGGCCGTCAACACGGATGTTCTTTTATGGTAATGTCAGGCAGATTGGGGTGGAAAAAGGTTCTGCCTGAGCATGGCTGGTCGCAAGTTGGCGTGACATACGCCCTGCCTTTGGAGAATTAACATGGGTAAAAGCTCCGAGCCGCAACAGACTGTTCAGAAGACAGAGCTGCCTCCGTGGCTGAACGAGGCCGCGCAGAAGAATCTTGATATTGCTGACCAGCTTGCGAGCCGTCCTTATCAGCCTTATGGCGGATCTACTCTTGCTGGATTTGCCCCAGAGCAGCAGCAGGCGTTCGGCATGGCTCAGCAGAACGTTGGCGCTTACCAGCCAGCTTTGACTGCGGGCATGGGCGCTGCAGCGCGCGGCGCTTACTACGATCCCCAGATGGTGTCTGCGCCTAGCTTCTTGCAGGGCAACATCCAAGAGTACATGAACCCCTACATCTCTGAGGTTGAGCAGCGCGCGACATCGAACGCAGAGCGCGCCTTGCAGCAGCAGATGAACCAGATTTCGGGTCAGGCGATCCAGTCGCGTGCATTTGGCGGTTCTCGCCAGGGTATTGCGGAAGGCGTAGCTGCGGCTGAAGGCGCACGCGGGATTGGCGATCTGTCCGCTCAGCTTCGCGCACAGGGCTTCCAGCAAGCTGCGGCTCTCCAGCAGGCGGATCAAGCGCGCCAGATGCAAGCGTCTCTTGCAAACCAGCAGGCGGGCTTGTCTGGAGCCAGTCTTGGCCTACAGGGCGCGGGCGTTCTCGGAAACCTTGCTCAGCAGCGTCAGCAGCTTGGGCTCACGGACGTGGGCGCTGTGGGCGCGATTGGCGAGGCTCAGCAGGCTCAGGCGCAGCGGGCTTTGGACGACGCTTACGCCCGGTTTGTCGAGCAGCGCGACTTCCCGACACAGCAGCTTAACCTGCGGCTTGCGGCTGTCGGCGCTACGCCATATGGGCAGACGACGACACAGACATCGACAGGAGGTCCGCAGGGAAGCGGCATAGCCACAGCTCTCGGAGCTGGCGGCAGCTTCCTCTCCGGGCTTGCTGCGATTGGCGCGTTCTAATGAACACGGCTCTTCTGTTTTCGGGTGGTAAGGACAGCCTGGCCTGTCTTTACCTATATCGCGACATCTGGGATCGTTTGCCCGTCATATGGGTAAACACCGGATCGGTATACCCGGAAATGGTCGAGTACATGGATGGCTGGAAGAAGCGGCTTCCTCACTTCATCGAGGTGAAGTCTGACCAGCCTGCGAATGTTGTGAAGCATGGGTGGCCGGTCGATGTTCTGCCGATCAGGAACACGGCTCTGGGTGTGTCGCTTTATGGCGATGCGCCTTTGATGCAGTCCTATCTGAACTGCTGCGCGGAGAACATCTGGTTTCCGTTGCACAAGGCGCTTTTAGACGGCGGCGTTAAGCGGGCGATCAAAGGCCAGAGGAAGGCTGACGATCACAAGTCCACGGCCAAGGACGGCGACACGGTGTACGGCATCACCTACCTGATGCCGATCTACGATTGGTCCACGGAAGATGTGTTTTCCTATCTGAAGGAAGTCGGGGCTGAGCTGGCTCCTGGCTACAAGGCTGGAGAGAAGACGGGCCGCGATTGCTGGGATTGCACAGCCTATCTCGATGACAACCGGCAGCGAATTGATAACCTGCCGCAAGATAAGAAATTGGAGATTAAGCGTCGTCTTGGTATTATAGATCAAGCCGTTCGCGAGCAGTGGAGCATGTCTGGTGGCTGACGTTAATTCCATCGCCTCATACATCTACAATCGCTCGCGCGAAGTAGGCGTTGATCCTAATCTTGCGCTGGGAATTGCGCGGTATGAGGGATTGAACCCCAACACGTTGGGATCACCTACGTTCGGCAACAGGGATGCTAAAGGGTATTCATTCGGGCCTTTCCAGCTTTACTCTGGCTCTGCTGACCCGTCTCGAATTGCTCCTGGCGGCATGGCGTATGAGTTTCAGCAGCGTTTTGGTGAAGCGCCCTCAGCTACTAACTGGCAGAAGCAGGTAGACTTTGCTCTTGATACGATGCGCCGCAGGGGTGTTAGCCCGTGGTATGCGGTTCGCGACCAGGGTGGCCCAGAAGCGATCACGCAGAAGGGTGCACAGTTTGCTCGTCAGATCGGATTAGATGGGGGAGCTGCAGTCGCCTATTCTCCACGTTCTATCGCTGAGGATCAGGCGCAGGTTGGATCTCCTGCCGCCCCGACATCCCAGCAGCAAATGGCGCAGCCAGTCTACGCCAACGACTTTGGCACCACGGCTCGAAGGTTCGGCAGCTTCCTGACTGGTGGGGCAATCGAGGCTCCGCAGCCTCTCGCGCCGGATCAGGCTCAGGCCCAGATCGCGCAGGAGCGGCAGCAGCAGGCAGGCATGTCGCAAGCGAATGACGCGATGCGCGCCTTCTCTGCGTTATCCTCGCTTGGGGCTGCGCAGGAAGCACAGGCCAACAGGCCGATGTCACTGCTCCAGCCTTCGATTGTGCGTGGTCGTGTGGTTCCGATACAGTTTGGAAGAGGATTACTCTGATGGCTACCCTCATGGACATGATTATGATGCAGCGTGGCTCTCCCGACTATACGCTCGGAAGTCGGGCTACCCTACAACCTACGGGAAGTCCATTTAGCCCTGATGGGCGGTTGGGCAATATGGGTGCGCGCAATATGATGAACGCGCAGCAAGGGTTGGCTAATTCCTATATGCCTGCTCAGCCTAGAATCACCCCACCTCAGCAGCTTTTTGACGTTTTGTCTTCTTACGGTGCTGGTGCGCCTATGTCCCAGCCTCCTATGGCGCAGCCGCCCATGCCGGTGAGGCAAATGGACAGCACTTTGTTTGGTGAGGATGTTGGCGCTCGTCCAGCCCCGATGCGCGCGATGGACAGCACGCTAGCGGGCTACGACATGCCGACGAATGCTCCTCGCCGCCCTTCCGCCCCTATGGCTCCTGCTGGAGCGCCTATGCAGCTTGCATCTGCTGCGCCTTCTGTGCGGGAGAGCTTCATGCAGCGGCTTCTCAGTGGGCCTAACTATCAATCGAACAGTATGCCTGTGATGCCGCAGGGCGCGACGACACCGCAGCAAATCAACTGGGGCGACCCAGAAAGCGCTGCTGATTTCGTCCGTGCGAATCAGGCGTATATGGGCCTTCTGGGCTAAGGAGATTAGAGATGGCTGACGGTATCCTCGACGGGATCAGCAATGCGGTCAGCGGTGCTGGCGACTTCTTCCTGAACCGTGGGAGGTACGCCGACCCGAACGCCATGAACGCGCAGTTTGGCGTCCCCGAGCAGGATGTGCGCCAGGCTGGCATCAACACTCTGGCGAACGTGTCTTCGCTGCTTCTTGCTGCTGGGCAGCCGATGACGGGTGCGCAGCGTGCGCAGTTGCTCGCGGGGATTGGGCCTGCTCTGGGCGGGATGCAGACCGACATCTTCAAGTCTACGCAAGCGCGGCTGATGAATGCGCAGCAACGCGAGAAGATGACCGAAATGCAGGAGCTGCAAGCGCTCGATGCAGAACGCAAGAAAGATCCTGAAGGTCTTGCTAAGAAAATGAACCTTCCGGTTGGGCTGATGGGGACCATTGGTGTGCGTGATTTGCGAGACATCGCGAAGCAGATCACCATAAAAAGGTTCACGCAGGATCCTTCGTCTTTGGCTTTGTCTGAGGCTGCGGCGGGTGTCCCCCAGATCGGTGCGCCGTTGGCGCAGGTCGCCCAGCCTGTTGCTGCGCCTAGTGCGCCGCCTAGCGACATAGGGCAGATTCCTCCATCTGGGATAGCTCCGGCTGGCGGCTCTGCGCCCCAGGCTGCGGCTCCAGCGGCCACATCTATGATTGGTCAGATACCTGGCGAATTGCTTCAAGACATTTCACCCGAGGCGCGTAGAACGCTTCAGGTGTATCAGCGCGCCCTTAATGATCCTCGCGTTCAATCAAAGCCTGACCAAGTTAAGATCATCCTCGAAAACATTGATCGGCTTGTTCCAGGCTTGAAAGAGTTTTCTTCCTCGCGAGGAAAGAAGATGGGCGAGCAAATGGCTAGTGCTCCGCAGGCTCTTGAGCAAGCATCTTATATGACTAATTTGCTTGACCAAATTGCTACGCATCCGGGCCGTGAATACGGGACCGGTGCGTCGGCTTGGATGTCTAATATCCCTGGTGGATGGTCTGGTGGCGCGCGCGACTTCGCCGGTCGCGCCAATCAGGTTGCTGGACAGACGTTCTTGCAGGCTTATGAAAGCCTCAAAGGAACAGGACAGATTACACAAATTGAAGGCGAAAAGGCTGAGCAGGCAATCAGCAGGTTGCGCGATAGATATGTTACTGAGGAGGAGTACCTCCAAGCTATTAAGGATCTTCGTGACGTGACTGAATCAGGTCGCGCGAAAATCTCTAAAAAACTAGGTGTCGAGTATAAGCCTGTTACGCCGCCTGATGTTTATAAGCAGCTTGAGAAAAAGCCTTCTGCGCCTGCTGGCGGGCAACTCCGTGTCGATCCAGCAGCTATTTCTGATGCAAAACGTGCGATTGCGTCTGGGGCTCCGGCAAATGCTGTCCGTCAACGACTTCGCGAACGCGGTCTTTCCGATGAGGGATTGTAATGAGCGGTATGTTTGATGATCTAATCCCGCAACAGACACAGCAACCAGCGCAAGCCTCTCAAGGCGGTGGCGGTATGTTCGCGGATCTTGTCCCGTCCGCTGCTCCTGCTCAGCCGCGATCTGCGATGCAATCTCTCGATGACGCTGCTCGCTGGGCGGCGAACTTCGCTACGCTCGGATACGCGGACAAGGCTGCGGCTTATCTTGGTTCACTCACTGGCGGGCCTAGTTATGAGCAGGGACTACAGCAAGAGCGCGTTCGTTCTAGGCAGGCTGAGGAGAACGTTCCGCTCGCGGCGAAGATACCGCTTGGCATAGCTGGGGCTGCTCCTCTCATTTTGGCTGGCGGACCTGCTGGTATACTTGCGTCAGGGGCTCGTCTTGCAGGAGCACCTCGCGTTGCTGGCCTTTTGGGGCAAGTAGCAGCTCCGGCTACGACAGCAGGGCGGATCGGCGCTGGCGTTGCTGAAGGCGCTGCGTTGGGCGCTCTTGAAGCGACAGGTCGCGATACGGATGTAGCTAGTGGCGCGGCTCTTGGTGGCGCTGCTGGTGGCGCTGGTGCTGCGTTGATTAGCCCGCTGCTTTCGCGCCTTACGACGCAGAGGACGACAGCTACGCCAGAGGGCTTGAGAGAGGCAGCTAACCAAGCATATGCGACAGCTCGCTCTGCTGATGTTCTGATTAAACCTCAGAGTTTCAGGCAGTTCGCTGACGACGCAACAAAGGTTGCCCAAGATTTCTCTATGGACCCTGTTCTTCAGCCAGCAGCGATGCAGGCATTCAAGAGGATTAATTCTCTTTCAAACCGTCCTGTCTCATTAGACGAATTAGACAACCTGAGAAAAATCTTGGGTGACGTTAAGGCGTCTACAGTGCCTAGCGAGCGGGAGTTGGCTCGTCGCTTAACCGATAAACTTGATAATTATGTTTCCTCGATTGATCCGGCCAAGAATGTGATGATTGGTCGCGCCGAGGCCAGGCAAGGCATAGATGCTTTTAACGAAGCCAGAAAACTTTGGAGCAGACAGGCAAAAGGCGGGGAGATTGATGAACTTATCCGCCGCGCTGAGTTGAGCGCACCAAACTATTCTGCTTCTGGGATGGAAAACGCGCTGCGCACAGAGTTCCGCAACCTTTCAAAAAACCAAGCTAGGATGCGGACCTTTACCAAGGAAGAGCAGCAGGCAATCGAAGCCGTTGCAAAGGGCGGCGCAGTTACAAATGCGATGCGAATGCTTGGCAAACTCGCACCGCGCGGTATTGTTAGCGGCGGCGTTCTGACCGGCATAACTGCCGCAAATCCTGCGTTGGGAGCGGCTGCTTTCTTGGCAGGAGAAATCGGCAAACGAGGCGCAACAGCAAGAACGACGCGCGCCGCAGAAAGCGCACGAAACCTGATGTTGTCTGGTCAGCCAATAACAAACCGCCCCATGACGGCGGCGGAACAAGCGCTCTATCAAGCGTCTGTCACGCAGCCAGCCATGTACTCTGGTGGCCTTCTAGGCCAATAGCCCGTCCATCGCTTCCGCAAGCTCCGCATCATCGGAAGCGAAGACGTGGGCGTAGGTACGAAGGGTGGTGGTCACGTCCGCGTGACCTAGCCGCTGGGACACCGCTTTGACCGGCAGCTTCTTGCGCAGCAAAGCTGTGGCATGAGAATGTCGGGCTGAGTGTAAGCAATACCCATCACCCAGCCCGACTTCCGTCATCGCAGCACCCACGGAGCGTGACAGGTGCGCCAGAGACGGACGCCCGCCCTGAGCGGAGAGGAGGATCGGCTCAGTCGGGCCTCGCGATATTGCACGAAGCTCCTCCAAAAGACTAGCAGGCAGGGACACCACACGCACAGCCGAAGCCGTCTTGGGTTTGCTGACGCGCTCGCACCCTCCGACCTTCACGATTGCCTTGGTCACGAAAAGTTTACCTGTGGATAAGTCCAGATCGGCTCCGGTCAGGGCGGCGATCTCACCCCGACGCAATCCTGTCGCCAGGGCAATGCGGATGCAAAGCCCCACCATCGGCTTGGCTACGACGTGATCCAGCAGCTTTCGAATCTCCTCTTCCGTCAGAGCCTTGCGCTCTGTTTGCTCCTTGCGGGGAGGCTTAACCTTGAGCATCGGAGAGTTAAGCAAATCACCCTGCTCAGTGCACCAAGAAAAGAAGCCGCAGAGGACAACATGGGCCGTCCTGACGGTCGAGGAAGAGCATGTCTTCAGCCGCTTGATGTACCACGCGGTGACGATCTGCGGCGTTATCGAAGCCACGTCCGCACGCCCATGATCGGCTAAGAACGCTGCGCAGAACTCCCTGTAATTCCTAGCCGTTGTCTCTGCGATCAGGCCAAGACCGTGACGCTCTTCCAGCCAGCTCGTAAACCGATCATTCATCATTTGAAGTTGCTCACTCATTTTGAGACTTGACGTAAATTAAAATATGCACCTATTCTACGAGCGTCAACCCGGTCGAGGAGGACCGCATGATTGATCTGACGAAGAACGACGACGGCACTTACACGCTGCGCTATCGCGAGCGGGAAGTGGGCTACATTTCCAAGGTTGTAAGATATGCTGACAGCCAGAGGCTTTGGCGGCTTGTCTCTGTGCATGGTCAGATTGAGTATGCGCGCTCGCTAAAGGGCGCGAAAAGCAGATTGATGGAAATCTTGCACTAAGGAGGAAGCGATGACGGTGGTGAGCATAAACAAAACGAACAAGCCGATGGAGGACTTTGTGAAGTCATCCAATCTATCTCAGATGCTGAAGCTCGATTTCACCTGCTTAAGCGAGCGGAAGTCAATGAATCCACATCAAATGGAAGCGATTGAACAGATTATTTCTCTGATATCGCGGGCAGGAACAACAGAAGCTAACAACATCGAAGTCTGGCGCG
>TARA_R110000868_G_scaffold104557_4_pt1 | contig 20207 bp, 15 predicted proteins | sample TARA_R110000868 | Tara Oceans TARA_R110000868 (sample SAMEA4397489) | marine metagenome | biome: Polar Biome; feature: [SRF] surface water layer (ENVO:00010504); material: water (ENVO:00002006), including particulate matter (ENVO:01000060) such as... | depth 5 m | reverse complement strand
TCACGGGCCTCGCCGGTCTCGACGACCAGCCCGACCGAGGTCCGCAGCCCCTTGCGGATCAGGTGATGATGGACCGCGGATGTCGCCAGCAGCGACGGAATCGCCACGCGGTCGCTGGCCAATAGCCGGTCCGACAGGATGATGATGTTGTAGCCCTGGTCGACGCTTTCCTCGACCCGGGTACACAGGTTCTCGATGGCCTCCTCCATGTATTCCGCGCCGCGTTGCACGTTATACGTAATATCGAGGGTGATGGTCATGAACTGGTTGTCCGCGATATCGCCGATGGCGCGGATTTTCTCCAGCCCGCTATTCGAGATAATCGGCTGGCGCACTTCGAGCCGTTTCAGGGTCGAGGTCCCCTCAAGATCGAGCAGGTTCGGGCGCGGACCGATGAACGATACCAGCGACATCACGATTTCCTCGCGGATCGGATCGATCGGCGGGTTCGTGACCTGGGCGAAAAGCTGCTTGAAATAGGACGCGAGCGGCTTGGACTTCGACGACAGCGCCGAAATCGGGGTGTCGGTACCCATGGCCCCGATCGCTTCCTGGCCGGTCTGCGCCATCGGCGAGATCAGGAACTTGATGTCCTCCTCGGAATAGCCGAACGCCTGCTGGCGCTTGAGCAGCGGAATCGGCGACACCGTCGGTGCGCGGCCGGTATCCGGCAGGTCGCGCAGCTGGATCTGGGTATGGGCGAGCCATTCCTTGTAGGGGTGGCTGGCGGCGAGATCGGCCTTGAGGTCCTCGTCGGACACGATCTTGCCCTGTTCGAGGTCGATCAGGAGCATCTTGCCGGGCTGCAGCCGCCACTTGCGGACGATGTTCTCTTCCGGGATGTCGAGCACGCCCATCTCGGAGGCCAGCAGCACGTAGCCGTCCCGGGTTTCGAGATAGCGTGCCGGGCGCAGGCCGTTGCGGTCCAGCGTCGCGCCGATCACCCGGCCGTCGGTAAAGGCGATGGCCGCGGGGCCGTCCCACGGCTCCATCAGGGCGGCGTTGTATTCGTAGAACGCGCGCAGGGTTTCGTCCATCAGCGGATTGCCGGCCCAGGCTTCCGGGATCAGCATCATCATCGCATGCGGCAGCGAGTAGCCGCCCTGGTAGAGCAGTTCCAGCGCATTGTCGAAACAGGCCGAATCCGACTGGCCTTCATAGGAAATCGGCCACAGTTTCTGCATGTCGTGACCGTAGGTCGGCGACGACATGGTCGCCTGGCGCGCCGCCATCCAGTTGGAATTGCCGCGCAACGTGTTGATTTCGCCGTTATGGCAGATCATCCGGTAGGGATGCGCCAGCGGCCAGGACGGGAAGGTGTTCGTGGAAAACCGCTGGTGAACCAGCGCCAGCGCCGAGATTACGCGCTCGTCCTGCAGGTCCTTGTAGTATTTCACGACGCCGTCGGCGAGGACGAGCCCCTTGTATACGATGGTCCGCGACGAACACGACACCGGGTAATAGCCGGCGGCGGCCTCCGGGTGGTTGGCGCGCACGTTGTTGGACGCGACCTTGCGGGCGACATAGAGCTTGCGCTCGAACGTGTCGTCGTCGGCGATATCCGGTCCGCGCGCGATGAAGACCTGGCGATGGGCCGGTTCCGTCGGCTTGACGCTTTCGCCGAGCACCGACGAATCCACAGGCACGTCGCGCCACCCGATGATCGAAAGCCCTTCCTGTTGCGCGGCCGCTTCATAGGCCGCCGCAATGGCGGCCCGGTGCGCTTCGTCGCGCGGCATGAACAGCTGTCCGACGCCGTAATGGTCGGGCGCCGGCAGGTCGAAGCCGAGCGCTTTCATCTCGGCGGCGAAAAATTCATGCGGCAACTGTATGAGAATCCCGGCGCCGTCGCCCGCCTTGGGGTCGGCACCGACCGCACCGCGGTGTTCGAGATTGCAGAGTATCTTGAGGCCGTCTTCGACGATCTTGCGGCTGCGCTCGTTCCGGATAGAGCAGATCATGCCGATTCCGCAGGCATCGTGCTCGTTCGCTGGATTATAAAGGCCCTGCGTCTGCCGAAGCCCGTCATAGAGAACGGGTGCGGCGCCGCCGGTCCCGACCGGGCCCGTGGATGTCTGCGTGTTCGGTTTCTTGTCTGCCATGGTCGGCTTCTCTTCTCAATTACTCGTATCGGCCCGAATTTTCGGAATTTGTTCCGACGTCAGCTGCGCCCCGAAAAAGGGTGCGTCAATCGCACATTCATGGAGGTCTGACAAGATTCCGTCTGACGGCGACTTATACAAAGCCGTCAAACTGACGGGAATCGGTTTCGGACAGGCCGTATATTATACAAAACCGGTGCGAACTTGGCTACGGGGCGGAAAAGCTCTCTCCCGCTCCCTTTTCAGCGCCGGTATCGATAGTTCAGGCGGATGCGTTCAGGTAATCCCGCCACCCGCCATGGGCGGTGATGTCCTTCGCCCCTTCGGCGCCCGCCGCTTCACAAACGAAACCCTTGACCAGGTCGCCGGATTCAAGTTCCAGCGTGCCGAGCCCGAGGGGCGCAGGAATCTGCACCAGGAGCCCGCCGACATTCTGCGGCGGCAATGCCCAGACCTCGACGGCGATCGACGCCCCGGCGCCCGGCGCCGTCATCCGCACCATTCCCGGACGGACCGGCGAAAATTCCTCGAGCGAATACAGGCGATAGATTGCAGCCGTCCGGTCTTCGCGTACGAACCGGCCGCCGAGTTCGATCAGCTGGCTGTTCAGGGGCAAACCGCGCATATGGGCGCCATTGACCGCGATCGGCACGTAATCCGCCGGAACGCCGGCGGCGTCTTCGGCTGCCGCAACCGGCGGCAGGGCAATCCCGGTCGCCCCCATCGCGGGGCCTGCGTCGCGGTGCAGGATGCCGCCGATATCGCCCAGCCAGGCATCGCTGAAGGCGGGCCCGACCAGGGTGATCCCGAACGGACGGCCGTTCGCGGCGAACCCGGCAGGCACCGCAATCGCCGCCAGGTCCAGCAGGTTCACGAAATTGGTGTAATAGCCGAGATTGCTGTTGAGGCGGATCGGGTCGGCCTCGACCTCGGCGACCGTGTACATGCTGCCCGATGTCGGCAGCAGCATCGTATCGATACCGTCCCAGACGCCTTCGGCGCGGCGGGCCAGGTCGGCAAGCCGGTAGGTCGCCGCATAGACGTCGGCGGCATCGTAATTCGTGCCGTTCTCGACGATCGCACGGGTCACGGGATGGAAAGAGTCCGGCGATTTCTCGAGGAATTCGCGCAGCGCGACGTAGCGTTCGGCGACCCACGGGCCGTCATACAGCAGCGCCGCGGTTTCGGCGAAGGGCGCGAAATCGATCTCGACGACCGTCCCGCCGAGCGCAACCACGCGGTCGCACGCGGCGCGAAACGCCGCTTCATAGGCGTCGTCGCCGAAAAACTTCAGGTGGTCGCCCGCCGGCACGCCGAAGCGGAGACCGGTGACATCGTGCGGCGCGAGGCTCGGTTCGACGGCGGGCGCTGCGCGCGAATATCCGTCCTGCGCGTCGAACCCGGCCATCGTATCGCGCACCGCCGCGCCGTCTTCCGCAGTCAGCGCAAACACGGACACGCAATCCAGCGTCCGGCAGGCCGGGACCACACCGCGCGTGCTGACGAGACCCTTGGTCGGCTTCACCCCGACGATATTGTTGAACCCCGCCGGCACCCGTCCGGAACCCGCCGTATCGGTACCGAGCGAAAAGCTCACCAGCCCCGCCGCGACCGCGACCCCCGACCCCGCGCTCGACCCGCCAGGCACACAGGACAGATCGAGCGCGTTGCGGCACACCCCGTAGGGGGTACGAACCCCGACCAGCCCGGTCGCGAACTGATCGAGATTGGTCTTGCCGATTAGAAGCGCCCCGGCATCGAGCAGGCGCTGAACCGCGGGCGCGGTTTCCACCGCGATATAGGAAAAATCGGGACAGGCCGCCGTCGTCGGCATGCCGGCGACGTCGATATTGTCCTTCACCGCGAAGGGCACGCCATAGAGCGGCAGGCCGTCCATCGGGGTTTCGGCCAGGGCCGCCGCCGCGGCGCGCAGATCCGCATCCGGCACCCGATATATCCAGACCGCGGGATCGTCATGCGCCGCGATGCGTTCCAGCACGTCGTCGGCGATCTGTGCGGGGCTGAAATCGCCGCCGCGGTAACCGGCGCGCAGCGCCGCCAGGTCCAGCGACATCACGATTCCGCCTCCCCGGCGCGGTCCGGCCGGTCTTCGGACCGGTCTTGGGACCAGTCTTCGGTCCGCCCGTCGCTCCCGCCTTCGTCGCCGGGCTCATCCCCGTGTTCATCGCCGTCCTCGCCTGCGAAGGTCTCGGACACTTCGCCGACCACGCGGACATGGGCGATCGTCGCGGCCCGCGCCCCTTCCGCGTCGCCGCGCAGAATGGCATCGACGATAGCCTGGTGTTCCTCGAAGGACTTGACCATGCGCCGGTCGAGCCGGAACTGCGCGCCGCGAAACGGGTTCAGGCGCCGGCGCACGGATTCCGCGGATTCCGCGAGGAAATCGTTATGCGCGCCGCTATAGATCGCGCTGTGAAAGGACGTATTGAATTTCGCATATTCCAGCGGGTCGCCGTCCCGCACCAGGCGGGCCGAATCCTGGTGAAAGGCGTCGAGCCGGTACCGTTCTTCGGCGGTCATGCGTTCGGCGGCGTAGCCGGCGCACAGGGCTTCGACATCGGCCATGACCTCGAACATTTCGTTCAGGCGGCGGCGCCCCAGCGTTGCCACCATGACGCCCCGATGCCGCAGCCGGAACGCCAGGCCGGACGACACCAGCGCCTGCAGCGCTTCGCGCACCGGCGTACGCGACACGTCGAACCGTTTGGCGATAGACGCCTCGTCGAGACGATCGCCCGGGGTGTACACCCCGTTGATGATCTCGGCAGACAGCTGCCGGTACAGAAATTCCGACCGGGAAAGCCCACCCTCGAGTCCCGCCAGCCGAAGCGTAAATCCCTGTCTCACGCGATTCTCCCTATCTCACCGATGTCTTAGGCATTTCGAATTGTACAGGCTTTTCCCAGATCGCTAGCACCACGCAACCTTCGTCGCTGCGCACGGTGTGGCTCGACCCGGGCGGACTGATCAGCACCGAACCGGCGCGGTAATCGCCGCTTTCGTCGGACTGGCTGCCTTCGAGCACCAGTATATGTTCGTAGGCCGGGTGCCAGTGCCACGGAATCGCGGTGTTTGGCTGGTATTTCAGGAATGCCGAGGCCGGTCCGGATTGCCCGTTCGAATACACCCAGGACGCCTGTACGCCGGGTTTGAAATCCTCCCAGTCGCGCGTCGAAAAATCGCCGGCAGCGGCGAACAGTTCCGTCAGGGATAAAGATTGCATCATGGCGTTCCGGCCTCCAGTGCCTGCACTATGTCGCTGGTCGTCGCGGCGCATCCGACAATCCCGCCCTGGGCGGTCATCATGTCGATCGCCGCCCGTTTAAATTCGGGAAAATAGCTTTCGGTCGCATCCTCGGCGATCAGGGTTTCGTATCCCCGGTCCGCCGCTTCGCGCATGGTCGTCTGAACGCAGACCTCAGTCGTGACCCCGGCAAAGACGAGATGCGTAATCCCCGCGGCGTCGAGAATGGAATTGAGCTCCGTGGCGTAGAACGCCCCCTTCCCCGGCTTGTCGATCACGGTTTCGCCATCGGTCGGATACAGTTCGGGGACGATATCGTTGCCCGGCTCCCCCGCGATCAGTATCCGCCCCATCGGCCCCTGGTCTCCGATCGCGACCTGTGCATCGCCGCGCCGCCGTTTCGCGGGCGGACAATCGGACAGGTCCGGACGATGCGCCTCCCTGGTGTGAATGACGGTCATGCCGTGCTGCCGGAAGGCGGCAATCAGTTTCGCGACGGCCGGCACGATAGCCTGAAGCAGCGTGACATCGTTGCCCAGCGATTCCCCGAAGCCGCCCGGTTCGACAAAATCGCGCTGCATATCGATGACGATCAGCGCGATGCGCTGCGGCGGGGCCGACAGGACAAACGGGCGGGACGGGAACACGATCATTTCAGTGGCCCGCCATGTGCTGGCCGATAATCTGCACGTCCGCCGCGGCGATCGGCGTCTCGAAGACGAATTCGCCGTCCAGCATTACGACGATCCGGTCGGCCAGTTCGAACAGTTCGTCCAGATCCTCGCTGACCAGCAGTACCGCGGCGCCGCCGTTGCGTGCCGCCATAATCTGGCTGCGGATATCCGACACCGCCGCGAAATCCAGTCCGAAACAGGGATTGGCGACGATCAGGATATCGACGTCGCCGGACAGTTCGCGGGCCAGCACGGTGCGCTGCACGTTGCCGCCGGACAGGGTGCCGAGCGCCGCTGCCGGACCGGGCGTCTTGATGTTGAAGCGCTCGATCAGGTCGCGCGCCGCGGCGACGATTTCGCCGTCGCTCATCAGCCAGCCGCCCTGCGTGAAGGGCGGCAGATCGAAATTGCGGAAGGCGAGGTTCTCCGCCACCGTCATCTCCGCGACACAGCCGTTGCGCAGCGGCTCTTCGGGCAGGGAAAAGACCTTGTGGCGCATCATTTCGGCGCGCGTCGCGCCATAGGCGTCGCCATGGATCGAGACCGCGCCACATTCCGCTTCGCGCTGGCCGGACAGCGCTTCGACCAGTTCGCGCTGACCGTTGCCGGACACGCCGGCGATGCCGACGATTTCGCCGGCCCTGAGGTCGAGCGAAACGTTGCCAACGGCGGGAAGGCCCGTATCGTCGTTCACCGTCAGGCCGTCGATCACCACCCGCGTTTCACCGGCGGCCGAATTCGTGCGGTCGGCCGGGCGCGGCAGTTCCGGCGCCCCGATCATCATTTCCGCCATCTGCGCCGTCGTCAGGTCGGCAACGGCGCCGTCACCTGCTTTGCGGCCTCGGCGCAGCACCGTGACATCGTCGCAGAACGCCATGACTTCACGAAACTTGTGCGTGATCATCACCACGGACAGCGCACCGTCATGCGCCATTTCGCAGAGCAGCCCGAGCACTTCATCCGCTTCGCCCGGGGTCAGCACGCTTGTCGGCTCGTCAAGGATGAGGATCCGGTTTTCCAGGTAAAGCTGCTTCAGAATTTCGACTTTCTGGCGTTCGCCCGCCGACAGGCCGTTTACGGGCGCCCGCGGATCGATCCGGAACGGCATCTTTTCCATGAACGCGTCCAGCGTGCCGAGTTCCGTTTTCCAGTCGATAACCCTGGGCAGATGCGGCCGCGACAGGACCAGGTTCTCCGCCACCGTCATGTTCGGCACCAGGGTGAAATGCTGGTAGACCATGCCGATGCCGAGCTCATGCGCCTCGCGCGGATTCGAGATAACCTCCTGCCGCCCGTTGACCAGCATTTCGCCGCGATCGGCCTGGTAATATCCCATGATGCATTTGACGAGCGTGCTTTTGCCCGCGCCGTTTTCCCCCAGCAGCGCGTGCACGCTGCCCGCCCGCACTTTCAGCGACACGTCGTCAAGCGCGGCGACGGGGCCGAAATGCTTTGTCATGCCGATGGCCTCGAGGGAAATCATGTCGGTCACGAGATCGCGACGATCAGATCGGCGGAATTCGACACTGCGCCGAACACGCCGCCCTGCATCTTGACCATATTCAGGGCGGCCTCGTGATTGCCCCGGTCGGTGGCGCCGCAGCAATCTTCCAGCAGCAGGCATTCATAGCCGCGGTCGTTCGCATCGCGCATCGTGGTATGCACGCACACATCGGTCGTGATGCCGGCGATAATCAGGTTGTCGACACCCATTCCGTGCAGCAGCAGATCCAGGTCGGTCGCATAGAACGATCCCTTGCCCGGTTTGTCGATGACCGGCTCGCCGTCCAGCGGCGCCAGTTCGTCGATGATTTCCCAGCCCGGCTCGCCGCGGACCAGGATACGCCCGCAGGGCCCGGCATCGCCGATACCCGCGCCGATCTGCTGCGACCGCCAGCGCTTGTTCGCCGGCAGGTCGGACAGGTCGGGCCGGTGCCCTTCGCGGGTGTGGATGATGTGATAGCCGGCGGCGCGCATCGCCGCGAGCACGGCCCCGATCGGTTCGATCGGCGCACGCGTCAGCGACAGGTCGTAGCCCATCTTGTCGACATACCCGCCTTCGCCGCAGAAATCGGTCTGCATGTCGATCACGATCAGCGCCGTGTTGTCGGGCCGCAGCGCGCCGTTCCACGGCCACGGGTAGGGATCGGCGGGAAGGTAAATATCGGCCATCTTATGCTCCGTCTTCTGTTGCCGGTTCGCGGTAGCCGCGGTTGGGCACCGGGAAGCCGCAGCTGGTGCCGTCCGTGTAGATCACCTCGTCCTCCCATGGCAGGCGGTATTCGCCGGCAACGAGGTCCTGCATATAGGTATAGGGGCAGTCCTGTGCGCCGCCGTTGACCGCGACATAGCCGCGATGGCCGAACTGGTAGACGTTGTTTTCGACGCTCCAGTGGAGGCGCGCTTCGCGGATCAGGTCGGGGCGGATTTCGGCGGTGATGATTTCGTCGGGAATGCTGCCGCCCTCGACCATCACGGTGCCGTCGAAATTGCAGATCATGCCTTCGCCCATGGAATTGAACGTGCCGTCGGTGCCGCACATGCAGACGCTGGCGGTCGCCATCAGATTGCAGAACGCGTTCGACTGGTTGGTCACCCGCCACGATTCGCGGATCGGGGCGGTATAGCCCGCCGTGCGGATCATGATCTCGGCGCCCTTGTAGGCGCATTCCCGCGCCATTTCGGGGAACATGCCGTCATGGCAGATGATCAGGGCAAGCTTCGATCCGTTGGGGCCGTCGCAGACCGGGATGCCGATATCGCCCGGCTCCCACGGTTCGACCGGCACCCAGGGGTGAAGCTTGCGGTAATAGAGCCGGATTTCGCCCGTGTCGTCGATGATCAGGCCGCTGTTATAGGGATTGCCGCCCTCGTTCAGTTCCATGATCGAGAAACAGCCCCAGATAGCGTTGTCGCGGCAGGCGGCGCGGAATTTCCCGACCTCCGGGCCGTCGACCGAACACAGTATGGCGGGGTCGGTATCCATCGACAGGCCGTGCAGGGAATATTCGGGGAACACCACCAGGTCCATGCCCGGCATGCTGTTGCGCGCCTTGGCGACCATGGCGCAGATGCGGTCCGCCTGCGCAGTCACATCCGCTTTCGTTTCGATCACCGGCAGTTGCAGCTGGACCATGCCGAGCACGACGCCGTTGGGCGATTTGTTCAGTCCGCCGAGTCCGCTCATGATTCTGTCCTTTCTCCGATTGCGTTCATTTGGTCACGCTCAGTTCCGACGGCGCGCCGGCGAGGGTCCGCTTCGGCGAGCACATCACGATCATGATGCCGAGCGTCAGCACGTAGGGTGCGGCGTTGAACAGGTAGTAGCCTTCGGAGATACCGACCGACTGAAGCGCCGGGCCGAGAGACCCCGCGCCGCCGAACAGCAACGCGGCATAAAAGCAGTACATCGGATTCCAGCGCGCGAAGATCACCAGCGCCACCGCCATCAGGCCCTGGCCGCTCGACAGGCTTTCGTTCCAGCTTCCCGGATAGTAGAGCGACAGGAACGAACCGCCGATCCCGGCCAGAAAGCCGCCCGCGGCGGTCGCGAGAAACCGGATGCGGTTGACCGAATAGCCCATCGCCCGCGCCGCATCGGAACTGTCGCCCGCCGTCCGCAGGATCAGCCCCCAGCGCGTGTTCTTCAGCCCCCACAGGATCAGCGGCGCCAGCGCCGCGCCGATCAGGAACAGGACGTTGATCTGCAATGCGGACTGGATCTGCGGCACGTCGCTCCAGAAGCCGAGCTCGATCGCCGGCAGGTTCGGCGCCTTCGGCTGGATGAACGGCTTGCCGAGAAAAAACGCGAGCCCGGTGCCGAACAGCATCAGCGCGATGCCGACCGCAATATCGTTCACCCGCGACAGCGAACAGATCGCGCCGTGGATCGCGCCCATGACAATGCCGCCGCACCCGGCGACCAGCACCCCGAGCCAGGGCGAGCCGGTCAGGTAGGACACGGCATAGCCGCTCATCGCGCCCATGATCAGCGTGCCTTCGAGGCCGAGATTGATGCGGCCGGCTTTCTCGGTCAGGCATTCGCCGAGGCTGACGAACAGGAAAGGAGTCGAGACGCGGATCGCGCCCGCAAAGACGGCCAGCGGCACGCCCCACCATCCGATACCGCCGCTATCCATTCGCTATTCCTCCGGCTTGGCCTTTCGGCTGAAAAATGCGCAGGCGGCCATACAGGGTTTCGCTCATCAGGATGGCGATGAAAATGACGCCCTGCAGTACCAGTACCGTCGCATCCGGCAGGTCGAGCCGGCGCTGGATCAGTCCGCCGCTGGCGTCTATCCCGCCAAGCAGCAGCGCCACCGGCAGGATGGCAAGCGGATTGTGACGGGCGAGAAAGGCAACCAGGATTCCGGTATAGCCGTAGCCGACGACCAGCGACGCATTGGCGCTGCCGTGCACCGCAGCCACCTCGACCATGCCGGCCAGGCCTGCCGCGGCGCCGCCGATAAAGCAGGTAACAAGGGTGATCCGCCCGACCGACAGGCCCGCCATGCGCGCGGCGCGCGGGTTGCCCCCGATCATGCGAACGGCGAACCCGAACGGCGTCTTTATCATCAGCACCCAGGTGACCGCGCAGAAGACAATCCCGAAAACCAGCCCCCAGTGAACGTCCATGCCGCCGACGGTGCCGATCATGTTCGCGTCGCCGATCAGCAGGGTGGACGGCTTGTTCAGGCTTTTGGGATCGCGCAACGGGCCTTCGACCAGATGGTTCATCACCGCGATCGCTATATAGGCGAGCAGCAGGCTCGAAATCGTCTCGTTGACGCCGCGATAGTGGCGCAGCCCGCCGGCGAGGGCGATCCACGCGCCGCCGACCAGCATCGATGCCGCCGCCATCATCGTCAGCATCAGGTAGGTATTCGTGCCGATGGTCGCCGCGCCGACGGCCGCCGCCGCCAGCCCGCCAAGCACCAGCGCACCCTCGCCGCCGATGACGACCAGGCCGAGCCGCGCCGGCAGGGCAACGCAGAGCCCCGTCAGGATGATGGGCGCAGCGCGCTGCAGCGAATTCTGCCACGAGAACCAGGTGCCGTAGGCGCCCTTGTATATAAGGGCATAGAACTCGAACGGATCGGCCCCGGCGACGGCGACGAACAGCCCGAACACCACCATGGACACGACAAGCGCACCGAGCGGAATCGCGATTTTTTCAGCGGCCGGACGGGCGCGGTCCCCGAACAGGGACGGCGCCCGCCCGACGGTCTGGGCGGTTGTTGCCATGAGGGCGATCAGGGCCGGATCAGCTCGTCGAGCCGACCACGCCTTCGACAAGCCAGTCCATCTGCTCGAGCCACAGGTCGGTCTGGCCATGGGCCTTGCCGGACGCGACGATCGTCGCGCCCTTGTTGGTCCTGAGCGGCCCGGTGAAGATGGCAAACCCTTCGGGCGTCATGAATTTCGCCCTGGCAGACTCGATATTCCGGCGGGCGCCGTCGCTGACGGCCGGGCCGTATGGCGACGATTTCACCAGCCCGGCGCTGAGACCGCCGCGGACGAAATTGCCAAGCGGCGTGCCGTCCTGCATCGCCTTCGCGAAGCCGGTATAGACGGTTTCCCAGTTCCATTCGGCGCCGGTCAGGTACTTGTCGCCGGCGAGCGGCGCCTGGTTGGCATGATAGCCGCAGACATACATGCCGCGCTTGACCGCGACCTCGGCGACCACCTTGGGGCTGTCGACATGACAGGTCACGACGTCGGCGCCCTGGTCGGCGAGGCTGTTGACGGCCTCGGCCTCCTTGACGGGCATCGCCCATTCGCCGGTGAAGATGACCTGGGTGGAAATCTTCGGATTGACGCTGCGCGCGCCAAGCGTGAAGGCGTTGATGTTGCGCAGCACCTGCGGAATCGGCTTGGCGGCGACGAAACCGATCTTGCCGGTCCTGGATGCGTGCCCGGCGGCGATACCCGACAGGTACTGCGCCTCGTCGATATAGCCGAAATAACTGCCGGCATTGGCCGGATGCTTGTCCTTCGACCACAACCCGCCGCAGTGACGAAACTGCAGCTTCGGATACTTGGCGCACATTTTCAGCATATGCGGATCGAAATAGCCGAACGATGTCGGGAACAGCAATGTCGCGCCGTCGAGATTGATCATGCTTTCCATTGTCTTCTGGACCGCAATGGTCTCCGGCACGTTCTCTTCCTCGATGACCTTCACGCCGGCCATCTTCTTGAGCGCCGCCGCACCTTCGGCATGGGCCTGATTGTAGCCGTAATCGTCGCGCGGACCGACATAGACGAATCCCATCGTGACCGTCTTCGCCGCCAGCGCGCCGTTCAGCGGCCCGAACGCCGCCACCGCACCTGTCGCCGCCATGCCGGTCAGCACCGTCCGTCGTGAGGCCGTAATTTTCTTCGCCATCCTGTTTCTCCCTCTGGATAAATTCCTGTTTCGCGTGAATGCGGGCATTCCGCCTCCTTGTATGCAATAGGCGTGCCAGATTTATCCTTTGGCATTTCTGATTTTAAATAACTGATATTTATGGGTTTTTTTAATTATGACAGAAGGTCGGACCCGCCGGACATGACTCTGCACCCCCTATACTGCTTATTTTTTCATCTTTGCGGATTATTTAGGCAATTTTGGTGTCGCCCTGCGTGCGACAGGGTCGGTGCGATTCCGCCTGCGAATTAAGCACCTGCCCATATAACCGCCAAATATCTGAATATCTCTCCCGTCCGAACCGCTTCCGCCGCCGGAAAGCGCCCGCCGGGGGAGTGGCATGGAAATTGCATACAACCCTCCGATGGCAAACAGCACCCGATCGTGTGACGCGATTGCGGAAGATTATTTCAAGGAGGCAGACCCCGATGAAAAGACGCGATTTTGTAAAAGGTGCTGGCGGCGCCGCAATGGGCGCAAGTGCGCTTTCCTTCCTGCGGGTACTGCCGGCGGAAGCGGCAGGCAAGGACGGCACGGCCGTCGTCGTGATCGGCGATACGATCAACAGCCTCGACATTCACCGCAGCGGCACGAGCCGGCCGAGCTACCAGGTCGCGGTTAACTGCTACGACCGGCTGGTCGCCTTCGACACCAAGACCCTCGCGGACGGCTCGCTGTCCTATGATTACGAAAAGGTCCGCCCGGAAATCGCGGAATCGTGGACGGTGGCGCCCGACGGCATGTCGATGACGTTCAAGATCAAACCGAACGCCAAGTTCCAGGACGGCACCAAGGTTACCGCCCATGACGTCAAGTGGTCGCTCGACCGCGCCGTCTCGGTCGGCGGATTCCCGACGGTCCAGATGAAGGCCGGCTCGCTCGAAAAACCGGAACAGTTCGTCGTCGACGACGACATGACCTTCCGCATCGACCTGCTCCGCAAGTCGAAACTGACGCTCCCCGATCTCGCGGTGCCGGTGCCGTTCATCATCAATTCGAAGCTCGCCAAACAACATGCGACGGAGAAGGACCCCTGGGCGCGCGAATACCTGCACCGCAACGTCGCGGGCAGCGGCGCCTACAAGGTCGAACGCTGGAACCCCGGCCAGCAGCTTGTCTATACCCGTAACGACAACTGGGTCGGCGGCAAGCTGCCCGGCGTGAAGCGCGTGATCGTGCGCGAAGTGCCGTCGCTGTCGACGCGGCGTGCGCTGATCGAACGCGGCGACATTCACATGTCCTACCAGATCCCCGCCAAGGACGCGAAAGAGATCAAGGCGAGCGGCAAGGCAACCGTCGTCGGCACGCCGGTCGAAAACGCGATCAACGTGCTCGGCGTCAATTTCAAGTTCGAGCCGTTCAAGGACCCCAAGGTCCGCCAGGCCGTCGCCTTTGCAGTGCCGTATGAGGAAATCTTCCAGACCGCTGCCTATGGCCGCGGCGTTCGGATGTGGGGCGGCAAGTCCATGACGCCGGAAACCGCTGCCTGGCCGCAGCCCTTCCCCTACACGACCGATTACGACAAGGCGAAAGACCTGCTCGGCCAGACGGCGTTCAAGGACGGCTTCAAGGTGCCGATCTCGATCAATATGGGGCTTGCCGACTGGCAGGAACCGACTGCGCTGCTGCTTCAGGAAAGCCTGGCCAAGATCGGTATCGAAACCAATATCGAAAAGATTCCGGGCGCCGGTTACCGCACCGCGGCGCTTGTCGAAAAACGCCTGGCGCTGCACATCGACACGTTCGGCGGCTGGCTGAACTATCCCTGCTACTACTTCTTCTGGTCCTACATGAAGGGTCATCTGTTCAATTCGTCGAACTATGACAACCCGGAAATCGACAAGCTGGTGAACGAGAGCCTCCACATGGAGACGTCCAACCCGGCATATGCGGCGCAGGTCAAGAAGATGTTTGAAATCGCCTGGCGCGATCTGCCGCGCATTGCGCTGTGGCAGCCGGTGCTCGAAGTCGCGCACCGCGAGGATCTCGAAGGTTACGAGTATCACTTCCACCGCGTGCTCGACGCCCGCAAGTTCGCGATCAAGGCCTAGGCGGGACCGCGTGCGGATCGTCTCCAGACCGGCGCCCAAAAACCCGGGCATCTTCTGATGCCCGGGTCGCGTCTCGCCATCGTGGGGCACCGCCTGTTACAGGCAGTGCCCTCCGTTATCGGCATCATCATTGTCACGTTTCTGCTGACCCGCGCCCTGCCGGGCGACCCCGCGGCGTATTTCGCCGGGCCGGCCGCAAACGCGGAATCGATTGCCCAGATACGCGCGCAGCTCGGACTCGACAAATCCATGCCCGAACAGTTCTGGGTCTATATCCTCGACCTGGTCTCGGGCGATCTCGGCACCTCCCTGACCACCGGCCAGGAAGTGACGGACGATATCCTCCGCCGCCTGCCGGCGTCTCTCGAGCTGACCCTTGCGGCTCTCATATTCTCCATCGGCGTCGCGCTGCCCCTCGGCATCATGGCCGCGCTGCGCGAAAATTCGTGGATCGACCATCTGTGCCGGATCGTGGTCACGGCCGGCGTATCGCTGCCGACCTTCTTCACCGGCCTGTTCCTGCTATACATATTCTACTACCTGCTCGGCCTCGCCCCGGCGCCGCTCGGCAGGCTGAACATCGTGTTCCTGTCGCCCGAGCCCGTCACCGGCCTGTTTACGGTCGATGCGCTGATTGCCGGCGATTTCGAAACGTTCTGGGCCGCCTTTATCCAGTTGATCCTGCCGGCCATCACGCTCGGGCTGTTTTCGCTGGCGCCGATCGCGCGGATGACGCGCGCCGCAATGCTGCAGGTCATGGGCGGCGAATTCGTCCGCACTGCCCGCGCCGCCGGGCTGTCACGCCGGACCGTCGTCATTACCTATGCGCTGAGAAATGCGATCCTGCCGGTCATCACGACCCTCGGCATGGTGTTTTCGTTCATGCTTGGCGCGAACGTGCTGGTCGAAAAGGTCTTCGCCTGGCCGGGGATCGGGTCCTACGCGATCGAGGCGCTGATCGCGTCGGATTACGCCGCCGTCCAGGGTTTCGTACTGACCATGGCGATCCTGTTCGTCCTGCTGAACCTGTTTATCGACGTCGTCTATACGCTGGTCGACCCGCGCGTGGGGATCGACGCATGAGCGCGCTGCCCCCGACCGCCGACGCGCCGGCGCCAGCCGCGCGCCCGGGCACCGGACGCCAGCGCAGCGCGAAGGTGTTCTGGTCGCAGTTCCGCTACATCGCGACCGGCAACCCCGTCACCCTGATCGCGTTTTCGCTGTTCCTGATGATCGTCATCCTCGCCCTGTTCGGCCCGATGATCGTCCCGTTCGACCCGCTGCAATCCGACGCGGCGAACGCCCTGAAACCGCCGTCCTGGAAACACTGGTTCGGCACCGACAATGTCGGGCGCGACGTGTTTTCCCGCGTCATCGTCGCGACGCGCCTCGACCTGCTTATTTCGATTACCGCCGTCGCCCTGTCCTTCGTAGTGGGCGGCTTCATGGGCATGCTCGCCGGGTATTACGGCGGGTGGTGGGACAAGCTGGTCGGCCGCATGGTCGATACCATCATGGCGTTTCCGCTGTTCGTGCTCGCCATGGGCATCGTCGCCGCGGCAGGCAACACGGTCGAAAACATCGTCTACGCGACGGCGATCATCAACCTGCCCTTCTACGCCCGCGTCTCCAGGGCCGAGGTCAATATCCGGCGCAATTCGGGTTACGTGCTGGCTGCGAAGCTGGCCGGGAATTCCGACATGCGTGTAATGGCGCTGCATGTATTCCCGAACGCGCTGCCGCCGATGATGGTGCAGGTGTCGCTCAACATGGGCTGGGCGATCCTGAACGCCGCCGGTCTGTCCTTCATCGGGCTCGGCGTGCAGCCGCCGACGGCGGAATGGGGAATCATGGTGGCCGAGGGCGCGAATTACATCGTGTCGGGCGAATGGTGGATGGCGATCTTCCCGGGCGCGGCGCTGATGCTGGCCGTGTTTACCTTCAACCTGATGGGCGACGGTCTGCGCGACCTGGTCGACCCGCAGCGGCGGACCTGACGCGATGACACTCCCCCTTCTCGAGGTCAGCGACCTCACGGTCGAATTCGCAACCCGCAACGGTATCGTCCGGGCGATCGATTCAATTTCCCTGTCGGTCGCAAAGGGCGAGATACTGGGCGTGGTCGGCGAATCCGGCTCCGGCAAATCGGTTACGTCCTATGCGGTGATGCGGATCCTCGACCGGGCGGGAAACATCCTGAACGGCCATGCGGTCTATGGCGGCATGGACCTCGCAACGATGCCCGAAACGGATGTCGCCGAGCTCCGCGGCCGCGAAATCTCGATGATTTTCCAGAACCCGCGCACCGCGTTGAACCCGATCCGAAAGGTCGGCCACCAGATCGAGGACGTGTTGCGCGCCCATGCACAGGCCGCCGGCGCCAATCTGAGGACCGCCGCGGTCGATGCCCTGAAGCAGGTCCGCATCGCGAATCCGGAACAGCGCTATCATTCCTATCCGTTCGAACTGTCGGGCGGCATGTGCCAGCGCATCGTGATTGCCATCGCGCTTGCCTGCCGGCCGCAACTGCTGATCGCGGACGAGCCGACAACCGGGCTCGACGTGACGACGCAGAAGGCCATCATGGATCTGGTCGTCGACCTGGCGCACGAACGCAATATGGGCGCGCTGCTGATTACCCACGATCTCGGCCTCGCCAGCGCCTATTGCGACCGTATCGTCGTGATGCAGGACGGCAAGGTGGTCGACAGCGGCGCGACCGACACCCTGTTCGCCAATCCGGGCCATCCCTATACCGAACGCCTGATCCGGGCGACGCCGCGCCGGGATTCGCGTCTTTCCGATCTGCTGCCCGAGCCGCTGGCCGACGCCGAGCCGAACAGGCGCGAAGCGACCGCAACCCTGGCGGACACGGCAACCGGCGCCCCGCTGCTCGAGGTATCCGGGCTGGTCAAAACCTACCCGACGGGGTCGGCATCGCCGCTGTCCTTCATGGACAGCGTAAAACGGCGGCTGGCGAGAACCGAGCCCGAAACCTTCCGCGCCGTAGACGATATCGGATTTACGGTTCGGGCCGGCGAAAGCATCGGCCTGGTCGGCGAGTCCGGCTGCGGCAAATCGACGACGTCGAGCATGGTTTCGCGGCTGATCGACAAGACCGAAGGAGAGATCATCTTCGACGGTGTCGATATCGGCGCCGTGCCGGCCAAGGATTTCGCGCGCCATCGCCTGCGCTCCGCCATCCAGATGGTGTTCCAGGACCCAACGGAGAGCCTCAATCCCCGGTTTACAGCGTTTCAGAGCATCGCCGACCCCATGCGCCGCCTCGGCGGCGTGACCTCGACGGATGAAGCATGGTCGCGGGCGGAGGCGGTCGCCAGGCAGGTCGGACTGCCCGCAAACCTGCTGACCCGTTTTCCGCACCAGTTATCCGGCGGCCAGAAGGCACGCGTCGGGATCGCCCGCGCCATCGCGCTTCACCCGAAGCTGCTGATCCTGGATGAGCCGACCTCGGCGCTCGACGTGTCGGTTCAGGCCGTGGTTCTGAACCTGCTGGCCGACCTGCGCCAGGAAATGGCGATCAGCTATATCTTCGTCAGCCACGACCTGAACGTGGTCCGGCTGCTCTGCGACCGGGTGATCGTGATGAATACCGGCCGGATCGTCGAAGAAGGATCGTCGGAGAAAATTCTGTCTGATCCGAAGATGGCGTATACTCAGTCTCTTGTTGCAGCGATTCCGCATTTTCGAACGGATGCCGCGGCATGATCGTTACAAGCTAAAGGAAATCCCGAAGATGGCCGCCAGAAAAACCCCGCAGAAGACCGCAAAGAAATCCGCAGAGAAACCCGGCAGGAAGAAATACGATTTCGTTCTCAAGGGCGGCAGGGTCATCGACCCGGCCCAGGGGCTCGACGGCATTCTGGATGTCGGCGTCACGGACGGCAAAATCGCGGCCGTCGGCGCGGACCTTAAAGGTTCGAAGAAAAACATCGACGTCCGCGGCAAGCTTGTCCTGCCCGGTATGATCGACACTCATGCCCATGTTTACCAGCATGTCAGCGGGCGGTTCGGGCTAAACCCGGACATGGCCGGCGTACATTCCGGCGTGACCACGCTGGTCGACCAGGGCGGCCCGAGCTGCATGACGTTTCCCGGGTTCCGTAAATTCATCGTCGAGCCCTCGGCGTCTCGTATTCTCGCCTTTATTTCGATCTACGTGGTCGGCGGGCTCGAAGGGCATTACTACCCGTACCTGTATTCGCCCGACGGCGTTGACGTGAAGGCCGTGGTCCGGGCGTCGCGCGAAAACGCCGACCTCGTGCGCGGCGTCAAATCCCATGCCGAAATCGGCGGATACGAGCGCTGGGGCATGGACGTCATGAAACTGGCGATCGAGGCCTGCGAAGAGCTCGACCTGCCGGTCTATATCCATTTCGGCCAGCTCTGGGGCCGCCCGGACAAGCCGAAACACAAGATCGACATCGACAAGCTGCTCGCGGATACGGTCGACATCCTGCGGCCCGGCGATATCCTCGCCCATCCGTTTACGCGCCATCCCGGCGGCTTCGTGAACAGTAAGGGCGTCCTGCACCCCATCGTCAAGGAAGCGCTCGCCAAGGGGCTGAAGATGGATGTCGGCCACGGATCGCATTTCAGTTTCGACATGGCGAAGAAGGTGCTCGACGCCGGCATTCTGCCGCACACGCTGGGCGCCGACATGCACGGTTACAACACCAAGGTCATGGCCCCGCGCGGCACGCCGAAGGATCACCCCGACGACGAAATGCACCTGTTCGCCGGCCGCGCGCAGTTTTCGCTGTGCCACGCGATGAGCGAGCTTCTTGCGCTTGGCGTGTCGCTGGAAGACGTCGTGCCGATGGTCGCGAATAACTGCGCCGACATGCTGGGGATGAGCGACGAAATCGGCACCCTGCGCCCCGGCGTGGATGCCGATATCAGCGTGCTCAACGACGAACGCGGCAAGTGGACATTCGTCGACAACAGCAAGGTCGAAGTCAGCGCCGACCGCCTGCTGACGCCGGCCTTCTGCTTCCGCGCCGGCGAGCGTTTCGAAGCCGATTCCGGCCTCCTGCCACAACCCGACCTGATCGCAGCCTGATCTCAGCCTGATTGCCCGCCCGGTACGACTGAAACGCCGCCCCGGTCCCGACGCCACCGTTGGCCAGGCGGCGTTCAATCCTTCCCGTAATCGTGGTCGGGATAATTTTCTTCGCCGAGCTTCCAGTAGCCGCGGGTATGCACGGAATCCGCCGCAATCCCCGCCTCATCGCGCAGATAATCGCGGATACGCCGCATCGCCGCCGATTCACAGGCGACCCACCAGTAGCTGTCCGTGTTGGCGCCGGCGATATCCCGGACGGCGTGCTGCAACAAGGTACCGGCGCGGTCATTGCCGGCGGCGCGATGCAGCCAGCGGGGGGTTGCCGCCACGGCTTCGCTCAGCCGCCGTTCGTCGTCGCCGTCGCGGACCTCGCACAGAACCTCGGCGGTGCAGCCCGGCGGCAGGGATTCGAGGATCATCCCGGCCGCCGGCATCGACGTTTCGTCGGCAACGAGGACGATCTTTTTCGCGTCGGCCGGGATATCGTATCCCCCGCCCGGCCCGCCGATGAACATCGGATCGCCGGGCTGCGCCCGGACCGCCCAGTCGGACGCCAGCCCGCCGCCGTGATGGACGAATTCCACATCGAGTTCGCACGCATCCCGGTCGTAGCGGCGCGG
>TARA_R110000868_G_scaffold176916_5_pt1 | contig 20215 bp, 32 predicted proteins | sample TARA_R110000868 | Tara Oceans TARA_R110000868 (sample SAMEA4397489) | marine metagenome | biome: Polar Biome; feature: [SRF] surface water layer (ENVO:00010504); material: water (ENVO:00002006), including particulate matter (ENVO:01000060) such as... | depth 5 m | reverse complement strand
AGTTGCCTCAATAAGCGTGTCAGTTGAGTGAATTACACCTTCACCAACTAACTCTTTAGCCCTAGTACTCTTACCACCTCCCGTCACGGTACCCCTCTCATGATGCATAACATCTGAGAAGGGCGAGTAATTTTAACGTTTATACTATTATAGTTTTCAGACTCAGCTAATTTAGTCCTCAAACTGTTCCTTATATTTTTGTTCATACCTATCAATGAATTTAATTAATCCTAGCTTACGCAAAGATACTATTTTTTTATGAGATAAACAAGGAATATCCCTAAGTTTATATTTTAATCCATTTTCTTTACAATATTTTAATGCGCTGTTTCTCTTCCTGACAACCGAATCAGAATACCATAATCGCTTAGGTTTTATCTCTACCATATATTTATCGTTCTGCAAAGATACGTAAAATAATTGGAAGTTACAAGTTAAATCTTAATTGTAATAGGAATCGTAGACTTCATGAGTTAAACCATAATCAATTATTACTACAGATTTACCACCGTCAACTAATCCGTAAGAATTAAGTCGGGCTAAGTCACCTGCTGGAACGTCATAACCACCAATAAATTGTAGTATTTCATAACTGAACTCGTTTTCCCACACGGCCTGTTCCTCTTCGTCCGTCACGTTATGTATTGCTTTCTTGTTGGAGTTATGGGTGATTCCGTAGTTTTCTATAACTTTAGCAAACGACTCCCAGTTTAACCCAGTTACCGATTGGAAGGTTGGTTTGGTTAGCTTTGTTGCTAATTGCATTTCCACCCACAAATCTCTAGGATGATAATCGAATATTTTAGCAACTACGCCATCTAACATATACTCTTTAGAGTAGCCTACCTCAATTTCGTTTTGAGCCAACCCCTTTTGGTTCTTAGCTAATTTTAGCACCTTATCATTGTCTATTTTATAGACAATCCTAGATGAGCCTGACGAAATTCGTTGCAGGTGTTCTTCACAATATCTAATCCTTGCCGCAAATGAACTCAATTTCTTGAACTCATCCATATTGAACGAGCTTGGGTAATCCTCACCTATTAGGGTTTCTATGTTCTCGAATACCTCGTTTTCAGATAGAATTGATTCTAATATTGGGTAGAGTTTCATTCGTTACGATTTAATGGGGTGGGGTTATATTCTGAGTAATCTTCTAAATCGTCATAATGTATTATAGCTTCTTCATCTCCAATAATTACGTTATAGGCATTATCCCATATTGTATGCTCATACTTATGTTGACCTGCGGTTAATTCTACCGTCTCGTCCAGTAAAGCCATTGTTCCTTCGACTGTACCTACAGCGTCATCACTCACCGCATATTCACCAGCACTCTCACCATCGTCAAGCGTATATACGTCCTCAGCTATTGCGACTCTGTTATTATGAGTTCTAACTGTATCCTTTTCCAAAGCCCAACTATTCTCATAACTACCAGCATCAACCCAAACTACATCGTCAGAATCTCGATATAACCAATCCTCCCCATTCCAAGCTTGCACAATTTCATTATTATACACATAATCATCAATATGTTCAATATAGGCACCTTCGTCTTCAGGTATATGCTCTCCATGTGTTTCAGACCAGTGCCCCCCATTCCCATTGTGAGCACCGCCAGTGTCAGTTAACGTTAACCAATCGCCATCGCTAGATTGGTTCTTACTACTTAGAATACCTATAGCTGGGTTGTAATATATAAATGTATCCATGAATGGGTACTCATCATATTCGCCACCATTAGTTAAAGTAACAGTACCACCAGCTTCTCTTGAAGACATACCATGATTTTCAGCATATGTGTTAAATTCTGGTTCATATTCCTTATTGGTAGTATATACCCTATCCATAACTGTTCTACCATCATCACATTTCCATAGTAATGCTCTACCCCTTACATTACCGTTTTCGGGGTTTATTAGAACTAGACACTGAATTTGTTCTGGGTTATTAGTATATATTTGTAGGAAGGATTGGGCGTGAGCAAACCTCATGCAAGAACCCATAGTTCCACCTTCATCATAATTATCACAGTGGTAGGCATTAAGTATATCTTCCCCACTTACCACCTTAACGTTATCTAATTTACCTTTCTTAAGATAACTCATAACGTCCTCAATTTCATAACCTTTAACATTTGAGATGTCACCACCTAGATAGGTCATCAATTTAGTTAGCTTCATAAGCCGTTCTTTGACGTTACCCTCTCTATCCTTATAACCTATTTTGAATAATTTTTCATTATCACTATTATAATCAACGTAGTCAACGTTAGCCTCGTCTTTTATAGCGTTAGATTGTAAAAAGTTAAGTATGTTCTTAGCAAAGTTATTACCTTGAATGCTCTGTAGTTTACTAATCAAATCACTACCCACCCGTATCTCTCGCTCTAAAATAATGACCACTTCATTGAGTGACCTTAATTTAAAATCTTCCTGTAAAATTTGTTCGAATATGGGACTTAACTTCATTTCCACTGAGAACAATTGCTAGCCCCACGTTTTACCATTTGGGTTTCGATAATGTCCCATGTGACCAGTACACCATCGTGACCCAATACACCATTTTTACTTACCATAATCTTACCGTTAGGTGTATCTATGGTATCGTATACCGTACCATTAAATTTAATGGCTTCCATAAGTTTTTTCCTGATTGAATCCTTCATGTGGGCGTTTGGATATAAATATCACCCAACACGGTAAAAAGTGGGGCTAACCCTTCTTCTTACTTATTAGTTGTACCCACTTATCGTTTTTAGCATTTAAACGCATCGATAATTCTTGGTATGTAATATTGTAATCACCTAATATAGAGAAGATACATTGAATGCTATCTGCTGCTTCCTCTAAAACGTTATCTCGAATTTCTTCTGGAGTTTCATCGGTAATCTTCCTACCGATAGTTTTATTAACTCCTTTAGCTAATTCTCCCACCTCTTCGAAGAGTTTACATAACTTCTCAGCCGTTGGTGCCTCATCTAGGGTGTTAATGACCTGTATTCTAAGGTATTGTGATTCCATCTATTAAAGTTCGTGTGGGTATGGTACATATTTGTAATCGCTTAGTTTCGAATACTCATACGAGTGTCTAGTTCTAATACTATGTGCCATGTCATCCGAATCAAAATGGTGGTAATATTCTAGACCATCTTCGTTCAATACTGAACAACAAGTACTATCCATTACGCTATCACCATTTCGGCTACACATGCCACCATTGAAGAAGAATCTATCTCCACCTATCGTATCAGATAGTTTAGCGTGACCAGAAATAACAAAGATGTTACCTGTCGCGCCCACTATAATGTCACCCACTTTAGGTTTCCAATTAGCTTGTATTTCTTCGTTAGTGATTTTATCCAACATGTATTCCTTGGTGAGACCTTTGAATTCGTCCTTAAGGAAATACATAATATCGTTTAGTGTTTCTGCATCCATAATACAAAGATACGGAATTAAATTGATAATGTCAAATGAGGCGGTGATGAGGGTCGAACTCATATTTGCAGCTATTTTCGTCTGTGAATCTCACCATCATAATGTTTATCTATGAATCGTTTGACCTGAGTGTGACTCACACCCCATTTATCACCAACCTTCTTCACCCAACCAAATTTGGTTAAATCAATATCTTCAATTTGAGATAATCTGTGGGCGACTTCATCTTCAGTAAGTTTATTACTACCACCAAAGTTTGTTCCCATGTATTTACCAATCTCTCGCCTTTTTTCTATAGGTACGGCTTCCCAAACCTTACGTCTTTTATCCTTATCTTGCCATGCTCCGTATTCACTTCTTAATTGATTGGTGAGTACGTTATCATTAATATGTCGAAAGCTTCCATGTCCACCTTTAATGATATTATATGTTGTACCACTATTGATGAATTCCTCATTGACTAACTCAGATTCCATTTTATACATATCTTCTGAGTTGTCAAATACTGATAAGTACTCTTTTTCGAAATTCTCAATACCGTATTTGTTAATAGCTCTCTTTATGTTTAACCCAGAACCCATATAACCATCATCCAAATTATTGGTCTTATGTACACCTACATAAATCTTGCCGCTAAGTAAGTTAGTGATTTTATAAACTGTGTATTTCATTTCGAACGCGCATTTAATATAAATATAATGCTAGTTCGAAAAAGTCGGGATGATGAGGCTCGAACTCACATGTGACCTATTACCCTTTCTACAAGATATAAGCTTGAGGGGATACATCCCGTGATGGTGCCGCTACGAATATCCAAGATATAAGCTTGGCTCGGTACTGCACCATGAACATCTTGTCACAAATATGTTATAAATTTGTGACAAGATAAGTTGGCAAGATGGGAATCGAACCCACATTTGAAATTATCGCAAGATACCAATTACAGTTCTCCATCTTATCAGGATGGGCTGCTACATGCCAATGTGTCGTGATGGTTGGAATCGAACCAACTTGGAACCAAGTAACCTTTCAACCGTGTATCAGACGGAGGGTATACATCACGTTATTGCTGAATGTAAAGGAGTTGAACCTCTCATGACCGTTCTGCGCAAAAGCAGTCACCCTACCCACATAGGACACCCAATGTTTAACCTTTAATTCTCTTCTTAGCCCTATCCATTTCCTTGATGACCAAAGCCCTCAATTCCATATACCTTAACTCTTGCCCCAATTCTTTCATGTAAGCAAGGCTTACCATTGGTGCTGGGGTAGTATGTGGATACTTCTTAACGTATTCATATACGAATTCCGTTAAATCTTCTGATAATTCTCTAGCCATTATTTCTAAGTTTAATTGTTGTACCTCTATCAAGATTCGAACTTGAAATGTCAGGGTAGAAACCTGAAGTGTTAATCCGTTACACTATAGAGGCATTTATATTTTTCTTCCTTTATTCCAACCTATAACTAAGTGTTCATTAAGGTCTTCTTTCTTTATCTTCTTATTGGAACCACCTTTGGTTATCCAACAACTACCGTATTGAGAGTTGTTTTTTCCAGCACCCAGCCCTTTCATAGATTTAGATATCTTCTGTTTAGTTTCTTCGGAATGGGACTCACCAGCCCAACTATGAGTGTCACCCCAAGTTGGTTGTTTACCTTCCGTAATCCGTTTTTTTGTTGCTAGTATTAAGTTAATTCGATATCTTTCAGCCCATTCTGGGTTATCTTTACCCTTTTTAATTCTAGCTGCCACCGCACATTCTGAACGATACCTCTGTTGCTCATCACTGATGAAGCCTCCGTTACCACCACCCATCAGATTCATGCAATCCTTGTCCCCAACCATCTCTGGTGTGATAGCTTTTATCTCGGCTTCCACTAGTAACTCTCTATTATCGTAAAAAGCTAATATCTCTTTGGTGTGATTATCTCCCCCGTACTTTCGTATTGAGCGTCTTAATCGTTTACCGCTACCCATATAACCGTCTTCAAGGTTATTAGTGCTATGCATTCCGATGTAGTATCGGTTTGTTACATTACAAGTAGTCTTGTAAATGTAGTGTATCGTTTTTGGTTTCCTAGTCATAATCTATATTGTTTAGATATAAATATAGCGCTAGGTACCAAAAAGTCAAGGGCGGCTGGGGTCAGACTCGAACTGACATGCTACACTTTAACAGAGTGTGCGGCTAACCAATTGTACACCCAGCCTTATTGTGTGGAATAGAAAGGATTCGAACCCTCAAAGTAACGCTCTTTTTAGGGAGCTACATTCAGCCTGATACTTTTATGTGTTATATACTGCTATCCCTTATTATTCTTGTTGGTCAAGTGAGATTCGAACTTAAATAATATTAACAGTCGCTGCCGCCATTGACACGGCACTACGTTAGCCTCTAACTATGTGTCGCTATGTTAACATTATGGACGTCCAAACCCAGAGGAAGGAGTCGGAGTCGAACCGACACGAGTCTCACTCTCCTAACGGGTTTCAAAGCCGCATTATTTTACTATGTCTTTATACCAATTCTGTTGCTCAGATGTTCTAATATGATGGCAATTAGCACACCTTACTTCACATTTACCAATTTCCAAGATTAAATTATCTAATGACCAATTACCAGCAATCATTTCACTTATATTTTTCTTTTTTTCAATATCACCCTTATGGTCACATTGTAATACTATAGGATTATTAATACCACAATCGATACAACCAGTCTTTTTATAAAAATCCCACAAATATTGTCTTTTATTCGTCCTTCTATTTTTTCTGGTTTTAGTATCTTGACTAAGAACAACCTCTTTATTCTTATGGTAATACTCCCTACGATACTTCTTATGACATTCGTGACACCAAGGGTATTTAGTACCCTTCGTTTTATTCTTGAATGGGAATTCGTCAATATCGAATTCGCCATCACATTTATTACAAGCTTTCTTTTCCATATCTATAAATAGTTTCAAGAATAGTAAAAGACCTTGAAAATGAAGAGGGAGTGGGACTCGAACCCACAAAACAGTTACTCACCGTCTTACCAATTTTCAAGATTGGCTCTTCATCCAGCCAGATTCCCTCTATATGTTTAGCCAATTGGCTTGCCCTTCCGTGTATATTATAGGACATTTCTCACTTACGTTCTGGGTTAGATAAACCTCAATGTTACATGAGAGACCCCAGAGTCCTATTGAGGAAGGCATCGTAATCGAAACGAATCCCCTAGGGGACGAGCTACTTAGCAGGTAGTCCCTGCACCTCGCAGGTTTACCTTCCTTATAATTGCACGAGTAGGTGGACTTGCACCATCTAGAATGACCTTACTACCTCCACGGCTGCTTTACTATATAAGCTATACTCGTATATTGCTCGAATGGCTGGAGTCGAACCAGCAGGGTTTTTTTAAGACCATAGTTTTGGAGACTACTTACCTCACCAATGGATGCACTCGAATGTAATGTATCAGAAAGGGTACCATAACTCACGCAGAGCTACTTTATATATCCTTTCTGATACATTTATTTTTAATACCAAGATGTCAAAGAAAATGTTATCTCGCAGATAGCAACTATTTTTTTATTCCTCTAACCCAACCTTGTTGAGTCATAATTTCGAAGTCTCCCTTCTTTATTTTTTTGCTAACCCCATCTTTACTTACCCAATAAGTACCATACTGTGAATTATCCTTCCCAGTTCCAGTACCTTTAGTGGATTCGCTCATCTTTTGTTTAGCTTCTTCACTATGTTTTAACCCAGTCCAATCTTTTCGCCACACCCAATTTCTCTTACCATCAGCATACTCCCTTACTCTAGCAGCACTAATTCTTTTATCTCGTATTTCCGCCCACTCTGGGTCTGTTTCCCTAAGAACCCTTTGCCTCGCATTGGACTTCTCAGCGTTTAATCGTTGTTGTTCGGCAGTAAAACCTCTACCACCTTCACCACCTACCATCAGATTCATACATAAATCCTCAGTTAATAATTGTTCGTTAACGATTTCACACTCCCTCTTCCTCAATTCCTTTCTAGTATCATAATACTCCAGTATCTCTACAGAGTGATTATCTTTACCATGGTAATTAATTGAAAATTTCAATCTTTTACCGCTACCTACGTACCCATCATCCAATTTATCGGTTGAGTGCATACCTATGTAATATTTTCCGTTCACATCACAAGTAGTCTTGTAGATGTAATTGTATTTCCTTTCTTTCCTCATGCTTATAAATATAAGCCTAAGTACAGAAAAGTCAAGTGGGTGTAATAACGGTACCGAGCCGTTTTCTCTAGGTTCACAGCCTAGCGCTTCACCTTAAAGCTTAAAACACCATTTATCGTTTCTTATATCCCCATGTGTCTGTCTGTGAATGACAATTAGGACACAAGAACCTTAAATTATTTTTATCGTTGTTGGTATTATCCCCATCTATATGGTCAACTTGAAGTGTTAAATTCTTACCATTCCAAGTTTCATCATTGCCACATTCGACACAGACATACTCAACCCCTATTTCAATCAAAGAACGCCTCAAAAGGTACCCATGTACCCGTTGCTTCTTACTAAAGTAGTAATAACAATCCTTTTTAGTTTGACCATCATAGTCTCTTAGATTGTCACCACTCTTAATAAAGTGTGATGTATCTACATCATACTCTACACATCTTTTAATCATATTAGTCCTAGCTGACCCAGAAGAAATATTAAAATATTCCATCATCTGACTAAAAGAGTTAACCTTTTTACTAACCTCCGTTAGATTCTCTTTACCATATTTTCGTTTTCCCATAATCGTTTTATTATAAATATCTAATTAATGGTAAAACGACCATTTATTTTGTCAGGCTCGGCTAACCACTATCCGAATCAAACACCATATAAATAAAAAAAGCCCCGACCATTTTATTGGTCAGGGCTTCCTCTTTCGAGATTGCTCTCTATTCGTTATGCGAAGTTTGAGCAATTGCTGACCATGGTGACATTTCGTCTCCAATTAATCGAACTAATATGTATGCTCATGTGTTTCACCGATTTCTATTCTTTAGTTTGGGTAATAACTTACCCGTTTATTATAATTAGTACAAAGATACGAAAAAGTTTCCGATAATACAAGTCTTTATGTAAAATAATTTCATTTTTTTTCTAATTCGTACTTAAATACCTATTAATCGTTCCAGTATTTACTTACTATTGAAGAGGATAATAGTATGCCTAGTAAGAGCCAACCATAACAAACCATAAATAATGGTAATATGTATTGTGGTATTGTTAAAGCACCTATTAAAAATATTGCGTAGCCAAAAAGTGCCCACACGATACTCACTACTGCCATCCTCTTATGTCCTGTTCTATTATCCATCATGATGGTATCGGTTCGTATTTTATATCTAATACCCACTTCAAGGCTTCTATCCTACCTTTGGTAACATCTCGATTCAATCTGAGTGCGTTGCCGAACTCAGCAAACTCTATTGGGGTCAAAATGTCTAATTGTTCGATTATTACCGTTAATGCTAATTGCTCTCTTTCGAGTTTATGTATAATCTTGTCTTCTTCTTTCATTGTTGGTCTACTATCTTAGTTAATAGTATTGACATATCTAAATAGTGGTCTCTTAAATTACTATGTAATTTACCCAATGTGAAACCGTACTCAATATCCGAACGCTCTTCATCACACAATTGGCTTACCCCGTCAGCATGGTGCTCAAACATTCTATTATAGTGTTGTAAGTCTCGGAATTGTTCTGGTGTTATTTTGTAGTTCTTACTCATTATTATTCATTATTAGTCATTTCGTTAACCCAACTATCGATTGTTTCTTGTTCCCACTTTCGCTGTAAGTCAGCATATGGTTTAACTGGGTAGGGTAACCCCTTTATAATCTTTAAGCTGGTAATTTCTGAAGCCCAATGTTGCCAATTCATGGCAACATCTACTTCATATAATACATCGCAAAGTCTACTTAGTGGATGTGGTCGATAATCTAATACCTTATGTATTACTTGGTCTGGTCTATCTTTTCGGATTAACTCTAACAATTCTTCGTTGGTAATCTGAGTTAAGCGCCAATTATTTGAATTTATATTAATTCGTTTGTGGGTTATACCACAAATAACGTACTCAATGCCATCCTTATCTAACTTGCCAGTGTAACCCTCATGCTTCTTTCCGCATCTACCACACTTGTCGATAGTCCACTTATTCTTAGTCTTTCTCATCGATTGTATTACTTTGATTGCACTTGGCACATAGTCTCTTATTACTGAAGACTAATCCCAGTTTAGGTGTGTGGTATGTGTCTTCTTTGCACCTACTACAATATTGCCAACTCTGTTTGGTGGCATCGGTATTGTATTCTTTCTTATTTTCCATCATAAATTACGACAGTCACGTTACAGTCCCTAAATTCTCCCTTAATTATTTCAATTACCAGTTTTTCATCCCCACCCCCCAAGCCACAACCGATTGTGGGAAGACCTACGTGACTACCTTTAAATTCGTAATTCATCTTTCTTAGGCACATGGTTAGTGCAATGTAATCTAATGGTTGTTTTGTGCCACCTTGATGATTTCTACCATAACCATACTGAGTGTATGCGTTGACGACTGATAATCGTTTATCTATACCACCACCGAGAGAAAGCCAAGTGTGTTCAAAATCGATATTACCTAATTTATTGAACTGTCCTTTATACTCTTCACCTTCCATTTTGAATTTATCGGCACCAAACGCTTTGGCCATCTGGGGCGCAATCCCAGCGCCCATATTGCAAAAAGAGTTACAGCCATGTGCAATTACATCGAATTCACCATTCTTAGCTAGCCGAATTAGGTCGCCAGACACCTCTCTATAATTTCCCATATCTTAATAAATATCTATTATTTCAGCGTTACGCTCATAACAATCACCCTCACGAATATTATCTCGTAACCATTCGGCTGCCTCATAATATTCGCAGTTTTCGTCAACCTCAATTCCGTTGTTGACTATTTCCATGAGTTCATCATATATCTCATCGGGTACTTCTATATCACCTAACCCTACACTATAAGTTACTCTTACGTCTAAATTTTCAATTATTTTCATTTTTCTCTTTTTTAAATACAAATATCGGCTCATACTTGAACCCTTTACCCATTAATGACGACAACGCCATCCTATACGTTTTAACGAGCTTAAATCCTCTTTCCTTAGCGAGCCTCACCGTATCCTCTTCGAGTGTCTTATACGTCCTTACATTGGCTATATTGATAATGAAGTGACCGTCATCTTTGACCCACCTGTAACAGTTATCTATTAAAGGTACTAAAAAGTTATCTCTCCACGATTCTGCTTCAGTATACCTCACAAAAGACTGATTGTCTTCGTAAGCATATTCTTCAGTATTGAAGTATGGTGGGGATGAGAATGCTAGGTTGAATTCCCCATCTCCGAATGTACAATCCTCTATTGCGTTATTACGCATAGAGATGTATGGGGTATTTTCATTGTATTCCGATATTTCTTCAGCTAACTCACATAGTTGGTAGAAGGTTTTATTTGATGGGTCTACTCCTGTGTATTTCTTCACCATATCAGATGATGTGGCACCTAATAGTCGACCACCAAACCCTGCGCTAAAATCTAGTACGTTTCCGTCACCAGAATAGTTGTCGTATATGTATTTGGCTATTGTTGGTCTGAAGTTAGACACCTTCTGAGTTCCGCTTGTCCAGCTTAATGCTTTTCTCATTCCAGCATCACTCATATTATCACCCATCGTAATTCTCTTACGTATAGCCTTTTTGAACATTTCGTCATTTTCGAAGCATTCCATTGGTGATTTAAAGTTGTTACATTTAACTTCAAACATATGTGGCATAAAGTAATTTACCACGTTCAGACCTAACATTACTTGTTTAAGAGTATCACCTTCTTGTAGGAGTGTACTAGTGTCGAACTCTACCATCTTCTTAACTACTTTATCCACTTCTTCTGATGTCACTTTGAAGTATGGAAAGGTGTTAGCGCGATAATGGTTAAATATGTTCGTGACGAAATTGTTCATTTCCTCTTCCGAAAACTCTTTCCAGAGTTTTTTATTAACATATAGTGGATGTCCCTTTGCAATCATAAGTACAAAGATACTAAATTAAAATGGGATATACAAATTAAATTTCAGATACATGATACCCAAATAGGGTCATCAACTTCACTAAATGTTGTTTGATTACAATGTTATCATTGTTAGGTATATCCTCAATGGGTATTTTATAATGAACAAGTAATACGTATAGGTATTTTTCTGTCTCTAATAACTTATGGGTTTCAGAATAAGTTAACCCCTCAGAAGTATATAGTTCCTTTTTTAGTCCTTCTGGCAGGTCAGCCACAGTGACTGCCACTACTCTACCTTTGGATACTATCTTCAATTCATTTACTATCGGTTGGGTGATTGGCACTCTATTATATTTAAGTGCATACTTTTCTTCTCCCTCTACGTTATTGTCGTAAAGTATTTCTGCGTATGGTTCATCACATTTGACACATACTTTACTAATCGCCACTTTATGTGCGCCACTTTTAATACACAACGAATCTAAAACTTCGTAAACCTTAACTATGTCTCTCATAGAGGATATTGCTGGCGTACTATTAGGGTGAACAGAAAAAGTATATATAATCCATAAAGTTAGGTTTATTAATACTAGAAGCATTAGTAACTTTAATATCATCATTCTTTTAAATTTATTATACCATTAAAAATATTCGCAATCTTATTTACGGCAATTTCTATTTCCACTCTATTTAGTGGACTATTAAATCTCTCAGTCTCTTCGTCCGTAGCAATAGACAAATAATAGAATGCGTTATTAGTTTCGGCTAAATAATGAACCTCAGCATATGTAACATTCTCTTTCAGGTAAATACGCTTTAATAGTCCATCCTTCATATCGTTACGTATTAATTTGTTGGGTGATGACGGACCTATATCGCTCAACATCTTAACGTAAATATCGTCAACCAACAATCTTTGGTAGTCATCTATAACTGCAACCATTGGGGTTCGATACGCCTCATATATGGCACTAGCGTATAAGTGACTACCTAATCTAGGTTTACCACCACCATTTTCAGTTTTAAAGATTAAGAATCTCTTAACTGGGCTTTTATCTAAAACTCGCTCCATTATTTGTTGAATCTCTATTAAATTCTCAACTTGTTCTGGGAGTATATTACTATCAGATTTATGGTTACCTCTTTTTAATTTGTCTAACCACCACACTAATACTTGCCCAGCAACACCAACCAATGCTACGGCAACCCCACCAGTCAATAATGTATTTATAATATCGCCCATATTTTTATTATTCCACTATAAATATGGGGGACAAGTATCATAATACTTACCCCCCATACACTAGTGTGTCAATTTTATTACTCTATTAGTTAAGTAGTTAGCTGATTTACAATTAGTTATAACTTAAAGATACCCCTCATAGTTGTCAATTTTATTCGAATTTGTCCACAAAATTTTTTAACTTGGGCTTATTTCAACATATTTAAGAAATTTTTAGTCTCTAATTCTGCTATCTTATCTCCTACAGCCTTGCCCGTAATACCGAAGTTAGATATTACTTCGTCACCGCTAACCGATAGTTGGAAATTCAAGAATGTTTCAATAACCCTCATATCCAATCCGTTTAATTCTGCGAATTCTACGATTTCGTCATCATCAGCCACTGAGCCTTTACGGTTTCTGGCCAACTCGACTACCTGTTTAGGGTCAAATATAGTTAAACTCACTAAGAATTTAATAAGTTTAATATCGTCTCCTGTATATTTAGCATTATTCAAGACTTTATCCAAATGACCAGCATCCTTTAATAGTGACGCAATAACCACATATGGGTTATTACTCTCTACAAAGTTTCGGTTAATAACCATATTAGGTAAAATCATCTGTAGTAAGTTATATTCGTCTAACAATTCTAAGAATCGTACTGTAGATTTAGACGTTCTAATACCCTTCATAAATTCATCTCTAATTCTTTCCCCAGATACTTGAGAGATATCGGAGTCGATACGTAAAGCTTTATCTATGTCAGCATCAACGTTACCACCGAAACGGGCGGCAAATCGCATAACTCTAAGAATCCTTAGTTTATCTTCATCAAAACGTTCTGAAGCGGTACCTACAGTCCTCACAACACCATTTTTAATGTCGTCCATGCCACCAACTAAGTCAACGACCTCATTGGTGTCTAGGTCGTAGAAAAGTGCGTTACAACTCAAATCCCTACGTAGGATATCTGTTTCTATATTAGTAAATACAACCGATTCTGGTCTTCTACCGTCACCAGCAGATGAATCTTGACGCATGGTTGCTATCTCAAATTCGTGAGTATTGGTGATTACATTAATTACACCGAAAGCTCTTCCCGTCTCTAAAATGTTAGTGACAAACTTCTGAGGTTTCAACAACTCGATGACCTTTTCTGGTACCGCATTGGTAACCAAATCAAAATCCTTGGGTATTACTCCTAATACAGCATCACGAACAGCCCCACCGACCAAGAATAATTCAAACCCTTCGGTTCGAAAGATTCGGTGTATCAAGTTTACCTCATTAGGTAAGGTTATATTTATCTTCATTCTCGTCATTTTACAAAGATACAACATTTTAACCTAATAACCAAATATATTATCGTTAAATCTCGATTAAATTGTGTCGTTATCTAATACGTACATTTCGTAGTAGTCTTGGACTTGTTCTTCATCTTTGTAGTAGCGGATATCTAAGTTCTCAGTATTGAATACTACCATCTCCCTACCTTTGATTATAACACCGTCATAACCCATTTTTTGCATTGCACCTTCAATAGTGTTGTTAGCAAAGAACGCTCTCTTATCTGGTTTACCATCAACTGAATATAGTTTCTGCCAAGTCCAAATCTCCCATTCATTTAGCGTGTTAAAGACTGCTGGTTTCTTTGGAACCGCATTAACAACGAATGAAACTGTGCCATATTCTCTAGCCATCTTCTTGTTGGATAGTGCTGCTGTGTATAATCCAGCACCTAATATGGCGCTACCACCGTTCTCTTTACCAACTTCACCCATCCCCCTAAAGGATACGTTCTTACGCTTCCAGTTCAAATACTCTCTATGGTTGTATTCAGCTTCCGATTCGATTAGTAATTTTCTCCTTAACGCTTCTCTTATACTCATAACTTTAATATCATCTCTTTATTCTCGTGATACTTATCGCCAGTTTTTTCTATAATTCTAAATCCAAACTTCTCGTAAAATCCTACCAAGTCTGATAAATTTAAACCAGTAAAACCCATCGGGGAAGCATTCAAATAAACCGTATCTATTCCACTAGCCTTAATTAAAGTAAGTGCCTTAACCATCATTAATTTAGCGACTCCAGCCCCCTTATATCCATCTTCTACGGATACGTATTCAATCTTGAAGAAGCTATCGTCTGGGAACATTTCATCATACTCTTCCTCACTAAATTCGTCTTCGAATTCCCAATAACCACTTATAATGTGTTGCGCTGATAACCACCCTATTTTTTTACCTACCAAATATGCGGATAAATCAAACCCATCTTCAGTATCATCTACTTTGATTTGTGGTTCATTATTTACCTCGTTAAATGCTTCTTCTAGCCTCATGACTATAAATATCATACAAAGGTACTAAAAAAAGCCCAGATTACCTAATCTGAGCTTTCGTCTTAATCTATCTAGTATAATATTCTAGAAGGGTACTTCGTAAATGTTTAACGAACGCCCCAATCTATTAACCTTAGTTATCAGTTGTTCCAACGTACCGTTATTATCAATGATGATGTCAGCGCAAGATTTACCTATGTTGAATGAGGTGGCATCTTCTAGCGGTAAACGCTCCGATGCGTCCACCCAGATAACCAAATCAAAAACTTTTTGGTCTAAACATTCGACTATCTCATCTCTATCTCGCATCCCGACATAACAGTCAGCGCTACTCATGATTGATTTGGCCAGTCTAGCTCTATCTTCTTTGTTATAATCACAAATCAGTTCGTACCATTCTGCGCGATGATTTGCCCTATCATCAAAACATTCTTCTGGTGTCTTGTAATCGTATTTATCTTTTAGCGCCTCATATAAAAATATATCTGCGGATGCTTGCGATGAAGATTTGAACTTCATACCGAAGTCGTCTCGTAATATCTCCGCTACTGTGTCTTTTCCGTGGCGACCCGAACCTATAATTAACAATTTAGGGAATACGATATTTGTGTTACTTTCTTTCATATTATTCGCATTTTTTAATTAGCCCATAACTAATCTAACATTGGGTAGCATGTATTCTTTATCGATTAACAGATAAAGAAATGATTCAGAAAGCTCTTTCGTTTCATCCTTTTGATACGGAATCTCGATGAACTCATCTAGAATGATATTACTAGGTTCATTACATCTCATCGACCAATCACCACACCATTCAACTTCACATGTGGCTCTAACCCTATATAAGGTATCTTCAATCATAAGGAACTTGTAAAAATCAACTCCCTCATCTGGAAGGTCTTTATCATAAGTGAATCCCTCACGGTCATATTTGAGCATGAACTCTATCTGTTGTTTTACGTTATTACCAGCATTATTTTTTCTCAATTCCTTGATTTGTTCTGTGGTTAAAACCTCTTGCTGTATGTATAATGATATATCCGTTATTGGACTATTAGCCTTTGCAAGGTCTTCTCTATATGGGAACACCCAATCTTCGAACGTCTCCGACCCGACACCTTCACGAATTGCAGACAATAGACAGTTCTTAAATCCAAACATCTCATCATTGAATGTGATGTCGCCTTGCTTCTCTATGATATTAATGAAAATATCATTGAGGGCTTTCTGCATGTTTATTTTTTTCTCTTCTGTGGTCATTATGATTTGATTGTTAAATACGCATCGAATGTGATACCTTCAGCAGCATAACCGTTAGGGTAAGCGTCAATTCTATCTCCAGATACTCCATACTTCTTACCGAGCGCTTTCTTAATACCCTTAGCCGTGTCTTCTGGACACATACCTGTATCTTCGATGATTCTATCATCTACTTGGTATGTTAGGTACGCATAAAGATAGTGGGTACCATATTTACTCTCCGACCCTTCTAATTCCTCTAGACTAAATTCATCTACGTCTATTCTGTCAAACGCTAAGGCTTTTTGAACCTCTCTTATTGCAGACTTAAAGTCTTCAATATATTCTTCTTTGGTTTTAAGTGTTTCTTCCATGATGCAAATATACCGAATTAAATCGAGAATATCAACCAAAGAAAAAGCCCCAAGCTGTTAGGCTTAGGGCTTAGTGCGTCAGGAAGACATTTTTCTCCGTTAAATTTGAATTTTAGATTTTGTTGCTGAAAGCTTCCTTTAAAAGTGCAAGTAGATATTTTTTTCTTATCCTAAAGAGTTTAATTGCTGAAATCTACTTTTAACATTATACAAGTTAGTTAGTTAACGAATGGAACAGACTTCCATAGTATGTTTTTGTTGCTGAACCTAACTTTTAATAGAGTGTGAATGAGGATTCTCGCCCCAACCAATCACCGAAGTGACCATACTAGAAAGAACTTAATTAGCAATTGTCGACCAAGAATTTTAAAATTTCAACGACAATATTATTAGTACCCTTTCGTGTTATACTATTCACACATATAGTGGGGATGGGAGTGGTGAAACTCCGAAGTACCTAAGTACTCATCCCCGTATCATATGTTCTGTTCATTTAGTGTTCGGGGTGCTGACTGAGAAGCCTTTAACTTAACGCACATCGAGTTCAAACAGATAGATTCCCTATCTCTTAGCTTGGGAAACCATATAATTGTGGGGATGGGAGTGGTGAAACTCCGAAGTACCTAAGTACTCATCCCCAAATGGTGCGTTAGTAACGATGCATCGTTTGTAGAGCCTAACACAGCTTAAATCTACTTTAGTGGAGATGGGAAGGGTGAGCTTCCGAAGTACCTAAGTACTCATCTCCAATTGTTGCCTTGGATGGGATTTAACCACCGACCTCTGTCTAGACAGTGCTCCTTAAGATAAATGATATTCCGAAGAATTAATTATCGTCTTCTCTGAGCTACAAGGCAAAATTTCAAAGAACCCTATTGGTTAATTGTGATACAAAGATACTACATTTATTTCGATTTGTCAAGCATGATTGTAACTTTTTTAAAAATTATTTTCTAAACGCCTGATACCCGTAAGGCATATCTTGCCTTGTAATGGTAATTAACTTGTTGTTTTTAATCTACATGTTTTTCATGGCTATTTCTTTTTAGTAAATATTAGCTGATTACAAAGATACTAATAATATTTCCATAATGCAAGCTTTTTCTTAACTTTTTTTAGTTTCAGGTTCAATATTGGTCGTAACTGGCTCCGTTACTACGAATATTTTGGTACCATACCACTTAGATTCGTAAATTATGTTGACTACCATTTTATACTGTCCGTCCACATGAATTAGTTCGTCTCTATGTGGTACAGATGCCGTCCTCATGGAATCGATATATTCCCATTGCTTATTTATGATATGAATTTTAGTGCCAAACATGAGTATAAGTTAAACCAATTTGATGATAATTCAAGACTTTATTCGTTAAGTCCATATTTATATATATGAAAACACAACTAAATTCAATTCAATTGAGAGGGTGTGGGTGTGGAAAGCCTAAGCCTAGGCCAAGAACCTAGAGTAATTAGTACATATCCTCTTCCGTCTCATTATTACCGCTAAGACGTGCTTCTTTAGCCGCCTGATAGCCCTCCTTATATCCTTTATCGTAACCCCCATCTGATTCGACACTACTATCTTTAGGTGACTTACCAGAGAATAACCATTCTGAGGCCGTGAAACCTAATCCAGCGATTACAATGTATGACATCGCATCGTACATGTGCTCCGCAACAGTCAAATTCCATCCTAGGTCACCTATAAAAGCGGAAGCCATTAATCCGAATGCTACTATCGTTATTACACGCTTACTTGAAATCTTACTATTCGAACTTAATGTTTCTCTTATCATACTTGCCATAATTATACTTTATTATAAATATGGCATGGTATGAAAAAGAAAAACCCCTGACAGGTGTTTAGTCAGAGGTCTTAGTTCCACTTGCGTGGAAGCATATAGCGAGATTAATTTCTAGTGGGTTTTAGTAAATAGTACTAAAATGTCAAAAGTTCATACTAATATTTAATCCAACCGCTTCCACCACCGTCATCAAACATATCTTCCCATTTAAGTTCTATACTATCAGCTAGCTTATATGGGTCAGTGATTGTTTCGTCATATTCAATGTCCCAGTCATCTAATAAGTTTTGAACGTCCTCTAGTGATTTGCAAACCTCAGTTTGCGTCCCATCTCTCAGTGATTCATATCCACCTATCCTACAAAATTTAATTCTGACCACTTTTTTTTCTTCGGCTTTAATTGCCGCTACCAATTCTTTTGAATCCCAATTGTCTTTCGACTTGATTATCCTAATTATTGCTTTTTGTTCCATTTTAACTGTTTACTGGTTGTTTATGATACCTCGTACCGTTCGCATGAATCATACAAGAATCACCAATCATATTCAAAGGTTCTTCCTTATACCCCAACTTACCCTTGTAGTGTGAAGCTATACATAACTTCGCATCTGGGGTAGCATGCCTACAGACTACTTTAGTGGTGTTGTCGTCCCAGAATAGTACTTCTACAGTTGTAGCACCCTTACTGTTTGGGTGTTTATCGGCCATTATCGCCCTAACTTGTAGGATTTGACCATTGATATCCAGTAAATCTTTAACCTTCGTTTTCATTATTAAATGTCTTGGCCGCATTCGTATGTACACACCTCACAGCAGGTACATAACGTATCACTATCGTTGTGAATCTCTTCAGCAAATGGGCATGTATGTTCGTTGTCCTCACTAGGAGATTCGGGGCATGTACACCCTTCTAAAACTGGTTCTTTATCTTTCATAAAACAAAGATACGGAAAAAATTTGACAAATGCAAATCTAATCCGTATCTTTTTAAAGCGATTAATATGTGGTGTAGGCGGAGGGATTCGAACCCTCGTCTTACGATTATCACATATACTTTCTACAAGCTTATTTAATTTTTCTAAACTAACAAACTAGCGAATCTTTATAGGAACTCACAAACCCACCTTTCTTTGTAGTTAGCCTCATCAATGAAAGAACACTGAGGTCGTATTAAGCTTTACTTAATTGGCACTTATTATGCAGATAGTGCTGCCTTCTCTAGAGTCACTGCCATAGCAATGCTTTCTAGATATTCTCCTGTCGTTACGTTAGTTTCGTCAGTTATAGTTTTTCAGATACATTTTATACTGGTATAATCTAACATCCCAGTGCTTGCTTATACACCCAACCAACCGCAATCAAATGCCGAGTCGCCCACATGTTTTTTCGCTATTCTATAAATATAGTACTCTTATTTAAAAATCATTATTTATCTCTCTTATTAGTAATTATTCCCTCTAAAATACCATACTCTTGGGCTTCTTCCGCAGACAACCACAAATCTCTAGAGGCGTCAAGTTTGACCTGTTCTGCCGTCTTACCGCAAAAGTCACCTAACATCTTGAATAGTGTATCATTACACTTTTCCGCCTCCGTTAATGATATTCTCATATCTTGAATGTTACCCGTACTTCCTCCCGATACTTGGTGAAGCATTACCCTAGAGTGTGGTAGAGAGTATCGTTT
>TARA_R110000868_G_scaffold1211_7_pt1 | contig 20220 bp, 14 predicted proteins | sample TARA_R110000868 | Tara Oceans TARA_R110000868 (sample SAMEA4397489) | marine metagenome | biome: Polar Biome; feature: [SRF] surface water layer (ENVO:00010504); material: water (ENVO:00002006), including particulate matter (ENVO:01000060) such as... | depth 5 m | reverse complement strand
GCCAAGTGCTCCAACATCTTCTCCAAAAGTGAGTAGTGCTGGGTATTTCTCAAAAAGCTTTTCAAAATTATCACGTATGATAATGCGTCCATCCATCATATCCGGCTCATCAGAAAACGTAGCTGGAATATGCTTAACTTTTAAAGGAGAATTCGGAGTTTCGCTATATAAGTGTGAATTATAGCGCTCTTTATTAACTGACTCATTGCTCTGCAACCAGTTAATCAGCTGGGTTCTAGCTTCATGATTTAAGCCAATAGTATGTCTAACCGCTTTTTTTGTAGCTGGCAAAATATCTTTCCGGATAGCATTTGGAGTAATCTTTAGCTTTTTAATTAGCTCTTCCAATCGCTCATCGCCAGTTGCATCTAACAGTAAATTGATACGATCAGTTACAAATTTTTTCTCCTTTTTCATTGGAGTGATATAAGCTTCCCAAGCTTTCGCTTTTGATTTAGTCACTTCTTGTAGGGCTTCTGCTTCAATTTGATCTAAAGTAGCTTGGTTCGCAATTTTTTTGGCTAGAATCCATTTTCTAAACTGTGCTAAACAACAGTACTCAACTTCCCACTCTAAGCGTTCTTTGCTTTTATATCGCTCATGAGAACCTGATGTTGAATGACCTTGTGGCTGAGTTACTTCTTCAACATGAACTAGTACTGGAACATGTTCATTTCTTGCGATCTCTACAGCATGTTCATACGTTTCAATTAATTCAGAATAATCCCACGCTTTTACATTGAAAATCTCATAACCAGATTCATTTTCTGTTCTCTGAAAACCCGCAAGTGCTTTTGAAATACTTTCTTTAGTAGTTTGATATTCTTTAGGGACAGAAATTCCAAACGCATCATCCCAAACTGACATCACAAAAGGTAATTGCAATACGCCAATTGCATTCATGGTTTCCCAAAACACTCCTTCTGAAGTACTTGCGTCTCCAATAGTTCCAAATGCAACTTCATTTCCACCATTAGAAAATTTTTTCCATTCTCCTTCTTGTAGATCCTTACTATTTCTATATACTTTAGAAGCCTGAGATAAACCTACTAGGCGAGCCATTTGCCCAGCTGTTGGAGATATCCCTGAAGCTGAATTTTTTGATTTAGTTTGATCAATCCAGATTCCTTGATCATCTACAAGACGCGTTCCAAAATGAGCGTTCATTTGTCGACCTGCAGAAAAAGGGTCTGCTTCAATATCTGGATGCGCATAAAGTTGAGCAAAAAACTGTTCGATTGTTAATTCACCAACTGCCAACATAAAAGTTTGATCACGATAATATCCTGACCTGAAATCACCTTCACGAAACACTTTAGCCATAGCTAATTGAGGCATTTCTTTGCCATCGCCAAAAATACCGAATTTAGCTTTGCCAGATAAAACTTCCTTTCTACCTACCAAGGACATATACCTACTTACCCAACCTAAACGGAAATCTTCCAGAATCTCTTTTTTCTGAGCCTCGGTATAAGTTTTTCTAGTATTTGGTGCCTTGACTTCCGCCATACCTATATTTCGATTTTGAATTAACTTACCCTAAAGAAAGGGAAATTAATATAGGGCAATCGTATCTCTTTTTAAAATCAAAAAACCTTTGATTGTATTAAAGATTTACTTTTCAACTAATTATAAAACAAGCAAGTAGGCGATATTTTACTCAGTAAATCCGCCTTTAGTCATCTTAATCGGATCAAGCGCTTGATCAAGTTCTTCTTCCGATAAATCAGTCATCTCTTTAGCAACCTCTTTTAAGGGTCTATTCTCTGCATATGCTTTTTTTGCAATTTTTGCTGCCAGATCATAACCGATAATAGGATTTAACGCGGTAACCAAGATTGGGTTCCGACCTACCATATCGGCGATATTATCTTTTCGAACTGTAAGTTGAGAAACAGACCTATCAGCTAAATTCCTTGCTGCGTTTCCTAAAATTCTAATCGATTCTAACAAATTATGAGCAACTACCGGAAGCATAACATTTAACTCAAAATTTCCAGAAAGTCCGCTTACTGTAATCGCGCTATCATTCCCAATTACTTGAGCGCATACCATTGTCATTGATTCTTCAATAACTGGATTTACTTTACCGGGCATTATTGATGAACCAGGTTGTAATGCGGCAAGTTGAATTTCTCCAATACCACTATTTGGACCTGAATTCATCCATCTTAAATCATTAGAAATTTTCATCAAACTAACGGCCAATGTTTTTAATTGTCCGCTAAGTTCAACAGGTGCGTCGACTGTTGCTTGAGCTTCAAAATGATTTTCTGCTTCCACAAAATCTTCCCCTGTTAGCTCAGAGATACGCTCGGCAAAATATTTACCAAAATCATGATGTGTATTAATTCCTGTACCAACTGCAGTGCCACCTTGTGGGAGTTCTTTAACTCGCTCAAGTGCTGCTTCAATTCTTTGAATACCAAGCTCAATTTGACGAGCATAACCACTAAATTCTTGTTCAATGGTAATCGGCATTGCATCCATTAAATGTGTACGACCGGTTTTAACTACATCTGCGTTCTCTTTTCCTTTTGATAAAAACGCTTCTTGAAGATGTTTAAGCGCTGGGATTAAACTATTTTTTACTGCAATTAGTGCTGATACTCTGATCGCCGTTGGAATCACATCGTTTGAACTTTGTCCAAAATTAACATGGTCATTTGGATGAATCTTAACTTCGGTTCCAGACTTTAATTCGTTTGCGATATGGCTGATAACTTCGTTCGCATTCATATTGCTTGAAGTTCCTGAGCCTGTTTGAAAAATATCTATTACAAATTCTTTATCGTGCTTTCCTTCTATAACTTCTTGAGACGCAAAATTTATCGCTTCTCTAACTTCATCACTCAATAATCCCAAATGATTATTCGCCAAAGCAGCAGACTTTTTTATATATCCCAGTGCTTGAATAAATTCTCTACTAAATCGAATTGCACTGATTGGAAAATTATCGTGTGCTCGTTGGGTTTGAGCACCATATAAAGCATTTTCAGGTACTTTAATTTCGCCCATTGAATCTTTTTCAATTCTATAATCGCTCATCTATTTCGTTTTTTTTGATTTCTGATTTTATGATACCATAGTTAAGCTAGTATCATGAAATTTGAATGAATTTGTTAAGAAAATCAGATCTTAAGCTTTAAAGCTTTTTGCTGAACATCCTGTATCTCTTATCGAGTTTTGCGCCCAATCTTTCGGCGGTTCTAATCATATCTGGATTATTTGCTAATACCCAGCTCAATTCTGATTCATAAATACCTTTTGGGAAAGCTTTCTCAATCGCGGCCTGATGTAATAGTGCATCAATACCTTTTCTTTGCACCTCTGGCAATACACCCATTAAAGCCGTTCGATATCGCTTAATTTTGCGGCGGCCAAATAGAAGTTTAAAAATACCAAATGGAAATAAATTCCCATTCATTTTTTTAAAAATGACATTCAAGTCTGGTAAACCGATTGAAAAAGCAACGGGTTTTCCATCAAGCTCTGCGATATGGGCGAGATCTGGATCGAGTATAAGTTTAAAGTCTTCGGCTGTCGCAGCTAACTCTTCTTTCGTAAGAGGTAGAAAACCCCAATTATTTTTCCAGGTTTCGTTATAAATAGCACGTACAATTTCAACCTCTTCATTAATCTTCTTAAGATTAACGGGCCGAATTTTTATTCCTGGATTTCTTTTTAAAACAATTGCTTTTGCTTTCTTGCTTCGTTCCAGATCAGCAGTATATTTATCTGCAATGTAGGCAAGTAAATCCATCTCTTGCTCATAACCAGCACTGGTCACAAGTTTTTCATAATATGGTTTAGTATAGGGCATTAAGACATATGGATCTTTGTCAAAACCGTCTACCAAAAACCCAATCATGTCCATCATACCAGGACTTGCAGGTCCTAGTACATCTATCATTCCCTTATCTCGAAGCCAATCTTCAGCTACTCGTAATAATAAATCAGCGGTAGGTTGATGATCAATACATTCAAAAAACCCAAAGTGACCGGTTTTTGAATTGTGGTATTCATTAAATCTATGATCCACAACAGCCGAGATTCTGCCTGCGATTTCTCCATCATATTCAGCTATAAATAATGCCATCTCAGCATTATTAAAGAAGGGGTTTTTCTTAGGATTGATTAGTTTTTTTTGATCCATTCGAAGTGGTGGAACAAAAAAACCATCCGTCTTATAATGATCATACTGAAACTCTATGAATTTCTTCTTCTCATCCTCAGTCGTTACAATGGTAACCCCACTCATGCTCATACCGCGAGTTTTTAAAATTTAAGAATGCCCATTATTATTGATGATACCATGTTTGATACCAACTTTTTTAAAAGCTTCAAGAATCCGATTTAAATGATCATCGGTATGACTTGCCATATAACTTGTTCTTAGTAATGACTGACCCTGAGGAACCGCTGGAGGAACTACAGCATTTGCATACACACCTTCTTCAAAAAGATCTTTCCAAAATTTAAAACAATCCATCATATCACCAATTACTACAGGAATAATCGGAGATTCACTTGACCAAACATTGAATCCTAGATTCTTAAGTTCTGTTCTCATATACAATGAAATTTCTTCGAGCCTTTTAATTCTCCATGGTTCTTCTTGTAAAATTTCTAGAGCAGTAAGTACTGTGGCAACATTTGCCGGAGGCATTGATGCACTAAAAATATGTGCTGGCGAATGATGTCGGATATATTCAATTACCGTTCTATCGCCAACAATGAATCCGCCTAAAGAAGCAAAAGATTTAGAGAAAGTCCCACTTATTAAATCAACTTGATCTGTTAACCCAAATACTGAAGCTGATCCTCTGCCACCATCACCAATTACACCAACTGCATGAGCGTCATCTAAATATAAGCGTGCACCAAATTCTTTTGCTAATGAAACCAATTCTGGGATTTTCGCTAGTGTACCTGACATTGAAAAAACGCCATCAGTAATAATTATTTTTCCTGCAGTAGGATCTGCATTTTCTAAAAATTTACGAAGCTGACCCATATCGTTATGCTTATAACGGACGGTTGTAGCGTTTGAGCAAAGAGTTCCTACAACTATACATGCATGGTTATCACGGTCAGAAAAAATAATGTCATTTCGACCTGCGATAGTTTGGATTGAACCTTCATTGGTTTGGTACCCAGTGCTAAAAAGCACGCATGACTCTTTCCCCATAAAAGCTGCTAGTTTTTCTTCTAACTCAAGGTGAATGTCTAATGTACCATTCAAAAAGCGAGATCCAGTACAACCAGTTCCATATTTAGTTAATGCATTTTGGGCGGCCTTAATAGTTCTGGGATCGTTTGTTAACCCCAAATAATTATTTGAACCAGCCATAATAACTTCGTGACCTTGAATTTCTACAATGGTTCCATCGGTTGCTTCAAGTGGCTTGAAATAAGGGTATAAACCCATTTCTTTAACTTCATCTGCTTCTGTAAAGTTAAATGCCTTCGAAAAAATATCTTTTGAGGCTGTATTTTTGTTTTCACCCATAGGGTCTATCCTTACCTAATTTTCTAAATAAACATTGCAATATAGCTAGTAATCAATTTCTTTCAAATTGAATTGCTTTGAGACTGGCTAGTGGCTTTTTTTATATATTTCTACTACTTCTTTAAGGTAGTTAATATATCGTTCAGCTACTTTATTCCAAGCAAAGTTTTCCTCAACATAGTTCCTACTGCTTTTCTCAAGCTCTGCAATGTCTTCGATTAATATTTTGTCTATTTTTTTTGCAAACTCTTCTGCTTCATAAATCGGGATTTTGAATCCGTTGCTTCCATCCTCAACAACATCCTTTATGCCTTCTAAATCGGACGCTACTGCAGGTGTAGCTGCTAAATTTGCTTCCAATAACACAATACCAAATCCTTCCATATCTCCTTCTACAGGAATGTTAGGCATCACGAAAATATCTGCCGCTGAATAAGCTTGTTTTAAAATTGAATCTGGTTGTTTACCTACCAATAGTATTTGGTCTTTAGCTTTTGACTCTGAACGTACTTCTAAAAGTTTTTGATATTCTGGTCCTTCTCCAATTACTAGATAAATTACATCCGATTTAATTTTTGGTAGTACTTCCTTAATAAACCACTCATGCCCTTTTCGCTTTACCTGTCTACCAACAGTTAGTAATAACTTCTTTCCGTTTAGTGAAATTGAAAACGCACACTCAATAGTTTCTATAGCCTCTATTTTTGAAGGAACTTCCTTAAAATCTGACATATCAAAGCCATTTGGCAATGCGATACCTTTATCAGGATTCATTCCTCTTTTTATGCACTCATCTCGGGTTGCTCGTGAAACTGAGATAACTCCATCCAGAGCTTCGAAAATTTTGGGGACAAATTTTTGGTAAATACCGATTGGCATTTTAACATCTTGTCCATGGTTTATAGTTACCATTGGAACGTTAATTCGAGATCTGGTTAACTTAGCAAGACTTGCCGTAACCATAGAAGAAAATAAAATTACATCTGGGTTAAACTCATCTACAATTTTAGGTAATTTCCTAGCTAATCGGGCTAAAAATAATGAGGTACGAAGCTCAATCCCTTTCCAAGATGCGTGCTGAATGATTGATTTGATTTCGATATCATCACGGTCTTCGAGTTCTTCCACTAACTGCATGCTTACTCGTTGCATACCGCCTATGCTTTTTAATGGAGCGTTTTTAGGAGGGTGAAGATGTGAAATGTAAAGTATTCGCAAACCTAGTATTTTTCTGAATTATGAAGCACTTCTAAGTAATTTTCAACTAAGCCTGAATTAATCGAATCCCATTGATATCCCATTGCCATTTCGCGAGATTTTTTACCCATTTCAATTCTTTTCTCTGAGTCTAAAACTATTTTCTCTAGCTGATGAGTGAAATCATCTACGCTCTCTTTCTTAGCCAAAAACCCGTTTATCCCATCATCAACTAAAGACTTACTTCCAATTGCATCAGCAACAATACACGGTAATCCACTTGCCATTGCTTCTAAGGTTACATTTCCAAAAGTCTCAGTATGCGAAGGAAACATAAAAATATCAGAACTAGCATAAGCTCTAGCCAACTCTTCTCCTTTTGCAAATCCTGTAAAATGTGCAGAGGGTAAAAGTTGTTTGGCTTCTTCTTCAGCTTGACCATTTCCAACTACAAGTGCCCGAACTTTTGGATTACTAGTTTGTAGCCTTTTTACACTATCTATGAAAGTACGGAGTTCTTTTTCCCAAACTAAGCGAGATACAAATGTGACAACAATATCGTCATCAGCAAAACCAACCGATCTTCTCCATTCCATATCTCTTTTTGATGGATTAAAGCGCTCAGTATCAATTCCACGTGCCCATATTTTCATATTTCCTGGAATTCCCTCTCTATTAAGTTCTTCAATCATCGACTTAGAGGGTACATAAGTATGTGCAAATTGCTTGTAAAACCATTTCATCATCATTTTGAATGGTTTTTTTATTGGGGATAAGTATAAAGAGTAGTACTCTGTATAACTCAAAAAGTGAGTGTGATAAGAAGTAACTTTTGGGATATTATGTTTTTTTGCCCATCTCAAAGCCCCTATACCTAATCCATCTGGTGTAGCAATATGGATAAGAGTCGGTTTAAATTCTTCTAGTCTTTTTTTGGCTTTTTTACTTAAATGAGTTGCAATACGATATTCTTCTCTTCCTGGAACCAGCATTGGAATAGATGGAGTAACTACTAACTCTCCACAGTGGTCGATTGCAGGGTTTTTGTTACTCGGTCCAAAAACTAAAACAGGTATATTCTGGCTTTCTAAATAATAAACCAACCTATTTAACGTAAGCGATACTCCGTCTCGAATATGATTATAATTGCCCGTAAAAAGAGCAACTCTTAGTTCTGTCATAAAAATTAAAAAAGCAAAATCCAGATTCGTATCTTCATGTAGTGAAAGAGTCGGAAATTTGCTGGTTAGATTCACATAATTTCAATCGTAATAATATAAGCATTTATGAAAGCCTTTGTAACAGGAGGAACTGGATTTGTTGGAAGTCATCTAGTTGAGGCTCTTATCGCCTCTCCCGACTACGTTGAGGTACGTTGCTTAGTTAGAAGTTCTGAGAAATGGCTTACTGGATTAAATTTCACTCCAATTCAAGGCGACTTATTTGATCTTCAAACTATTGGAAAAGCACTTGAAGGAGTTGATATACTTTTTCATAATGCTGCAATTCTTCGCGCACCTACCAAGAAAGAATTTAATCGGGCGAATGTTGATGCTACCGAAAACCTGATTAGAATTGCTCAAAAAAAAGGGGTTAAAAACTTCGTGATTCTTTCTTCATTAGCAGGGGTTGGTCCAAGTTCTGGAACTCCACTCACAGAGAAAACCAGGATGAACCCTGTTAGTATGTACGGAGAATCAAAAAAAGAAATGGAAGCTGTTATTCATAAGATTGCTAGCAAAAATGATAGTATTAAAATTATTCGACCACCTGCCGTTTATGGTCCTAGAGAAACCGATATCTATACTTTCTTTAAAACTTTTGCTTCAGGATTTTGCCCGATTGTTGGTGATGGGAACCATCCAACCCTTTCGATGGTATATGTGACAGATTTAGTAGAAGGAATTATGTTATCATCTCAAAAAAACGAACCTGGGGTTCATACTTATTTTATTGGTGGAGAGAAAGACGAATATTCCTGGAATCAAATTCGAAAAATTACTTCTATTGTGATGAATAAAAAAGCAATCCCAATCAAAATTAAACCTAATTGGGTAAAAAAGATTGCAGCAGTAATTGAAGGTGGTGCATCATTATTTGGCAAGTATCCCGTTGTAAATAAAGAAAAGGCCAACGAAATGATACTAGAATGGGTCTGTTCATCCCAAAAAGCAAAAAAAGAACTTGGATACAATCCAAAGGTAAGCATCCAAGAAGGAATTTCAAGAACCATACGTTGGTATAAAAAACACAATTGGCTATAATCATCTATGCTTAGCATTAAACGAATTTTATCGCTTCTTAGTTGCTTATTCTTACTTACCAGTGGAATTAGCTTCGCACAAAATCAGATAGTTCAAGATTTTACAAAACTTTTGAACATACCCAATATCAAAACTATGGAAGCTTCCACTTCCCATTTATATGTGCTCTCGGAATCGGAGGGTATGGCTGTATTTAGAGCCTATGAAGATTCTTTACAATGGCTGTATACTTCTTCAGGAATGCAAAGACGTGGCTATGTTATAGACACCGATATTCGATTTGCATATTTATATGGCGATTCAAAGCGGTTAACAGTTCTTGAGCCTACCTCTGTATTAGGAGTTTATTCTTCTACTCTTTTACCAGAAAAACCACTTGGTGTAGCTCGACTTCAAAATGATTTATTTATTGCACTCGGAAATGGAGGTTTGGGGAAACTATCTCTTAATACTCCCGAAACTGTTGACACAGAAACTGAGCTTGTAGCAAATAATGTTATTGGTAGAGCTGATGTACTTGATGTAGCTTCTTCGATTATAAGCGACCAACTTTTTGTACTTACCAATGATTCTAAAGTACATGTTTTCTCGATTAATGAAGGTGTTCTAGAGCTTGAATCTAGTGTAACCCTACTAACTCAAATTCATCATTTATTTTTAGATGAAGGCTTAATCTGGGGAGCTTCAAAAGCTGGAGATATCTTTCAAGTAAACGCCAACGGACTGGGGAAAAACCTTGGGAATATTGAAGAATTTGTAACAGATGTTGTGAGTTGGAGAAATACGGTATTTGCCCGAGGAGCCTCTGGTAGAGTTTGGATTTCTACCAATGAACAAAATTTTAGAATTTGGAAAAATGATGCGGCGGCTGGGAATCACATCACCAAAAGTAGCTATACCGTTTGGATGAATGCTTATAGTAATCTTAGTCCATTAAAAATAGTACAAGCTACTGAAGCAACTTCCCTCAATCAACCGCAATTCCCTTCACAATTAAAGCTGAAACCCATCGAGAATATCATCCTTACTTACCCTAAACCATTACTTATGGCTATTGAGTTTGAAGGAAACTATCCAGCTTCTGATGTTGAATTATCATATCGTTCTAGAGCTGGAAATGCCTCTATCAGAAAACAAGGCTTGTTTTGGCAACCCTCGGTTAATCAGGTTGGACTAAATTGGTTTACTATTATCGCTACAAATACCAAAGGTGAAACAGACAGCACACGATTTACAGTAGATGTTCGAACTTTTAATTCTCCACCAAGATTTAGTCCTGTTCGAAGTTCTTCCATCGTAGTAAATGATCCTTATCAAACTATTTTTAACGCTGTCGATCCTGAAAATCCTTCAAATTCCTTGATTCGTTATTTAGGAGTTGATTTACCTGAGGGCGCAAATTTAAATGAAAGAACTGGAGCTTTTTCTTGGACTCCATCTGAAAGGCAAATTGGCAAAATTACATTTAGAATTATTGCCACCGATGAGCAAGGAGCTGCATCATCTCAAGACATTACACTTACTGTTCTTGATATTTCGAGAGAAGGACAATAATAGGCTGTGCAGGAAACTCAATTCGTATCTCAAATTCTAGACTGGTATAAAGAGCATAAGCGAGAAATGCCTTGGAGAGATTCGGGTGATCCATATAAAATCTGGATATCGGAAATCATGCTTCAACAAACCCGAGTTCATCAAGCTTGGCCTTATTTTGAGCGATTTATTTCTCAATTCCCAACCGTATTTGATTTGGCTGAGGCTAACCAACAGCAAGTTCTTAAAGCTTGGGAAGGATTGGGATATTACTCCAGAGCCAGAAATCTACATGCCGCTTCAAAAATGCTTGTGGAGGAGTTTGATGGAAAACTTCCTGAAGAATACAATGAAATTATCAAGCTGAAAGGAATTGGTCCGTACACAGCGGCTGCAATTACAAGTATTGCTTTCAACAAACCCAATGCGGTAGTTGATGGAAATGTAATTCGTGTAATTACCCGCTATTTTGGTATTGAAGATGATATAAGAAGCACCCGAACTGTAAAGCAAGTTCAGGAACATGTGAATGAATTAATTAGTCGCGAAGAACCCGCTTCTTTTAATCAAGGGTTGATGGAAATTGGCTCCTTAGTTTGCAAACCATCAAACCCTGATTGTTTGAACTGCCCAATTCAATCTAGTTGTGTGGCTACTAAAATGGCGAAAACAGATGCTATTCCCTTTAAATCTCCCGCTAAGAAAAAGCCCCATAAGCATATTGGAGTTGGGATTATTCAACGGGAGGATGGGAAAGTGCTTATTGCTCTCCGACCGGAGAATGTGATGCTTGGCGGACTCTGGGAATTCCCCGGAGGTAAACAGGAAGAAGGCGAAACCATTCAACAAACCGTAGAGCGTGAATTACTAGAAGAGCTGGGAGTGAAAGTTCATGCCTATAAAGAATTCATGAAGTTGAAGCACGTATACTCTCACTTTTCGATTACACTACATGCTTATAATTGCACCTTGATTTCAGGCGAACCTAAACCGAAATCCAGCCAAGAAATCCGATGGGTAGATATTTTTGAGTTGGAAGAATACCCATTCCCAAAAGCCAATAAGCAGTTAACTGAAAAATTACTCCATTCTCATTAGTTTGTTTTCTATACTTTTCCTTATCATGAATTTTTGGAAAAATAAAAAATTTGAATTAATACATAAATAGATATGATAATCGATTCTTTAGAAAACAGTAAGCTTTATGGATTTGGTAAAACAGGGAAAGTAATTTTCGACTTTTTAAAATCACTAAACGCAAACGCAGAAGAAAAAAAATATGAGCTTCAGGGATCTGATATATTTGCTACGGTAATGAGTTATGAAACTCGGACTTCAGAACAAGCTCAATATGAATCTCATAAAAAATACGTTGATGTACAGGCTGTTCTTGATGGGGCAGAAGGGTTTAAAATAGTCTCTAGTGATGTACTAAAAGTTAAAACCGCATATGACGAAACAACGGATGTAATGTTTTATTCACCTGAGCCAGAAACAACTTATCTAGATTTATATCCAGGTTCTTTTGTTCTCTTATATCCCCATGATGCTCATATGCCAACTTTAATAGTCGGAGACAAATCTCAACACATCAAAAAAGTGGTAGTTAAGGTTAAAAAAGAACTACTTGGATTTTAATTAATGCAGAAAATACTTTGGGAGGATGTTTCACTCTTGAAAGCCAACTTTACTAAAACTAAAAGCACAGAGATTAAACAAAACAGCCAATTCAAAGAATAGTACTATTTAATTAAGGTTAACTTTTTTGTTTGCACAAAATCTCTGGTACTAACTCGATAATAATAAACTCCACTAGCCAAGCCTGAAGCATCAAATTTTACTGTATGGGTTCCGATTGATTTTTTTTCATTTACTAAAGTTGCTACTTTTCTTCCAGCTAGATCAAATACAGTAATATTTACGAAAAAGCTACCTGGAATAGCATATCTAATAGTAGTGGTGGGATTAAATGGGTTTGGATAATTTTGATGTAGATAGAAATTACTAGCTACTCCTTCTTCAATTTCATTTGAAGTACTAATAGCTTTATTTTCTGCATATAATATTTTTGACCCCTCTAATAATGCGATAATATCAAGATCACCGTCATTATCCATATCTGCCACTTTAGGTCTGTATATTCCTTCTGATGAGAATATTTCAATTTCTTTTTTTAGAAATTCACCATTTCTCTGGTTATGGTACCAATAAATACCCCCTTCAGAGTCGCTTGGCATTATATCCATATATCCATCACCATCCATATCTACGGTAATAGGTAACCCCGATATAATTACATTTTTTTCAATCAAATAAGGTTTAATAAGTGAACTATCTGCCCATTCAAATTCATACCAATATAAGTCCCCATATGATTCTGATAATTGATGAACAGCCAAAATATCGTTGTCTCCGTCATTATCTAAATCATCTGAATATAGTTTTACGATTTCATTTTCAAACCCTTCATAAAGATCAATTTTTTTAAATGAACCTGAGCCTATATTCCTGTATAATGAAATACTTGTAAAATTTACTCCACTTAAAGTCATTATGAAATCTATGTTCCCATCATTGTCTAAATCCTCAGATAAATTTGCATCAACTACTGATGGTTCTTGTACCTGAACAGACTGAAATTCTAGTTCTCCTAAATTTCGAAACCAACTCCCTCTCTTGTTAATGAAATCAAGATTACCATCTAAATCGATATCTTGATTCCCAATCATATTACCTCCAAGAATTACATTATCAGAGAAACTACCATTCTGGTCATTTATCCAAATAGTTGTATAAGAAGTATTGAGGCTAGTAATTAAATCCGGATAACCATCAAGGTTAATATCAGCAGTATAAAAGCTTTCCTGAGAATTATAAGGATAGTCTTTCTCACTGATTTCTACCTGACCTGAAAAATTATTATTTCCCAAATTTTCATAAAACCCAAGTTCAGTAGAGGAACTCTCTTCTTCGATAACACCTGCTCCGTAGATAATATCTGGTAAACTATCCAGATCAATATCCAGTAATTCTAAGTATCGGAAATCTTCAAAGGCGTCTAATTCAACAACACTATTAAAAACAGGAGTAATATTTTCCACGATATTAAGTGGCAAAGCAGTAATATAAGTCCCAAATGTATTTGAAATTTCAACTGAATAAGAACCATAAGCCAAATTTGGAACTTTTACTTTTATAACATTTGCCCCTTTTGAAATTATATCTGCTTCAATTCCTCCGATTTCCACTAATAGCGATAATGAATCAGGAATAAAACCAGATCCATAAATCGAAATTACTGAATTGCCAGATATAGTGCGGAGTTTAATATTGGTTATCAGAGGAGCTTTCCCGATCATATTTTTACTACCGTTCTCAAACCAAACTAACTTCGAATCATTGCTTTCAGCTAATACATCCAGATCTCCATCTCCATCAAAATCAGCAAGGTTACTAATCTCAATTCTTGTAGGTAATAATGGGATTTCTTCCCCAAAACTACCATCTCCCTGATTAGGGTAATAAATAAAATTCGGGATATATTCACTTTTAGGTATTACATCTATGTCTCCATCTCCATCAAAATCGACCAAATACATATCTCTGATAATACCATCATATAATTCATCTCCCTTAATAAACTCTCCTGATCCAGTATTGATATAAACCGTAAGCTTGTAATCCTTTAAGGATAAGATATCTGGATCACCATCATTGTCAAGATCAGCAGTGTATTTATTATATACTCCAACACCTTCTTCAGTAAATACTGAGTCAATTTTAAAACTCAACCCTCCTTGATTTTCCACAATGCTAAATGAGTCATCCCCAGCACCTACTGATTCATCAATAAAAATATCCATATCAAAATCATTATCACTGTCAAATAACCGTATATTTGCAAAGCTCTTATTAATTGAGTTTATAGAAGTACTAGATTCAGTTATTGTACCTTCACCATCATTTAAAAGTATTCCTAATTCTTCCCCTTTTGTTCTTATACTAATAAGATCATTATGCCCATCATTATTAATGTCATTGATATACCCCCCTGCAAAAGGTCCAATATTTCCAAAGTTCTCTCGCAACTCAAAAAAGCCTACTTCATTTTGTTCAATCCAAACTAATTCATAAACTGTATCTTCATGAGGGTCAACGCTATACGAAGTAGATACAAGCAAATCGGTACGCAAATCTTTATCCATATCGATTGGAAAAATTTTTGGGCTTTCATAATTGAACTGATCATATAATTCTACTTTGTCACTGAATTGACCGTTCCCATTATTTTCCAGCAAAAACAAACTACCGCTACCAAATACTATATCGAGGTCTCCATCTGCATCAATATCAATAATTATCTTTTGGCTAGGATAAAAGGTATCGAGCAAATCTCTATGAAAACTGAATTTAGGCAATCGATCTGTTAAAATGGTAAGTGCAGAAATTAGAGTATCTCCGTCAATAGAACTTAATACGGTTACATTATTTACTCCTACAGAAGTTGCTGGGACCTCAACCATCACACCAATATTGGTTTTGTTAATAATCATGGCCTCAGTATCACCTATAAAAACAGAAAGAGGCAATTCATTCAGAAAACCACTACCAAAAATGGTTACTTTAGACCCCTCGGCTACATGTTTAGGTGAAACCCCAGTGATTCTGATCTCATTACTCTGTGCATTTACTTCACTGCCCATCAATATTGAACTCAAAATTACTGCAAAAATAATTGGATTATTGAATCTGGAATTCATAGTTCAAGTATTTTTAATAATAAATAGTTACAAGATATAATTATACAACATTTTTTGATAATCCTCCTCATACTGTCTGTATTGATTCATATGCTGTTGCCAATTTAAAACTTGAGATTTCTTCCCCAAATCAAAACTGTATCTTTAACCATGAGAAAGAACAAATATCTATCCATTTCCAAAATCTTAGAACTCAAACCCTACCTCGATTCCCTCGTTCAGCAACTTGATACTTCGAAATTTATCGATAATGATCCTATTCAATTCATGCATGCTTTTGAAAAAAAAACAGATCAAGAGCTAGCAGGATTTTTTGCGGCTATTATGGCTTGGGGTCGCCGAGATATTGTAATTGCTAAAGTGGATGACTTGCTAAAACGCATGAATTACCTACCGACTGAGTATGTGAAGAACTTCAGTGAATCGGATGTGCCGGAACTAGAAACATTCAAGCATCGCACTTTCAAACCAATAGATATTTACTGGTTGATAAAAGGGTTACAAACTATCCTACAAAAGTTCGGAGATTTTGAAGGATTTTGGGCAAGTTGTTACCACCAATCAAAAAATGAAAAGCGTGAACTGATTGCTGTCTTTCATCAACGTTTTTTTGAGCTTCATCCCGAAACTCCTCAACGAACTAGAAAACATATTTCAAACACAGAGAAAAACAGTTCTGCTAAAAGGTTATATATGTATCTGAGATGGTGCATTCGCAAAAGTGATGTAGATCTGGAGATTTGGAATTTTATGTCACCAGCTGAGCTTAAGGTTCCTTTGGATGTACATGTAGCCCGGCAAGCACGTCGATTAGGATTACTCTCAAGACTTCAAAATGATTGGAAATCAGTAGTAGAGTTAACTCATAAATTAAGTCTTCTCGATCCTACAGATCCTGCCAAATATGATTTTGCTTTATTTGGGCTTGGTGTTTACCCTGAGTTTGTTGATGAAAGATTTTACGTGAACAAGTAAATAAGAGTCCCCCTATTCGCATGTTTATTTAACCCCATTAACCCTAAAATTTGAAGAAAAACTTAGGAAATCAAAAATTAAGATTTCACACAAAATTTCTTATATTTAATGCTCCCAATTATGGGAAATAATAAAATGAAAGGAAGTGAGATTCAATGCTAGGAGTAGAAGTTAAAGATAATGAAAGTGTTGAACGTGCGATTAATCGTTTTAAGAAGATGATAACTCGTTCCCGAGTTCTTAATGAATACAAGGAACGTCAACAGTTTATCAAGCCTTCTTTTGCAAAACGTGAGGCTATGAAAAAAGCCGTACGTGAGCAGCGACGCCGTACACGTGAAAATTTCTAACAATTGATTCACATTTTATAAGCCTTTGGTTTTCTTAACCAAGGGCTTTTTTTATGGCATCCCGAATATATTTAACTCCATCTAAACCCTTTCCTGATGGAATTATCGAATTACTAAAGCCTAATTTAGCAGCCTCTTTTCTACGCTGATCGATATGAGGTACCGTTCTAACTTCTCCACCTAAACCAACTTCCCCGATAAATGCCGTTTGCTGATTGATAGGTTTATCAATTAAACTGGAAACTAATGCACAACACACTCCTAAATCACCAGCAGGATCATTTAGTCTGAATCCACCAGCTATATTCAAATAAACATCTTGGTTATTAAAACTAAAGCCCGCTCTTTTTTCCAAAACTGCTAATAACAACGCTAATCGATTTCGATCAAACCCGTTAGCAGTTCGCTGAGGCATTCCATATGCTGAAGCTGTTACCAAAGCCTGAACTTCAATTAAAAGTGGTCGAGAACCTTCCATTGTACATACTACAGCGTTTCCACTAACTCCTTCCGTTTGATCGGAAATGAAAAGTTCTGAAGGATTGGTGACCTCTGTAAGTCCTAATTCATTCATTTGAAAAACGCCTACTTCCTGCGCCGGTCCAAATCGGTTTTTTAAACTTCGAAGTAGTCGATAAGTATAATTTTTATCTCCTTCAAATTGAAGAACGGTATCAACCATATGTTCCAAAACTCTTGGACCGGCTATATCTCCTTCCTTAGTTACATGCCCGATTACAATGGTCGTGATGTTCTTCTTCTTTGCCACTTGCTGGAATAATGCCGCACACTCTTTCACCTGCTGAATACTTCCGGGCATACTTGATAATTCTGTTCTGTAAACCGTTTGAATAGAATCCACAATTAATAAATCTGGATTTACTTTTTGGGCTTCCTCTATGATCTTATCAACTTGAGTTTCGTTGTATACCAACAATTTATCGGATTTCACCCCAAGGCGTTGAGCACGCTGTTTTATTTGTCCCGCCGATTCTTCTCCAGCACAATATAGAATACTTAGCTCCGGGTTTGATTTGGCAATTTGAAGAGTGAGCGTGCTTTTTCCTATTCCGGGTTCTCCACCAATTAGAATATAGGCACCAGGAAGAAACCCACCACCAAGTACACGATCGAATTCTGTAATATTACTTAAGAATCGTGATTTTTCTGAAGTTTCAACATCAGAAAGTTTTCTGGGAGCTTCTGCTTGATCTAGTCCGGATACTTTTGCTTTGTGTTCAACATCTTTTTTTGATGAGGATGCTTTCTCTACAAAAGTATTCCATTCACCACAAGATGGGCAGCTTCCTAACCATTTTGGAGAAACGTGTCCACATGTTGAACATTCGAATTGTGTTTTGATTTTAGGCAATTATTTTAATTAAATACTTGTTATAACTCCATTAAATATATACATAGTAACTATATATTTGATTCAAAATTTATTATTTTAGCAAAAAAATATTGATATGTTTAAGAGAGCTTTATTTTTTTTAATCATCATTATTGGTATTTCTTCCTGCAAAAAGAATAGTACTTCTACTAATCAGGACTTAGAGACTTATAATCTTAAAATCCAGATTTTAGAAGATTACACATTCTCTAATCCCATTAATTCCATACACCCAGTTAGCCCGTCTTTAAAACTTAAGGCTCCTTTTGATGGAAGAATATTTACTGTTTCAAACGGTGGCTTTTCTAAAGAATTTAGTTATGAAGATTCTCTAGTCGCTCCTGACGGTGGTTTTAATATTGAATGGGAAGGAACCAATTCTCCAATAACAATTACTATTCCTCCTACTTCCAGAACCGAAGAAGGCAAAGTGGTGTTTTCAGAAAATTTAGAAGAAGGTAAAGAATACAGTATAAATCCTTTGGTACAAGTTTCAAAAATTGATACTGCAGCTTTTATATTAAAGTTTACCTCAGCTAATGGAGAAGATGACTTAATTCAATCTGCTCACATTCAAAAAAATGAAGAATGGATTCCGATGCTAAAGGAAGCTTCTTGCCTCGATGAGATTAATGAACAACATCAGACTAACTATTCATTTTTCGCGGAACTTTCTGACTTAAATTTGGACGAAACACTAACCCTTAAATTGACCAACACTTTTGGTGAAGAACAACTAGCTGAAATTACAACCGCTGTTTTACCGTTTGGAAGATTTACGGTGCATAATGTTCTAGAAAAAGCCTCCTCAAATGATTGCTCAACAGATAGCCTTCTTGTTAACTCATTGGAAATAGACTTAGACGAACTTAGCTTTGCGCCATTCTACACTTATAATTTTAAAGTTAGAATATTTGATAAATATATTTATAAAAATCCTGTCAATACTAACCTTAGACAAATTAGTACTCCTCTACTGGTAAAATCTTCATTTGATGGGAGAAGTTTTTCAATATCAGACTCTTCACGGCAACAGGATTTTGTTTATGGTCCTCCAAGCCCAATTTGGGAAGGAGATTCTTTCTTAGAGGAAGGCATTCGGGTAGAATGGCCTTCTAATTCTGAGGATTTTGATATTACTCTCAAAATAAATAAAACGGAAAATTTTGAAGAGCTAATTCAAAAACAAAATATTAAAAAAGGTCAGTTTAATAATAATGTTGGGATTGGAGCTACTGTTGAAGCAAAAAAAATTGATTTAGCCGCATTTGTTATCAGGATTCCAGATTTTCTGGATTCAAGAATTACAGAAGGTATTGATGGATTTGACTTCTACTCAAATGGTGTCTGGAAGCCAATGTTAAATGAAAGTGATTGCCTTAATGAAATATACACTTCAAGTGGTGAGCCCTACCCAGCGTTTATTATGCTTAATGACCTACCACTTGATACTACACTAACTTTTAGAATTAATAATATAAATGGATTAAGCTATGAGTTCACCCGAAAAATGGGGATTGCACCGTTTAATTCTCAAGAGGTTTCCCATCCCGACAGATGCTTTGATTGGGAGTTATTTATTAATGTAATCAACATCCCACGGGAAGAGATCGAAAATGATTATGTAAATAATACTTTGTTACCTCGTACAGAGAATTATTTCCCTTTACCTACCATTGGTGATAGTTTAAAATTCATTCATACTCGTAATGAAGAACTTGCAGGAACAATTGAATACGATTTTTATCTTGTTCCATTATCAATTTCCACTTCTCCAGATACTACTATAACCTATGAAAGACATATAACTTGGATTCCTAGCGGTTTTGGAGGATCCAGATTAGATTCTGCTGATATCGATACGGTAACACTAATAGTAAAAAATAAACAGTTCGAATCTCTAGATTTTTTTCCTGAGGTGGGTGCTACGGCGAACGACTTTTATACTTACTATCCATCTGATTTTGAAAATCCGCATACCGAAACAATTTACATTGAACCCAATAACGGACAACCACCCTTTAATTCAACCAGCATTACTTTATCTAAAGAAAGAGGTATTATAAGAATAACGAGGTTTATTCAGTATTCTTACAACAGTTCGGGAAGACTCTCTTATACTTATACTCTTCAGGAAAACTAGATCAATCCTTTTTCACAATCTCAACTACTTGTTTATTGATATACCAGGTTGTTGCAGCTGCCCCAACGGCCACGGTGATGTAGTAACTTATCA
>TARA_R110000868_G_scaffold13026_5_pt1 | contig 20244 bp, 14 predicted proteins | sample TARA_R110000868 | Tara Oceans TARA_R110000868 (sample SAMEA4397489) | marine metagenome | biome: Polar Biome; feature: [SRF] surface water layer (ENVO:00010504); material: water (ENVO:00002006), including particulate matter (ENVO:01000060) such as... | depth 5 m | reverse complement strand
TTACGGGCGGCAAAGCAGTCATTGGGCATCACTACGGACTGGGCCATGCATCTGCCGTTCCTCGTGCAGGTCGCTCTTGTGGTTTTCCTGGTCGAATTCGGTCAATATTGGATGCATCGGCTGATGCACAATAATGGGTGGTTCTGGTCCACGCATGCGCCGCATCATCACATCACCCAACTGAACGCGATGAAAGGATATGTCGGCAATCCCGTCGAATTGTTCCTTATCAGCCTGAGCGTCGTTGCGTTGTTCGATCTGCCGCAAGCTGCACAGTTCTGCGCTTTCAATATCCTGGGTGCAGTTTCCACTTATGCCCATGCCAATGTGCGGTCCGACCCGCCTAAATGGTATGCGTTCTTCTTTACGACGATCCAGAACCACAGCCTGCATCATTCGACTGGCTATGAGGAAACACGTTGTAACTATGGCAACTCACTCATCCTGCTCGATCGCATCTTCGGCACGTATCGGGAAGGCGAAGGGGTGATCGTGGGTCAGGATGACCGCAAGAGACTGTCGATCTGGGAGCAGACAATATTCCCGGTTCGTCCACTGATAGAAAAAATAAAATACAAAAATAACAATGCTACCGCCGGGGAACTGACCTCGGGTGGATAGTGGGAGGCTCAGGATCGAGCGTCTCAAATACTCGGAAATGTTTAGCACGTGGGCACCAACCAAAACCCGCAAAGGGCGGCTGGCGCATGGTGCGAAATCATAAAAACCTAAGCCGTTCGGGTTCTGGCAGGGCAGCACCACGCATGGCGGCAACCGAAAAAGGGAAACACATGTCTCATCGTGCGCAATTGAAACTGGGGCTTTTGTCCGCAACGATATTGACGACTGTAGCGCTTGCAATGCCTGCGCGCGCGCAGGAGGCGCTGGATCCGTCTGCCGCGTCTGGTGACGCCATCATCGTGACCGGCACACGCCGCAGCACGACGATTATGGATACGCCGATCAACATTGCGGCGGTCGGTGCCGAGGAGCTCGCACTTCAGCGGATACAGGATGTGCGCGACCTTGCAGACTTTACGCCGGGCATGACGATCTCCGACACCGGACCCGGCACGACCGGATCGATCGTGCTGCGCGGCCTTAGCGCATCGGACGTCGACGCCGGCGGTGTGAACTATGACGACTCGCTCGGCGTCTATCTTGGCGAAGTGCCGCTATATTATGACTTCAAACTGCTCGACATCGCACGGGTGGAAACGCTGCTGGGTCCGCAGGGTACGCTGTATGGCCTTGGTACGCTGGCTGGCGCGATCCGCTACATTCCCAACCGCCCAAACGTGACCGATTTCGAGGGTGAAGTGCATGGTAGTTTCTATGGCAAGAGCCATGGTAGCAAACCTGGCTATCAGGGGGACGCCGTCATCAATATCCCGATCGTGAAGGACCATATCGCCTTCCGGTCGGCCACTGGCTATTATTATGACCCCGGCTTTATCGACTATCCCCTCCTGATCCAGACACCGGGCGTTTCGCTGCCGCAGGCAGAAGGTTCGCCTCCCATCACGGATGCCTTCCGTGCGGCGAACCTTACAAGCCGCAAGGATTTGAACTTCGAAAAGACTATTACATCGCGCAATCAGTTGCTGTTTCAAAGCGATGAGGACTTCTCAGCCACCTTTACCTACGCATTTCAGCGGACGAAAACCGATGGCGCGCAATCCAACGGCGCAGGCGTTTTGGGAACGGGCAAGTATGAAAATGCCAGCCGCTATATCGAGACGGTGAACCGGCGCGCGCACTTGGTCAGCCTGGAAATCAACGCGAACGTATTCGATATCGCCGATCTGGTGGCGACCACGGCCTATACCGATGTGAAGGCGGATTCGCAGGGGGACAATACCGACCTGCTGCTCGATTTAGACTATGATTACGAAACGTTTCCGGCCTTTTCGAGCTGGAATGAAAGCCATACGCGGCGTAAGCAATATAATCAGGAAATTCGCCTCGTCTCCCGCCATGGCGGGCCTTTCAGTTGGGTGCTCGGCGGCTTCCACAACGAGAATAAATACGGCAGCGACTATGCGGAGCATATCCCAAATCATCCTTGGGCCGATCCTGCAACCAACCCCGAATATCTCGAATATGTGAGCTATACCCGGTCGAAGGTAACCGAACAGGCCGCCTTTGGCGAAGGATCGTTCAAGATTACTCCGGCCTGGCAGGTGACGGCCGGCGCACGCTACTTCAAATATACCTCGACTATCGCCGGCGCTCAGACGCTGCCGATCCTTGGTGACCCCCTCGATCCGCGCGATCTGACGCCGCGCGGGGGCGATGCCGGTAAGAGCGGCTGGGTGTGGAAGTTCAACAGCTCGTACAGGTTCTCCGATGCCCTGATGGCTTATGCAACGTACAGCAAAGGCTATCGCATCGGCGGACCGAACAGCGTTGCGCCCTGTCCTACGCCCCTGCCGAACGATCCCGACGGCGACGGTAAAAACAATACGCAGATCATCTGTGCTTTGCCGAACGAAGTTCAGTACGGCCCGGATAGCACCAAGAATATCGAGGTCGGGATCCGCTCGCAGCTCTTCGACCGCAAGCTGACGTTCAACTTCAACGTCTTCCAGATCAAATGGCAGGGCATTCAGGTGGACTCCGCTACGCTGAACGGAATTGCCGGTATCACGGTAAACGGCGGCGGAGCCGAGTCCAAGGGTTTCGAATCCTCGTTCCAGGTTAGGCCGTTCACCGGGTTGTCCATTCAGGGCACCTATTCCTACACCGACGCCAAGCTGACCGACGATGTGCCTGGTATTATTCCGATAAACGATCCGGCTGGCACCTATCCCAGCGATGCCATAACCATTCCTGCACTTTCGGGCGATCGCTTGCCGGGCTCGGCAAAGAACAGCGGCAGCCTGGGCGCGACCTACACCATGCCTGTCATGGCCGGTTCGCTAACAGCCAACTGGACGGCGACGTATCGCGGCAATATCGTGACACGGCTTGGCTGGGATCGCGCGTTCGGCGACAAGCTGCCGAGCTATGTGATGCATCGGGCGTCGCTGACATATGATGCCGACCGTTACAGCGTCAGCCTTTTCGCGAGCAACATCTTCGATAAATATGCGGTTGTGTCCGTCTCCAACGACCGGTCGCGTGTTGGCCTGAATGACGGCGTGGCCTTGCGTTATTATCAGCGGGCGGTGGCAAACCCGCGCACATTCGGCATCGAGTCACGGTTCAAATTCTGACCGTGGCTGACGGGCGGGACATTCTCCTGAGAAGGGTGTCCCGCCGTCACTTGCGAACCTATTTTGCGCCAATCGAACCATCCCGTTTCGCGGTGAAGACTTATCTTCTAAGCTGCACCAGATGGATATGGCATGACTTTGAAGGCTGAAGCGCTCTCTGCATTGCGACGGGGGGACGTGTCTGCCGCGGCTGTGGCGGCCAGGGCATTGGTCGAAGCCAATCCTGATTCCGCCGACGGTTATTTCCTGCTGGGCATGGCCGCTGCGGAGGTTGGGCAGATTGCCAAAGCTGTACCGATGCTGGAGGCCGCCGTGGCGCGCGGGCCGGAGGCAGAGCATCTGGCGCAACTGGCTCGTCTCCTCATCCTCCTGCGGCGCGATGGTGAAGCAGGCGATATGGCAAGGGAGGCCATCGCCCTTGAGCCCGTCGACCCGTTGACCCTCGATACCATCGGATGCGTATTTGCGCGGCTGGGGGACCATGAAGGGTCGATGGCACCGTTTCGCGCGGCAGTGGCCGGTGCGCCTTCGAACCTTGATTTCCGGTATAATCTGGCGGCGGCATGCGGCTTTACTGGCCGAATAGCCGATGCCACCGCCCACTATGAGACGATCCTTGCCGCCGATCCCGGCAATGCACGCGCCCATTATGCGCTGGCGATTTTGGCGCGCCAAACGGTTGAGGCCAATCATGTCGCGCGGCTGGAAGGCGCGCTCTCGATAGCCAAACGTCCGGAAGACAGGCTGCGCATTCAATATGCGTTGGCGAAGGAACAAGAGGATTTGGGTGAGGCCAAGGCCGCGTTCCGCAATCTGTCGGCAGCCAACGCCGCACATAAGCAGACGATTGCCTACGACTTTTCCAGGGACGAAGAGATTTTCGACGCTATCGAAAGCCTGTTCGCGCACGGAATTCCACCCGCATGGAAGGGAAGGGGGCTGGTCGATCCTGCGCCGATATTCGTTGTGGGCATGCCGCGAACAGGCACCACTTTGGTCGATCGCATTCTCTCGTCGCATCCTGATGTGGGATCGGCGGGCGAGCTTCAGGCGATGCCCTTGGCCGTTAAGCAAACCGCTGGCACAGCGTCACGGCTGGTGATCGACGCCGCAACGATCAGGGCCAGCGTCGATGCCGATCCGACGGCCATTGCGCAGGCGTATCTCGCGCGCGCTGAGCATCATCGACCGCAGGACAAAGAGCGCTTCAGCGACAAGTTGCCCGCCAATTTCCTATATGTAGGGCATATTGCACAAGCTTTTCCAAATGCGCGCATAGTCTGCCTGCGCCGCAATCCGATGGATACGGTGTGGAGCAACTTCAAGAATTTGTTTGCGAGCCAGTCGGCTTATTACGCCTATTCCTACGACCTGATGGATACTGCGCGTTATTATGCCCGCTTTGATCGGCTGATGGCATTATGGGAGCAATTGCTGCCGGGTCGGGTCCTCCATTTATCATATGAAGCAATGGTGTTCGAGCAGGAGCGAGAGACGCGACGCTTGCTCGCGCATTGCGGTCTCGAATGGGACCCAGCCTGTCTGACCTTCCATGAGAACCGCTCTGCCGTCGCTACGCCCAGCGCGGCACAGGTTCGGCGGCCGATGAACGCAGATGCGGTTGCCCGGTGGCGCGCGCACGAGGCTGGATTGGCAGATGTGAAGCAATGGTTCGATGCGCAGGGAATCGCTACGAACTGACGTGGTTTCCTTGATTGAACGGCGGGAGCCGGACCGGCCATTTTAAAGATGTCGCAACAACCTATGCTTTCTTACAGAGGAAATGGATCGCACTGCCGCCCATAGTCGCCATGACACCAGCGGGAGGAGCGAGTCATTTCGAACCGGATTGCCATTGCAGAAGGACTGTTCACGGACGGCGATGCGCCTTGCCTGATCGGTGGACGTGATCGGGAGACGGGACGTATCCTGTTCCCCTGTCCTTCGGACACAACGCGGTTTGAAGCGGTCACTTTGCCGCGCAACGGTACGCTCTGGTCGTGGACTGTTCAGCGCTATCGCCCGAAGTCGCCTCCCTATGCAGGACCGGAGGCGTTCGAGCCTTTTGCGATCGGCTATGTCGAATTGCCCGATGCAGTGATCGTCGAAGCGCCGCTTACAGGCGTCGCGTTCGATGCGATTACGATCGGAATGCCGATGCAGACGGTTCTTAAACCGCTCAATTCCGACGCGCATGGCAACACCATCATGACCTTCGCTTTTGCTCCTCGCGATGTGGAGGCAGTACATGAGTGATGTCTATATTGTCGGCATCGGCATTCATCCCTTTGGACGCACCGACGGTCTGTCCGGCATTCAGCAAGGGGCGCATGCTGCGCGCGTTGCCCTTGCTGACGCAGGTCTGGAATGGCGCGACATGCAGTTCGGCTTTGGGGGATCGGATGCGTCGGGTAACGCCGATACTATCGTCAACGAGTTAGGGCTCACGGGCCTGCCTTTCATCAATGTTAAAAATGGCTGCGCGACCGGCGGATCGGCATTGATCGGTTCCTGGCAAGCCATCGCTTCCGGCCAGAATGACGTTGGCATCGCCTTGGGCTTCGATAAGCACCCGCGCGGCGCGTTCAATGCCATGCCCGCCGAATACAGTCTGCCCGACTGGTATGGTGAAGTCGGCATGATGGTAACGACGCAGTTCTTCGCCATGAAACTGCAACGGTACATGGCTGCATATGGGATCACGCCCGCATCATTGGGTCGGGTTGCGGAAAAGGCGTTCGACAATGCTGTCCATGCCGATCACGCATGGCGTCGCGCGCCGGTCGATCTGGACACGATCCTCAACAGTCAGATGATCAGCGATCCGCTGACCAAATATATGTTCTGCTCGCCAGCCGAAGGGGGCGTGGCCCTTATTCTCGCCAGCGAAAAGAAGGCGCGTGAACTGGGTCGTGCGCATGTCCGGATAAAGGCCGCAGTAATCCGTACCCGACCGCCCGGCTCCTTCGAAGTGTTTGCGCCCAGCATCGATGTGAAACGCGGTGGCGCTCCGACGCTGCTGGCGTCTGCGGCAGCCTATGAGATGGCAGGCATCGGGCCGCAGGACATCGATGTCGCGCAGTTGCAGGACACCGAGTCAGGTGCGGAAATCATGCATATGGCTGAAAACGGTTTCTGCGCGGATGGCGATCAGGAGCAATGGCTGGCCGAGGGGTGGAGCCGGATTGACGGCAAGTTGCCGATCAACACCGATGGCGGATGCCTCGCTTGCGGTGAGCCGATCGGCGCCTCGGGTCTGCGACAGGTGTACGAAAATGTCACGCAGTTGCTGGGGCGTGGCGGCGGCCGGCAAGTGCCTGGCGCGCCCAAGACGGCATATTCGCACGTATACGGTGCCCCGGGTATTTCCGGCGTGGCCATTTTGGAACGATAGAAATGGACCTCAATTTCTCTTCAGAAGACGAAGCCTTTCGCAGCGAAGTGCGTGCGTTTCTGGACGATAATCTGCCCGAGTATCTGCGCGCCGGTATGCGTGCGACGCCGTCCGTATTTGTGGAACCGGATATCGGGCGCGAATGGCAGCGCATCCTGTATGAAAAAGGATGGCTGGCTTACAATTGGCCGCTGGACTGCGGCGGCACCGGATGGACGACGGTCCAGCGCTACATCTTCGAAAAGGAATGCGCGCTTGCCGATGCGCCCGGCTTGCCGGTGCTGGGCCTCAAGTTGCTCGGCCCAGTTATCTGTCGCTTTGGCACGGCGGAGCAGAAGGCAGAGATTTTACCCCGCATTCTTAATGGCACGGACTATTGGTGTCAGGGCTTTTCGGAACCCGGTGCAGGGTCGGATCTGGCCAGCCTCAAGACCCGAGCAGAAAAAAAGGACGGCCATTACGTCATCAATGGCCGTAAGCTTTGGACGACCCACGCGCATCACGCTTCGCATATATTCTGCCTGGTTCGAACCAATCCGGATTGCAAGCCGCAGGCTGGCATCAGTTTCATTCTGGTCGACATGGCGCAGCCCGGTATCGAGGTCCGCCCCATCAAAGGGCTGGCTGGCGATCATGAAGTCAACGAAGTCTATATCGACGACGCAATCGCGCCTTTCGAAAACCTTGTCGGGGAGGAAGGGCAGGGGTGGACCATCGCGAAATTCTTGCTGGAAAACGAACGCGGCGGCGCATGCCATGCCCCCAAATTGCTCGCCGATATTCGTAAGCTACGTCAGGCCGCCGCGCGTGAGCCGGACGGCCTTGGGGGCTCAATGGCGGAAGACAGCGCGTTTATGGCCGCGCTTGCATTCGCTGAGCTGGAGAGCCAGGCGCTGGAAATGACGGAGTTGCGTGTGCTTGCCGAAATGGCGAAAGGGCTTCCTCCCGGCCCCCAGACATCGCTGTCGAAGATGATTGCGTCGACGCTTCGTCAAAAGGTCGATGGACTTGCGGTGCGCTTGTTCGGCTATGCAGGGCTGGCGCTGGAGGAGGTCCGTCCCCTCTATGGCAATGACAGTCCAGAGCCGCTCTACGGTAAAGAGGCGCAACTGGCCGCGCCGCGCTATCTTAACAGTCGCGCATGGACGATCTTCGGCGGAACCAACGAAGTTCAGCGGACCATCATAGCTAAAACTGTGCTGGGGCTGTAACTTTGCCCAACTCATATAATCGGACGGAAGAGGACCATCATGCAACATAGCCGCGAAGCGCTGCTGCAAGCCTATCGCCAGATGAAGACCATCCGGGCGTTTGAAAATCGCTTGCATGACGAAATCGCATTGGGCGAGATCGCTGGGTTCACCCATCTGTACGCCGGACAGGAAGCCTGCGCCGTGGGGGTGTGCGAGCATCTGGGGCCGACCGACTACATCATCTCAACGCATCGCGGCCATGGGCATTGCATCGCCAAGGGTTGCGATGTCCTCGACATGATGAAGGAAATCTACGGCAGCCGCGAAGGCCTTTGTAAAGGTCGGGGCGGCTCCATGCACATTGCCGATGTCAATGTCGGGATGTTGGGGGCCAATGGCATCGTGGGTGCTGGTGCCCCTATCGCCGTCGGTGCGGGTATATCAGCCAAGGCGAAGGGCACGGTCTCCATTGCATTTTCCGGCGATGGCGCTTGCAATCAGGGCACGACCTTCGAAGCGATGAACATGGCCGTGGTGCTCAAAGTCCCGGTGATCTTCATCTACGAAAACAACCATTATTCCGAGCATACCGGCGTGGCTTATGCTGTCGGTGCGGATAGCATTCTCGACCGCGCTGGCGCATTCGGCATGAAGACGTTCAAGGCGGATGGGATCGACTTTTTCGCTGTCTATGACGTGATGCGCGAAGTCATCGAATATTGCAAAGCGACCAATCTGCCGGCCGCCGTAGAACTCGATACCGAACGCTATTTCGGCCATTTCGAAGGCGATCCGCAGCGCTATCGCGGTCCGGGCGAGCTGGATCGCATTCGCGAAGAGCGCGATTGCCTTAAGATATTCCGCCAGAAAGTGACCGAAGCCAAGCTGTTGGAGGGCGCGGACATCGACGCTGTTGACGCCGAAGTCATGGCCTTGATCGAGCGCGCCGTTACCGAAGCCAAGGTCGCCGAAAAACCACAGCCCGAGCATGTCCTTGAAGACGTGTACATCAGCTACTGACGCATAGGGATCACGACACATGGCTATCAAGATGATCCGCGAGGCGATCCTCGAAACGATCGACGCAGAAATGGCGCGCGATGAGAATGTCATCATGCTGGGCGAAGATATCGTCGGGGGCAACGGCGCGCCCGGAGGCCCGGAAGCGATAGGTGGTATCTGGAGCACGTCCACTGGCCTTTGGGCCAAATATGGTCCGGACCGGGTGATCGACACGCCGATTTCCGAAAGCGCTATCATTGGTGCGGCGGCGGGCGCTTCGCTTACCGGCAAGCGGGCAATTGCCGAGATCATGTTTGCCGACTTTATCGGCGTGTGCATGGATCAGATCTGGAACCAAGTCGCCAAGTTCCGGTATATGTTCGGCGGGAAATCAACTTGTCCTATCGTAATCCGGATGGTTTACGGCGCAGGCTTCAATGCCGCTGCCCAGCATAGCCAGTCGATACATGCGATGGTAACGGCGATGCCGGGCCTGAAGGTCGTGATGCCCAGCACCGCTGCCGATGCCAAAGGTTTGCTGACACAGGCAATCCGTGACGACGACCCGGTCATCTTCCTGGAACACAAGGCGCTGTATGCGGTGAAGGGTGAGGTTCCCGATGGCGAATATCTCATTCCGTTCGGACATGCGCGACACGTGATGCAGGGCGACGACATCACCATTCTCGCCACGGGCATGATGGTGGGCTTCGCGGAAGCGGCGGCCAGGCAACTGGCCGAAGACGGCATCGGCTGCGACATTATCGATCTACGGACCACCAGCCCGCTGGACGAGGAAGCGATCCTCGATAGCGTGGAGCGCACTGGTCGCCTGCTGATTGTCGATGAAAGCCCGCCCCGGTGCAGCCTTGCCACCGATCTATCTGCGTTGGTTGCGAACAAAGCGTTTGCGTCTTTGCGTGCACCCATCGAGATGGTGACGGGACCGCATACGCCGATCCCGTTCGCGCGCGAACTGGAACAGGCGTATCTGCCTTCCCCGGACAAGATTACCGCTGCCGCCATCAAGCTCATGTCCTACAAGCGGGGATGACAGTCATGGCCAATCTACGCGCATTCACGATGCCCAAATGGGGCATAGAAATGACGGAGGGCGTCGTTGCCGAATGGATGGTCAAGGAAGGCCAGCCTTTTGCCAAAGGCGATACCCTTGCGCTTATCGAGACCGACAAGATCACCAACGAAGTCGAGGCAGAAGCGGATGGGATGTTCCCGCGCCTGCTGGCAGAACCGGGTAGCACATGGCAGGTTGGCGAGCTTATCGCGGTACTGGCGGATGCCGGTGACACGCCTGCTGCGGAAGAAGTGGATGCATTTGTATCAGGCTTCAAGCCGGCCGATAATCGTGTAGCGTCCAAGGCAGGCGAAGCGGCTAAGACGGCATCGGCCGCAGCGCCTCCTCCGCCGCCAACGAAAGCGGCCAGCATCGGTTCCGACGTCAATATATCGCCAGCCGCGCGGGCACTCGCCGAGGAAAAGAGTGTCGATATCTCTGGCATCAAAGGGTCGGGAGATAAGGGGCGCATTACTCTGCAGGACGTGTTGCAGGCCAGCCTGGCCGACGCACCTGCGTCTTTGCCCGTCAGCGGGGGTAGTCCGGTAGACCTGACGCCTATCGGCAATGCACTGGACGACATGTTCGCCAGCCCGCTCGCAAAGCGACTGGCGGTGCAGCACAATATCGATCTATCGGGCATCAGCGGCACAGGCCCGCGCGGTCGTATTTGCAAGGCGGATGTACTGGCGCTGGTAAAGGTTGAAGCCCCGGCAGAAGCGGCTCCAGTACCCATCTTTGCGCGGCCTGCGGCGGGAACAGCCGAAATCGTCAAGATGTCGCCGATGCGCAAGGCCATCGCCAAGGCGCTCAGTCACAGCAAATCCACGATCCCACATTTCTATCTGCGTTCAGAAGTGCGGATCGATGCTATCCTTGGTCTGCGTGCACAAGCGAAGGCCGCAACCGGTGAAGCGCCCAGCATCAACGACTACATCATTCGGGCGGTCGCAGTTGCCCTCACGCGACATCCTGACGTGAATGTGCAAGTGCATGGCGACGAAATCCATCGCTTCGGGAGCGCCGATATTTCTGTCGCTGTGGCGACGGATAAGGGATTGATCACGCCCATCGTTCGTGGTGCGGATCGGTTATCTGTCGCTGCCATATCGCGTGAGGTGAAGGCGCTGGCAGAGAAGGCGCGGACCGGAAAACTTTCAGCGGAAGAGTTTCAGGGGGGCAGCTTCTCGATCAGCAACCTGGGCATGTTTGGTATCGATCAGTTCGACGCGATCATCAATCCGCCACAGGGTGCCATTCTCGCCATCGGTGCGGGCAAGCGCCAACCGATTGAAGTCGGACATGCGCTGGCTTTTGCAACGGTCGTAAAGCTGTCTCTCTCCTGCGATCACCGCGCCATCGATGGGGCTGTCGGCGCCGATTTCATGCGAACGCTAAAAGGATTGATCGAAGAACCGACAGTGGTGTCAGGTTCATAACGCTGGACATAAGACAGAGTCATTGATCTAGATTAAGATAAATACGGTGATTATTCATACACTTGATCCGCCGCATTAAGATATTTTTTTTGTCTTGATCCTATGCCTGTGCCGATGGTGCAGGCGTTAGATCGGGTCTTGACGACAACAGGGGTAAGGCAGCCCTGGCATCTGCGCATTTACGCGCTGGCCGCGATCGCGGCGGTGGCTGCTTTCGCGACCGCCGCCGCCTATTTGAATCTGCTCGTAAACGTCCCACTGCTTTATGCATGGGGACTTAGCGGAATTTCTATTATAGGATTTTTATGGGCGAGTGTCCGCCTGATGCGGATAAAAGTGGCCTTGGCGACATTATCCGATCGCGCGCAATTAGCCTCCTTCAATCAAAGAGCATCTTGGAGCGTCGACACTCTCCTTAATTGTCTCGGCGCCTATATCGAAGCCAACATCGTTCGCACTGCCGAATTAGATCACCGCAATGCCCAGCGTCACGGCGTTACCGGCCTGCCCACGCGCGAACCTTTGATAGAAGTTATTGGCGAACAAACGGAAGGGGGCACCCTGGGGATCGTGGAATTGTGCGATTTCGATCGGCTCAGCGCCTTCGATATTGCCTTGGCCGATCAGGTTCTGAACGACGTTGCAGGTCGATTGCGCCGGATGGTGGGCGACAACCGCTTTCTGGCGCATGTCGACCGCGCGCGCTTTGCAATCTGGTATGGCGGTCCGGCATCCGAAATAGCGCGCAATGAGTTTGATGCAGTCTGTTACGCGCTACGCGACCGGATCAAATTCGACGACATCGACATGCTGCCGCAGATCAAGTCTGCATGTGCCTTTCAGGGCGGCCAGCCTTTTGTCCCCGCCGCACTGTTGGCCCGCACGATTGCGGCATTGTCGGACCCCCAGTCGGCTGACACGCATGTGCCTGAGACCTATGCCGTAGAAAAAGCACGTAGTTCATTTTTGCTGGAGCAGGATTTGCGACAGGCGGTAGCGCGAAATGAACTCGAATTATGGTTTCAGCCCTTCATCGATGCATCGGCACGCCGGGTGTGCGGGGCGGAGGCATTGCTGCGCTGGCGTCATCCCAAGCATGGCCTGATTGCGCCAAACGCTTTCATCCCGATGATGGAGCTAACCGGTCTTGCCGATGAAGTTGGCCTGTGGACACTCAACGCCGGATGCAAGGAAGCGCGAGAATGGTCTCGACAAGGATTGGGTGTTGTAAAAATTGCTATCAATCTTTCCGCTCATCAGCTTGCCGACAATACGCTCGATCGTGCGGTTGAGCGGACGTTGCAGCGGCACGAACTGCCAGCGGGGCTGCTCGAACTGGAACTTACCGAAACCGTTGCCGCGGTCGATTCCGATGATGCCAAGCAACTGTTCAAGAAATTGCGTGCTCTTGGGGTTTCTATTTCAATCGACGATTTTGGCGCCGGCTATTCCAGCCTGTCTTATCTGAAAAAGCTGGAGTTCGATAAGCTGAAGATCGACCGTGAATTCGTAACCAACGTCGATCTCCAGCGCGACAGTCAGGCAATTTGCCAGAGCATCATAGCGCTTGGTCGAGGTCTGGGCATCGCTGTCCTGGCGGAAGGCATAGAGCGACCGGAGGAATATAGCTGGCTCCGGCGACATGGCTGCGAACTGTTTCAAGGCTATTACTTCTCGCATCCTATTCAAGCACCGCAATTTTCCGATTTCGCGCGAAACCGCGACCATATCGTTTCCCTCACCGATCTTTCCCCCGCCGCTTTGCAAAAGCGTCTGACTACGAGTGTCCTATGAATCATCCATTCCCAATGCGCGCGCGCTCAAAGAACCTGGCAGCTTGCGTGCTGATCGCTGCCGCCTTGTCAGCCTGTTCTCAAAAGCCGGGTAAAACGTCATCGGCTCCGGTCATGATCCAGCCCGTGTCCAATTCCCAACAGATTGGCGATGTCATTGCGCTACTGGATAGCGGTGATCGGACAGCGGCGGAAAAGGCGCTGAAATCGATGCTCAAACGGGAACCCGGCGACATAGAAGCAGCGGTTCTGCTTGAAAGCATCGCGGTCGATCCCGCTGAGGCACTGGGTACGCGGAGTTTTGAGTATAGGGTTCAGCCGGGCGACACGTTCCTCGATCTCGCCAAGCGCTTCCTTGGCAATCGCCTCAAATTTTATACGCTCGCCCGCTATAATGGCGTCACGGTCCCGGCATCTCTCAAGAGCGGGACGACCATCCGGATTCCGGGCGAAGCGCCGCGTCCCGCAGCCGTGCCTCCCGTAATGAACAAGCCTGCGCCGGTGCGCGCTGTGCCCAAAGTTGCGCCAAAGGCACCCGTTGCCGATCCTGCGCGTGCCGCCAAGCTGCGCGGGCAGGGGTTGATGCTGCTCAATCAGGGGCAGGTATCGCGCGCCGTCGTCATCCTCCATCAGGCCACGGTGCTCGATCCTGGGAACATGCTAATCAAACGCGATCTTGCCCGTGCGCAACGAATCCGCAAGACGGTCAAGGGCAAGAAATGACCGAGCCAAACTGGATCGGCCGGTATCGTCTTGAAGGAGCGATCGGCGAAGGCGCGATGGCGCATGTTTATCTTGGGCATGATCCAAGCATAGACCGCCCCGTCGCCATCAAGGTTCTGAAAGCCGGGTATCGCGAAGACCCCGAGGTCGTGAATCGCTTTCTGGCGGAATCCAACGCCGCCGGAATGTTATCGCATAGCCATATTGTCACGATCTACGACGTCGGCGAGGCGGGCGGTGTCCCCTATATCGCGATGGAGCATCTTTCCGGTCGCCCTCTGGATGTTATCATTGAGGAGGCGGGGCGGATCGGTGTCGAGCGGACACTGGGGCTTGCGATACAGATAGCGGATGCGCTGGATTATGCGCATAGTCGCGGAGTCGTGCATCGCGACATAAAGCCGTCGAATATCATGATCTGTAATAACGGTCAGACGGCCAAGTTGCTCGATTTTGGCATAGCGCGGGTCGATGCGCGGGATGACGCGCGCAATACCCGCGACGCCCAGCGTACGATGGCCGGACAGGTGATGGGCACCCCCCGCTATATGAGTCCGGAACAGGCGATGGGCATCCCTGTCGATGCACGTAGCGATCTGTTTTCCTTGGGTGCGCTTCTTTACGAAATGGTGGTCGGGAAGCCGGCTTTTCCTGGCACCGGCCTCGCTACGCTGGCCATTCAGATCGCTCAGTCGGATCCCTTGCCTATCGATAAGCTGGTGCGCGATTGTCCACGCGGGCTGCGCTATATCATCGGTAAGTTGCTGGCGAAAAAGCCTGCCGACCGATTTGCTACGGCTGCCATACTGCGTCAGGCGCTGGAACGGGAGCAGGCTGCAATGGCTCAGGAGGCCGATGTATCGCGACGCGGTTTGGCATTGCGTTTCAAGCTGCCGTTGATCCTGGCCTGCACCTCGGCAATCGCTCTCGCGCTGAGTGTAAGTCTTGTGCTGGACCGTCAGAGAGAAACGATGACCGATGTCGTGCTGGCCTCCGGTGCGTCTATGACCGATTTCGTTGTGCGCAACGTCGCGGTCAGCATGGCAGACAATGCCGGCTTGGCGCCAGCGGAGCAGGACTGGCTACCGCTTCAGACCTTTGTAGAGGGTGCGGTGAAGGATCGTAACGTCAAGAACATGATTGTCGTCGACGACCGGGGAATCGTTCGTGCAGCCGGGCAACGGGCTCAGGTGGGCACCCGATATCGCGCATCGCTCAGCAGACAGTCTGCAGATGGGGCCGTTGGCAGCGATGGCATTCGCTTTGTCCGCAACGTCCGTTACGCAGGCGTGGATTTCGGCAAGGTCGATGTGCTGATCGACCGGTCGGCGCTCGATGCTGCCATGGCGCGCGCGCGTTTCTTGCTGGTCGCGTTGTCGCTGTTCGTCGTTGGGGTGATTGGCGGGATTGGCTATTTCAGTGCTCGCCATCTGTCGAAACCGCTGCGCCGATTGCGTGAGGCGATGGACGACGCGGCCGCAGGGAACACTGCCTTCCGCTTGTCTCACCGCCGCAGCGATGAAGTGGGCAAGCTATTTGATTCGTTTAATATTCTTGTCGGCACGCTGGCCGATCATATGCCCGAAGGTAATCCGGTTGCCGATGCGCATGCGATGTTGCGTACCCGCCTGGGTGGATCGCAGCACAACGACAAGACAGGCCAGAAGGCAGCGTAGGAAACCGCAATGTACATCTTCAAGCTGTTCGAGAAGGACCAGATGCATCAACCGGTCGATGCACGTTTCCTTCAGGAAGGAACGATGACGATCGGTCGCGATCCTCAGGCAGACTGGGTCATGAACGATCCGATCTGTGAGATTTCGCGCGCCCATTGCGCGTTTTCGGTGGAGGCAGATGCTCTCATTCTGCGCTGTTTCGGTGCGAATGGCGTTTTTGACGGAGTGTCCGATCAACGTTTGCCCGACAATAGCGATATCAAGATGGCGCTGCCTAAAACCATCGGATTTGGTCCTTATACGTTGGTGGCGGATTATGCCGTTCAGGCGCGTTCGACCATCGAGGATGGCAAGACGCTTATCCTGTCGCCGCCGCTGGGGACGTCCATTGCCGTACCGACCGACTGGGTAGACGATGCGGGGGAGCATTATGCGGGCGGTCAGGGGTCTCTGCTCGAAGCGTTTTGCGAAGGGGCAGGAATACACTCTTCCGCGTTTTCAGGGGAAGATCCAGAAGAAATCATGGCGCGGGCGGGTGCCGTATATCGCCAGATGGTTCTTGGCATTGGCGATCTGATGGCCGAGCGAGAGCGTGTGCGCGGGCGATACCAACTGGCTCGAACGACGATTGGCGGAGCGGACAATAATCCCTTCAAATGGGCCCCTACGCAAAGATTGGCCATCGATCTGCTGCTTATGGGAGACCGAGGCTTCCTGAGCGGCCCTTCCGCGCTGAAAGCCTCTTTTCGCGATATCAAGAAGCATTTGATTGCCACCTTCGAAGGGTTGCGAGCTGCCTTGCGATTATCCGTCGAAACATTCGAACCCGCCAATGTCGAGGAAGCCGCAGCGCAGCGCCAGACGCTGATGAAGGGCAAAGCGGCGGCAAGCTGGGAAATCGCTTGCGAACGGCAGGCGGAATTGATGGCGCAAATTGCGGATGGCCAAGATGGCCGACTGAACCGTGCTTTCGTTCAAGCCTATGATGCCGCAGCATCCGCGCTTGAAGAGGACGAGAAGTGAAAATGTTCGCTTTGCGCAAGACGGCGCGGGACGAGGCGCTTGCGATCCGCTCCGTTGCGCGCAGCCACATCGGCAAAGTGCGTAGCGTGAACGAGGATCGACTGCTTGATTGCTCGGATCACAGGCTATGGGCGATTGCCGATGGCATGGGGGGCCATCATCTTGGTGATAAAGCCGCTACTATGGTGGTGCGTGCGCTCGCACAGCTTACTGAAACACCTGAAATCACGCGTTCGCAATCAATCATAAAAGCGCTTGAAAGCGCCAATGCCGACATTCTGGCAATGGCAAAAGCGGCTGGTCATATTTGCGGATCCACGGTTGCTGCGCTTCATGTTCAAGGACGGGAAGGCACCATCTTCTGGGCAGGGGACAGCCGGATATATCGGCTTCGTAGTGGAAAGCTGGAAAGACTGACACGCGATCATAGCGTCGTGCAGGACATGGCGGACAGGGGTATAATAACGGAAGCGCAGGGTCGCAGGCATCCGCAGTCCAATGTGATAACCCGGGCTATCGGTATCGAAGATCGCTCCGATCTTGAACATGCTGTGTGCAGCGTAATGGCAGGCGATGTATTTGTATTATGTTCCGATGGACTGTCAGGGGCGATCGATGACGCATGGTTGATGGGGCTGCTCACCACCAGTATAGATAATTGCGCCAACCAATTGCTCAATGCCGCTCTTGAGGCAGGAGGGCACGATAATATATCGTTTATATTGCTGCAGGTTACGTGACATCCGCCGCCATTCAGGCGAGTAACGCAGGTCAGCACATGATAATCAAGGTTTGCCTATTATGAAACTATCCGACGATTGACGGCTCCGGCTCTTTAATCGCTATGGCCTCGTTGCAATCCAGCACCGGTTTCAGAAGGAGGCTGACAAATTTAAGGCCGTTGCGCTTCCCAACGACAGCACTGAAATCCCAACAACGAACCACATGGCCGGCTTTCCGCCAGTCGCTGACATGCAATAGGCTTCGACCTTCAAATCGCGATTGTCCTCCGCTCGCTCGATGTACACGTTGTTTAGATAGTGGCGCCATGCGCCCCCTCCCAACTCGTGGACCATCTCGGGAATTTTGATAATTTCCTCGCGACCCTTAAAGCATCCTAATCTGGGTGCGTCGATGTAGCCGTCCGTGGTGAAGAGCTTGGCCCAGCGGTCCACCGCATTATGGTCGAGAGCGTGGCAGAATCGGCTTAGCAGATCTTGCACCTCAAGCCGGGTTTGAAGATCGATTGCAGAGAAAGCGCTCAACGACTGGAGCTCCTTTGTGAAGATGCTATTTCGCTTGCTAAGCCTCTAGACGTCCTAGATTGTCATATCAGTGGGCATTCCGGCAAGTGTTTAATCCTGAATAAGCCGTTTGAATGAAAGGTTGACCAGTGGGGCACCGTAGCAGCCCATTGCCCTCCGGCATCTCCAAGGTGCAGCAACCCCTTTAGTATACAGTCCTCACAGGCTCGCCTTGACAAATTCAGCAATAAAACCACACTAGAACAAATCATGAACATTCTTGCCGCCGATTCGTCTTCAATTCTTGCATTCCTGCGTGGCCACATTGCGACGTTGGAACGAGGGCGTACGGCGGACATGCCGGCTATGCTTGCTAGTGGCCATGCTGCGCTGGATGCAGCGCTTGGAGGGGGGCTTGTGAAAGGTCGGCTGCACGAACTGTTCGGCGCAAATGTCGAAGACTCCGGCAGCTCCGCAGGTTTCGCTTTGTTGCTCGGTTTGCTGGCAGGACAAGGGGGGCTGCCTATGCTCTGGCTACGCACGAACAAGGCAGAGAAAATTGGTGGGCATCTATATGGTCCGGGTTTGGCGGCGCTGGGTTTTGATCCTGCAATGCTGTTGCTGGGCGTAATGCAGGATGAAACAATGCTCTTGCGTGCCGCGTCGGATGCGTTGCGCTGTGCGGGGCTTGCTGCGGTGGTGATCGAATGTTGGGGCAATCCCTCCGTCCTCGATCTCACTGCGAGTCGTCGACTGGCCCTCGCGGCTGAAGGATCGGGTGTTATTGCGCTGCTTCTGAGACTGGATGCGCAACCTGCCCCCAGTGCTGCAGAAACACGTTGGCGGATCGCCTCCGCGCCTTCGATCGATCCCTTAGGGGAAAGATTGATGGGGCCAAGCGCCTTCGACCTTGAATTGCTGCGCCGCCGAGCTGGTCCAGATGGATTGCGGTGGCGGCTGGAGTGGAACCGTGACCGAAGATGTTTTGAAGACCCCGGACAGGCGGCGCTTTCTGGCGCTTTGGCTTCCCTTCCTGTCGCTGGACCGGCTACGGATCGCGCGACCGGATATGTGGAGGCCGCTGCCTGACCAGCAAGTGCCCCCCACTGCCTTTGTCGAGAAGGTACGTGGCGCCATGCGACTATGCACGCTGGATAGCGATGCGATGGCATTGGGTCTTACTCCCGGGATGCCGCTGGCCGATGCGCGCGCGCAAGTCCCCGAACTGCGGGTGTTCGATGTCGATGCGCATGCCGATCAGGATTGGCTGGAACGACTGTGCGATGGCGCCGCGCGCTACACACCTATGGCGGCAGTCGACCCACCGGATGGATTGATGCTCGACATCAGCGGTTGCGCGCATCTTTTCGGAGGTGAAATCGCGCTGATGGAGGATGCTGTTGCTCGGTTGCAACGCCGAGATATTCGCGTCCGCGCTGCACTGGGGAATACGGCCGAGGCCGCCCATGCGCTCGCGCGTTTCCCCGGGCGCCCCGCGCCTGACGAAGACGCTGCGATTCGCCGCTTGCCCGTAGCGGCGCTTCGCCTTCCCCCTGACAGCGAAGCTTCGTTACGGCGCGCGGGTCTGAAAACCGTAGGCGAGGTAGCCGCACGTCCTGTCTCTACCCTTGCCGCACGCTTTGGCGCTGAGGCGGTCGATGCGCTACACCTGCTGCTAGGTCAGGCCGCGCATCCTCTCAATCCGCGTCGCGTAGCACCCGCGATTCAGGTCGATCATCCCTTTGCAGAACCCATCGCGCGCACCGATTATGCGGTGACTGCGCTTGAGCATTTGGTGGCCCAAGCCTGCGTGCAGTTGGGCGAGCGGGCGCAAGGGGGGCGTCGTTTCCACGCCACCTTCTTTCGCAGTGACGGCCTGGCCTTTCCGCTACGCGTCGAAACCAGCCTGCCAGTGCGCGATCCGCCAGCGATAATGCGTCTCTTTGCAGAGCGGATGGAGAGTGTGTCGGATCCGCTCGATCCTGGTTTCGGTTTCGATATGGTGCGTCTGGCAGTGCCGCGGGCTGAGCCACTTGCGGCCAGTCAGTTGGCGCTGGAAGGCGGCGCAGCGAAGGAAGGTGCAGATGTCGCCGCGCTGCTCGATGCTCTTGCCACTCGTGCCGGGCGCAATCGCGTCTTGCGCCTTGCCCCTGTCGATACCCACATTCCCGAGCAAGGGCAGCTTGCTCTTCCCGCAATCGAAAGCCGCGGCCCTGCCCAGTGGCAAGCGCCCCCCTCCGAATATCCGCACGCCCCGCCGACCCGCCCGATCCATCTGTTCGATCCGCCCCAGCGTATTGATGTCATGGCGCAGGTGCCGGACGGCCCGCCGCACCGTTTCCGCTGGCGGCGCGCGCTGCACGAGGTCACGCGCTTCGAAGGGCCGGAACGGATCGCTCCGCAATGGTGGAAGATTGCGGACGGTCAGCTTGAAAAGCCCGAACAGGACCGCTTTCTTACCCGC
>TARA_R110000868_G_scaffold267615_4_pt1 | contig 20258 bp, 10 predicted proteins | sample TARA_R110000868 | Tara Oceans TARA_R110000868 (sample SAMEA4397489) | marine metagenome | biome: Polar Biome; feature: [SRF] surface water layer (ENVO:00010504); material: water (ENVO:00002006), including particulate matter (ENVO:01000060) such as... | depth 5 m | reverse complement strand
AAGATCCCAAACCTGATTCAAAATATCATTGGAACTGCTAAAACTACTTGAACCTTCCTCCCAATAACTGTGATGGGCAAGTTGCGTAAAATTTTCAGCGGTCAAGGGTTCTTTGGCCCCTTCCACCTCTGCGTATCTGAAAGGCATTAAAACTGGGAAGCCTTCCGGCAATGGTAGTGCTTTGCCGGGCAGGGTATTTCTCTTGTCCGGTTTGATCTGTAGTTGATATTGGGATTGTTTGGGAGTTACCGGCACTTTGATCTCTTGATACCTGATATGGCTCTTTTCAAAAGGCTTCCTGTTAATGCCAGCTCCCTCCAACTGTTCCCCAATTCGGAATGTTAGGGTATGATTTGTTTTTGCATTATAGGTAAAATTGATGGTAGCGAAGGCCGCTTTTCCAAAATCGACAAAATAGGAATCACCTCTTTTTTCGAATAGAACCGGTTTTATTTTATCTATTTGAAAACCGTTCGGGGTAGTTATGGTTGCTTTGGGACTACCCATAGTGAAGGGTTGGTATTGGGAATATCGTGATAGTCGATTGTCCTGGTCCCAAATACGTACTTTCCAGTAGTATTTCTCCCCACTTTTTAGCTGGGTTCCACCATGTTCCACTTCTGATGAGGCATTGGATCTTATTTGTCCACTATTCCAGACATCACCTATATTGTTATTTATTTTTTCTTCGGATGAGGCTACCAATATCTGATAGGCCGATTGGGTAACAGCACCTTCCGGTACCACCCAGCCGTATTCCGGCTTGGAATCAATAATGCTAACCCCAGCTGTGTTTCTAATCCATTCAACTATTAAGTTGTAGGGCCCTTTGGAATAATCGTCCGAAAGTTTAAGTAGTAGACCGTTGGTTTTTTTTCGAAAGGATTCTAGTTTATTGGCATATTTTGGATCTTTCGCAAGGTTGTTGATCTCTTTGGGATCGTCTTTTAAATTATAAAGTTCCTCATAGGACTGATCATTAACATAACGGAAGTATTTCCAATCCTTGGTCCGTACCCCTTCACTAGGGGGAATATTTTCAAATTCCCACAAATGTTCTATTAAAATAGTATCCCGCTCAAAATCGGTTTTGGGATTTTTAATGATGGGCATTAGACTTTTACCTTGCCATGCTTTGGGTTGCGGTATACCTGCCAAGTCAAGTATGGTAGATGGCACATCTATGTTCAATGCCAAGGCATCGTTATCCTTCTGCTTTTTTAAACGGGGGTCGAATACAATTAGAGGCACCCGTATGGAATTATCATATAACAACCATTTTCCAGCGAGTTGACGTTCACCCAAGAAATAGCCGTTATCCCCCATCAAAATGATTACAGTGTTCTTGTCAAGTCCTTTTTTCCTTAGTTCTTCCCTGATTTTGGCAATTTCTCGATCTATGCCAGAAATCATCCTGTAATAACCTTTTACGCTGTGTTGGTATTTTTCAGGAGTATCATAGCGCCATGTCCAGCGCAAACGGTTAAAGCCGTCACGTACAAATTTTGGCTGTGCTTCAAAGTATTCATCCTCCCCAAGTTCTGGTCCAGGCATATCCTTGTTCTGAAGCAACCCATCGGATTCAGGTTGCCAAAAATATTGGTCAACCGCATTGTCATGGGCATGGGGGGCACTAAAGCTCAGTGAAAGGCAAAATGGTTTATCAGTTTTGGCGTCGGCTATAAAATCTATGGCCTGTTGACCTGTATATCGGGTAAGGTGCACTGTATCTTTACCTAAGGTCTTATAATAATATCCTCTTCGATCGGCATAGGCCCCGTTCCGGTCATAGGATTCATAAACATCGAATTGTTGGTCCAATTGATCATATCGTACACCATATTTTCCAAAAAAACCAGTGTAGTAACCGTTGTTCTTTAGTATTGTGGGATATGAATCGGCCATATAACTATCCCTAATATTTCCAGTTTGAAAATTGTAACTGTGGGTGCGTTCGTAAAGGCCGGTCAAAATGCTTGCCCTACTGGCTGCGCAGATAGGGGTGGTTACAATGGCATTCTTGAAATAAGTACCTTCTTGGGCCAATTTGTCCATTTCTGGAGTGGAAATGAGTTTATTTCCTGCATAGCCCAAGGCATCAAAACGTTGGTCATCCGTTAAAATAAAGATGATGTTGGGTTTGTTAGTTTGCTGTTCTTCTGTTGTTTTTTGTGCGTTTAGTGGAAAAGTGCAAACGTAAAGGAGTATTACAACAATAATTCTTATTTTCATCAATCCGTATTTTTTGTTTTTAACTGGCAGAATTAATTTGCCTTTAATTATGGTTCATAAATTAAGCTTTATCACATCTAACTTCATAAAAAAAAGGTAGTTTTTCAATGGACAGTTATTGATACACCAGTTATAAAATCAAAGTATAACTACCATTGAAATAGACTTGATCAAACTTAAGATTTATATCATCATAACCTATCCTGTGCTGTCCTGTGCCGAAATGAAATTTACTCACTAAGAAGTGAGATTTAATTGCTTTGAGGCTTGCCCGTACCGTTCGGGCGGGTGTAGAAAGGTTAGTGATAGTTACCTTCCGGTGCCTCATGCACTGGCCTGGGTAATGCAGGCTTGACCAGACTACATTGACCTGAACAACTCATTCACCAATAATAATTGGTCGTACTCATTTTAAATAGTTGGAGTGGGGGAGTTGATTTCCACTGGACCATAAAAAAAGGGATGAAAATTTTGATTTTCATCCCTTTTTAAATAGTTGAATTTCAAGTTTATAGCAAAACCCAATAATTGATGGTCAGGCTCCAATCTTCTTGAACGGAAGAAATTATAAATTCTTCATTCTTATATTTCTATATTCCACTTTCATCGGGGGGCCAACATGCACCTGAACACCTAAAAAGCCTGAAGATGTCCTGTTGACCGTATCATCGTCTATTACCTCACTCATTAAAATCCCGTTGATATAGTGTTGTAAAGTGTTGCCTTTTATGATAAGATGGGCTTCGTTCCAATCTTCACTCTTAATTTTTGTTTTTAATTCATCCGAGTCTCCAAGTGATTGCACAATCTCCCTACTCTGCCAGGCATTCTTTGCTACATTGGCCCGTAAAGACCCTGGAGTATCTGGATTCTCTTGGGAAGTCACTCTAGCCTTTTCACCGCGATAAGCCAAAGTAGTACGCTTTTTTTCTTCATAGTTTTGCCCGGTATACCTTATTTTTCCGTCTATATCGGCTTGATAACCGCGTAATGCAAAAGGAATGGTATCCACTTCTTCGCTGCGGTAATTTATACCACTGTTGCCAGCTTCGGCGATACGAAATTCAAGCTTCAATTCAAAATCGGCCGGTTGTCCGCCTTGCCAAATAATAAAGGTATTGTTCTTTAATAAGGTTGTAGGGGTTACCTCTCCTACCAGATTGCCATTTTCTACCCTCCAATAATTGGGGTCTCCTTGCCAGTTGTCAAGGGTCTTGCCATCAAATATTTCAACAAATCCATCTTGCTCCGGTGTGGTCACTGCTACTTCTTGTGCTGCTTTATTTTCTTTTTTTTCCTTACAAGATTGTAAGCCAATAATTGCTATCAACGCCAATATAAGGGGATTAAAAGTTCTTTTAAAATTCATTGTTTATAGTTTAATAGGTTCGTTGTAATAAATGTATAGGCCATCTTTTCCGGCTACTATGATATCTTTTCTTCCATTTTTTTTCAAATCGGTAACACTAAAAAAGACTCCGGTTCCTTTTCCCTGGCCATACGGTCCGTAATCAATAACTTGTTTGCTAAAATTTTCTCCATTCCACCGAAAATAGTAGAGTCCAAGATCATCCGTGCCTCCAGGGTCCTTACCATTATGTGCACGGTAGCGTTTTCCGGTTATCAATTCATTTTCTCCGTCCTGATCAATATCGGTCCATTCCATACTATGGTATTGGGCATTATAGGGGTCAATGATGTGCTTTATCCATTGGGCTTTCTGTTTCTTCGTAGCAGTTTTTTGTTCATACCAAAATAGCCCGTAATCATGGCCTTGACCAACAATTAGATCTGAAAGTCCATCCTTATTTATGTCGGTTACAATTATTGGGACACTTGCCGTGCCCAATTCAAAATCTTGATGAAGTGTCCATACTCCTTCATAGGGATTGGAAGGGGCTTCCAGCCAACCCTTTGGTACAATTATGTCGTCTAGGTCGTCACCATTTATATCCCCAAAGCCAAGACCATGTCCATGCGGGCCAATAATGGAGTGCTTACTAAATTTTCCTGTACCTTTCTTGTTGCCATCCAATAACAATCTATAAATCACCAAAGAATCATTGGGAGTATTGGGAATTATTTCTATTACACCATCCCCATCAATATCCCAAGAACGTGTACTTTCAATATTACCTGCTTCTGCTATCAAATGCTCCGGCCATTCACTACTATCACCAGGATTTTCTCTCCATACCAATTTTTTTCCAAACCAGCCACCGGTAATAAAATCCATATGGCCATCTCCATTGACATCCAAAGGAATGGTGGAAAAATCATCATAATATTCACCATATCTTTTGGCCGAACCTATATAGTGGCGGATTTGAAAGTCAGGTCCCTTATACCAATAGGCCCCGGAGACCAGGTCTAGTATATTGTCGTTGTCCACATCGAATACCCCTACACTTTCATAACTTTCGGAAGCAATCTGTTGCTTGGTAAACTTTATATGTTTCGATTGCGCAAATACGAAAGAGCCCGTCAATAAAAAGACGACGTTTATAAAAAACGCTGCACCGGTTAAGTTTATAATCATAAACTTTGACGGTGCAGGTCCTTTTAACCTGTATAAACGGGTTAATGCAATTTTATTAGCCATTATTATTTATTGGCCTCAGTTTCAGAATAAATCGGATTTTCTGGATTTCCCCCAGCTACCAAATAGGCCAGAAGATCTTTAACTTCATCTTCATTTAGTCTATTGATGGTTCCCGGAGGCATCAATGAGACTGTAGAAAGCCTCGTACTCACTACTTGATCCTTTGGTATCTCACGAGTTTGGTCCGGGGCATAGGGGTTTTGAGATACCACATAATTTAGCTCGGTCTCGTTCATCAACCTTCCAACTATCGATTTTCCATCCTTTAAGGTATACACAGTGGTATTATATTGATCCGAAATTACATCGCTTGGATCTATAATGGCCTTTAGTATATCCTGGGGTGAAAAACGGGTTCCCAATTGCGTAAGGTCTGGGCCAATATTTTCTCCTTCACCTTTCATGGAATGACAAGTGATACAAGTAGTAGCTGCGAACATGCTTTTACCGTATTCGAAATCCCGGCCTTTTAAGCCGCCTGCCAATAATGGCTCTATTTCTTCCACTTCCCAATTGTGTCGAGGTCCTTTGGGCTGTACGGTCGTAACCGCCAAATCGTTGCCCGAGCTTGATAACAGATCTGCACCCGACATCTTATCGTAAAAATCAAATTGATTTTTAGGTACATGGGTCAAGGCCTTTTTTCTAGCCTTGTCTATGAAACCGATATAGCTTCTTCCTGCTTTGAAAGAAAAGGCCTTGTTGAACCACTTAAAATATTTTTCACGTAGTTCAGGAGTCCACCCTTTATCAACATCCTCCAAGACCATACCGTAATAGGTGTGCTGGGCAGGAGGCATATTTTTTAGGGTAAGAGCAATGTCCATTCCATATTGTGGATTTCTCAAAATCAGATCTGAAGCATCTGTAGCGGTGTTTGCCATGACGTCAACATTCTCACCAGTATTGGATTCCAAAAGAGCCAATGTTTTACTGGCCACTGAAGGGTCGTCCAAATAAGCAAGATTTTTACTAAGCATTTGGTTCAATACATCTGTTGTTGCCGGATATTGAGGCGACAGATATTCAATGACCTTGTTCCTAATAGATGATCCCGGAACCCCAAAACGGGACAGTGTAAGTTCAAAAGCCCTTAGCTGTGCCACTTGTTGTTCAGGGGAAAGCTTCGAGAAATCAACCCCTAACAGGGCATTGAGCATTTGGTCTTGCTGGGATTTGTTACCATGTCTGGATAGGGCAATAATTCCTTGGGCCAGTGTAATTGGGTCTTTTTCAGATAGCACCTTGCTCTGCCATTCATTAACAGGTTGATGCTCTACGGCAATACGCGCCGCATATTGAATAAATCTATCCTCGCTGCTTAAATACGGCCATGCAAAGTCAATTGCCCCACTTTTTGGGCCGGCATGATACGCTTCCAATTGCCTTCTTATTTTATTTCCTTCTGTCAATTCCGTTGCCTTGTCGGCAGCTGTTACAGCTTCATTTCCTGTGTAATGTACTCTGTAAAGATCGGAGTCCAATCTACGTCCTCCTGTCATAAAATACATTGCACCATCTGGACCGATCACCCCATCTGTCAAAGGAAGTGGTATACCTGATAAAAATTCCTCCCGTTCACCTTCATAGGAAGATCCGTTAGGTTTAAGATGAATGGCATAGATCATTCCAAAACTCCAATCAAAGGCATAGATGCTTTTTTGATATTTTTCAGGAAATTTGGCACCCTTTCCGTAAACCACATTGGTCGGAGATCCCTGTCCAATATTTAAAACAGGTGGAAGGTTATCGGGATATGCCGGAGACCACTTTCCATTACCTGTTCTCCACCCAAATTCGCTACCACTTGTTACATGGCAGATACGGGTAGGACGGTACCAGGGCATGCCCAAATCCCATTCCATATCGGAATCGTAAACAAACATGTCACCTTCATCGTTAAAATCTAGATCAAATGGGTTTCTGAAACCAGCACTTATCAATTCCCAGGTTTTTCCTTCTGGGTCAATTTTGGCAATCCAGCCCCCAGGGGCTCCGCGGTCATTTGCATGGCCGCGGGGATCTTTTACCTGAGGAAATAAGTTGTCGTCCATCCAAACTTTGGGCAAACGATAACTGTCCATTTCTGGAAGATCGGTATGATTTCCTGCAATAACGTAAAGGGACTCTCCGTCCGGACTCAAAACAATACTATGTGGACCATGCTCACCAGCACCGTTCAATGCTTTTAACTGAGTGATCTTGTCATATTGATCGTCGTTATCCGTATCCTGTAAACGATAGAGTCCACTGCCCTTCTCGAATTCATCATCACCACGATGATTTACCATGACATACAGACTGTTAAAGGCGTAGAGCAATCCTTGGGCATAACCCATTTGGATTATTGAATCGGCCACGGCTTCTCCGGTTTGTATCTTTAGCTTTTCAATCTTAGGCGTAAGTACATCCGAACCTATAGCCGGGATCTCAAGCCGATATAAAGCACCGTACTGATCAGCAGTGATCAGTCGGTCTTTGTTGTCAAAAGCCATGGCAACCCATGAGCCTTGATCATTATCGGCCGGACTATACAAGTGTTCAGCTTCAAAGCCTGGCTGTAATTTTAGTTTCGCCAATTTTGGGTCGAGCTCTAAACCACTTCCCGTATCCGTCTTCTTGGTATCCTCACAAGAAATGGATAAAAGCATTGTGAAAATAAGTGCAGCAAGTAGTCTATTCATTATTTGTAGTTTTTTATTAGGTGCACTAATATAATTAGAAATTAGGATTTAAGGACGATTCTGAGGCTGGAAGTGCATACCGTTCTGTAATATTTGTAAAGGCATTTCCTCTTGGATCTACACCTGCTGGGTAATAATAGTCTACTGGATTGGCCTTTATTCTATTTCCATGAGCAGTGATTACGTCTATGGCGCGACCAGTTCTTACCAAATCGAACCATCTTTTGTTCTCAAAAGCTAGCTCTACCCTTCTTTCATTAAAAATGGCTTCTCCCAGGTCCCCGGAATAATCCCCTAATCCGGCACGGTCACGCACCTCTTTTAGGTAGGTGTCGGCACCAGCCTTTCCTTGTTCCTCCAAGGCTTCTGCTAAAAGTAATAGCACTTCCGAATAACGATACACTGGCCAATTCATACCATGGTTGCCATTTAATGCGTGTGGCTCTACAAACTTTTTGATGATAGGATAATTCCCATCTTCCCAAAAACTCTCACTAGCGGTTATGTACATAATGGAAGCATCTTTCCTTAAATCGCCAACTTCATAAGCCTCGATAATATCCGGAGTGGGTATATTGTTACCTTCCCCGTTAAGTGGCTGTGGATTGGATGTTCCAGTTATTAAACCAACCTCTGCGGCAGTAAGGGGTCTTGGTAGAAAGTTGTATAAAAAGCTACCGTTAAGCCCGTCTGCACCTTCACGATATTGGATTTCAAAAACCGACTCCATATTGTTCTTGTTGTCGCTATTTCCGGAAAAGGCATCTTCATAATTGGGCATTAACATATATTCCTCACTATCTACAACTTGTTGTAATACGGTTTCGGCTTCCAGCCATTGCTTCCGAACTACATATACATTACCCAAAAGTGTTTGGGCGGCACCGGAGGTTACCCTACCTGGCTGTTGTTGCGATTTAAGGGGTAATAGGGGAATTGCCGCTTTGGCATCCTCGATAATCTGTCCGTAAAGTACCTCTTCGGTAGCTAAAGGCAAAGCTGCCCCTTCACGGTCTACTACGGGCTCTAGGTGCATAGGTACGCTACCAAATAACTGTGCCAGGTCAAAGTAAGAATAAGCCCTTAAAAAAAGCGCTTGTCCTTTTACGTTCGCTTTCACGGCTTCATCGATTTCAGCCTCATCTATGGTTGCCAAAATCTGATTGGCCCTAGCAATAACTTCAAAATAACCAACATAAACATTATTTACATGGGAGTTTGCAGTTATACCTCCATCGCTTGGTATGGAGTGGTCGGCAATATCCTCTTGGTTGTCCGTAGCCCCGAAAGCGGTGTTACGTGCATAGTAGGTATTGTCCGAGTGCATTTCGGCCAAATAGGGTTTGGATGCGTTGTTTATGTTACGCAGTGGTACATATGTCCCATTGATAGCTTGTGTAAAATCATCTTCCGTTTTAAAGAAGGTCGGCACACTTAACGAGTCTTCTGGGAAAATCGTTAATTCCTCGTCGCAACTACTTACCAGTAAACCCAGCATTGCTGCAATTAAATAGAATATATTTTTCATTTTTTCAGTTTTAAAATTTGTCGAAAGTGAAATATTTTTTGACATAATAGTTTTCGATTTAAAAGTTTAAATTTAAACCTATACTAAATATACGTGGAACCGGATATCCGGAAATATCTACCCCGGAAGCAAGGTTGCCACCATCTCCCTCTCCATTGTTCTGCACACTAATTTCAGGGTTTGGTCCACCCCAATACTTTGTGAATATGTGTACGTTTTGAATTGAGCCATATACTCTGGCAGATTTGAAATACTTGTCCATTTTTGGAATAGTATAGCCTAAAGTTATATTGCGAATATTGAAGTAGGAAGCATCGGCCACAAAACGGTCGTTGATCCAATCCCTTTCTATACCGGTAACATTACCGCCACCTACAGTAGTTCCATAAAAGCCCCTACCTGGATTTTCAACGGATCGGAACCTGTATTTTACATCTTTTAAAAGATTGAATACCCCATCCAAGTTTGTAGTACTGTAGAGGTGTCTAACCAGCAGTTCATTACCGTAAGAACCAGTACCCACCACAGAAAAATCAAAATTGTTATAGTTAATGGTGTTCGTAATACCATAGTTGAAATCGGGAAAAGGACTTCCCATAATGGCGCGATCGTCGAAATCACCTCCGTTGGTAATGATTCCATCACCGTTAACATCGAGTAATTTAATACTACCCACGGTAGAACGTCCTGGAACCTGTGGTGAGCTGTCCAAATCTTGTTGGTTTAGATAAACCCCATCGGATAGATGGCCATAAAATTGTCCAAAGGGTTCTCCTACCTTGGTAATGTGCCATCCACCTGGACCGTAGACCCTATCAATTCCATCGGCCAGTGCGACTACCTCATTTCTGTTGAAGGATATATTTGCGTTGGTGGTCCATCTGAATTTACCGGTAGTATTAACGGTATTTATACCAAATTCATGCCCCCAGAACTTGATTTCACCAATGTTATCACTGAAGTTGGTAAAGCCAGATTCCCTGGGAACCTGTACATTGTATAGCAGATTTGTAGTGTTCTTGGTATAATAGTCATAAACAAGGGATACCCTGTCACCAAATAGGCTTAAGTCGAGCCCAATGTCGAACTGTTTTGTGGTTTCCCATCCCAAATTGGAATTGGAGAGTGAATTAACCGCAGAACCAGGAGCAAAATCGTTTCCAAATACAGCATTCACAGTATTGTCGATCAAAGCGTATTGGGTATAGTTACCAATATTGTTGTTCCCGGTAACACCATAACTGGCACGTAATTTAAGAAGCGAAATAGATTCTATATTTTCTAGAAAAGCTTCGTCGGAAGCGATCCAACCGGCAGATACCGATGGAAAGGTACCCCATCTATTATCAGAACCGAATCTTGAAGATCCATCACTACGAATAGAGCCTGTCAACAGATATTTTCCTTTATAGTTGTAGGTAAGTCTTGAAAATAAAGAAACCAAACTCCATTCCTGTACCTGGTCATAGGTACCACCTCTATTAATGTTGGCAGCTCCTTGGATATTTGGCAATCTATCATCTGCAAAATCACTGGCGGCTACCCTATTGCGGTCCAGCCTATATTTTTGGTAGCTAAAACCTCCTAGAAGGGAGAAATTATGTTCACCAAAACTTTTAGTATAATTAACCGTGTTTTCGTTCAACCAAGAAAAAGTGGTCCTTTCGTCCCATACTGCCTCATTGTTGGTCGGTATAGGACGGTTAATGGCATAAGTTGCATTGGTTGGACTGAAGTATTCATATTGGCTATTGTACAATTCAGCGTTCAAACTGGATTTAATAAAAAGCCCTTCTATGGGTTGGTATTCAATAAAGGCATTGGAAATTAAATTAACCTCCTTCGTTCCGTCCTCAATTCTTTCGGCAGAATTTAGCCAGTTGGCATACGAGAAGATGTTACCAGTATTTGCCGGAAAACGATTGAATTCCGTTCTGGTCCCATCATCATTATAGATGGGCATAATGGGCCAAGTGTGCAAGGCGTTGAACAGAAGTCCAGTTCCCCTACTACCGTCAGTTCTTGGTATGTGATCCAAGATATAATTAGGAGCAATATTCACCCCTATCCTGACTTTGTCAGTTAAGCTATAATCCAAATTAGCACGAAGCGAATATCGCTTATAATCTGAATTTAAGACCACACCTTCCTGATCAAAGAAACCTAACACCACTGAGGTTCGCAATTTTTCTTTGTTGGAAGTAATGGTAAGATTGTAGTTGGTCATGGGGGCCGTTCTCAGCATCGCATCGTACCAATCGTTGTTTTTGCCCTCGTATTGGGATGGATTCTGATAAATATCCGGTACTGGATCACCTTGATCTTCATAGTACTCCTTTTTAAATTGGGCAAATTCAACAGCATTCATCATTTCTATACGTCCTCTGTCCGGAACATTCTGCATACTGGTGGTAACATTAAAACTTATGCTTGTTTCCCCTGGTTTTCCATTTTTGGTCGTAATCAAAACAACACCATTGGCGGCCCTGGACCCATAAAGAGAAGTGGAAGCGGCATCTTTCAAAATTGAAATGTCCTGTATTTCATCAGGATTTATATTGTTGATTCCGCCGGAAATAGGGAAGCCATCTACCACATACAATGGGTCGCTTCCTCCAGAAACAGATAGTTGTCCACGTATACGTACGGACATTCCCTGACCAGGTTTACCTGTGCTCTGGTTAATCTGAACTCCAGGAATCCTACCCTGTATTTTTTGGGTAATCTGGGAGACCGGAATGTCGGCAAGTTCTTCTGCCTGAATGGTAGATACCGAACCTGTTACCTGTCGTTTGATCTGGGTACCGTAACCTACGACAACTACTTCATCAAGGGCAGCAGCATCTTCGGCCATGGTTACGTCCAATTGGCTTTTTCCGTTGATCGGAATTTCTTGGGCAGTAAAACCAATGTAAGTGAACACCAAAGTACTGCTGGCGCTGGGGACTACTATACTGTAATTACCATCAAAATCTGTTACTGTCCCAGTGGTGGTGCCCTTAACTACCACATTGACCCCCGGTAAGCCCTGCGAATCGTCTGCCGATATCACAGTACCGGTTACCGTTACATTCTGTGCCTGCATAGCGATGCCATACAGCAGCGATAAAATAAAAAGGAATTTCCGAGAAACCCTGTAAATTCTTTTTTTCATAATCTCGTATTATTTAGTTTAGTTAATTAGTATTCCTTAAAAATTTAAGAAAAAATCAAGGATTATTCAAATATATAGTGGTGAATAGCCAAAACTATCCTGTACTATGCTGGTATGAACTGTTAAATTTTTAACACTGCACATATTATATATGAGAAGGTATATTTTATATAAAATATATGGTTTTTCCGCTAGTTATGGTTTCACTTGAGGTATATAGTTTTAATAAACTTATGTTCCGTAATTGGGTCTGCGGTTCAAAATCCTTAATTTTAGGATGTGTTCTATAATTTGATTTTTAAAAGAAAAATATTTTCATTTTTATGCGATATCCATAAAGCTTTATAAAAGGGTTCATTATTGGCAATTGTCTTTTCTGTTTTCAAAAACGCTGTAGTGCCAAAATACCTCTAACCCGTAAAATTTTGGGCTGCATGATCAATAGAGTTTAATTTAAAAAAAAGGTAGTATATTTATTGTTGCCCTTGTTATGGTTACCTTATCAAGAACTTCAAAAAAACTCAACATTATTCCAACCAATATTCAATAAATAAAAGGGGCCCGTACTTGCCGCAGGATTTTTATTGGTGACTAGACCTACATAAGTTATTCTAGTTAACTATCCTGTTGGGTGCTGTTAAAAGAAGTTGGAGGTGCCCATATAGTATTAATGGAATAAAATGCTGTTATAAAAGGTTGACAACATTTAGAAATATTAATTTTTGATATACTATATAGCTATAAGATTGGGCCTTGAAGACCTTATATGGAATTTCTATCTATAAAATTAAAGGGATTTTTAATCTTGCCCTTGTCTTTGTTCAGGATCATGCGGGAAGCAGTTTCACCCATAACTTTGAAATCTGTTGAGATAACAGTAATTCCGAGCAGTTCTTTTAAGGGTGTGTCGTTGTAGGATATAACACCTATTTCAACACCCAAAATAAACTCCTTGTCCCGGATCTGATTCACCAAGCTTACCAAGTCGGTTTCTTCAATGGTGATAAAAAGATCGCCTTTTTTAAGGATTATATCATCGTAGATCTCGTCTATGATCTCAAAATCGATTTTGTGCTCAACGCAGAATTTACGAAAGCCGTGCAAAATTCTTCTAGGATATGGGTAAACCGAGTTTTCAGGATAGGCTAAAATCAATTTTCCATATCTCGATATTTTTGGCAATCCTTCCTTCAGGGCGTTATAGATATCATTCTCAAAATCTTGATATATTTCAATAATATTCCCTTCAATTTCAAGATTATTATTATCCATCAAAATAAGTTTATTCTTAGGAATCCTATTGATGGCCTCAATAGCTTCTTCAGTGTAACTTATATGCTTAAGATCATCTGTCTTAAAATGTGGCATGATAATGTAATAATCGTATACATTGATATTCTTTTCCAGTATATTTAAAAAAAGCGAGTTGTCGCAATGGTAAATATGAAGATCGGTATGGGAGTTACCTCCTATGGTATTTATAAACGAATTGTAAATACGCATTTTATAAGCGCTTAACTTATTGATGAGAAAAAGAATATTGACTTTGGATATGAGTTTTGTTCTGGTTATGTAATATCCTTTTCCCCTTATCGATGTAATTACCTTGCGTTCCTTTAAAATTTGGTAAGCCTTTTCAACGGTATCGCGAGAGAGGTTATATTCTTCACTAAAGCTATTAATCGAAGGAATTTTGTCATCGATCTTTAGATTTCCATTGGAAATATTATTGATTACGGAATCTACTATCTGCCTATATTTAGGGATCCTTGAATTTTCATCTATTTTGAGGTATTGGTACATAATCTATAATGTAATACTAGGTAGTTTAATTGAATAAGTTTACCTCTTTTAATTAAATATAAATAATTTTAAGTCATCATATGGTGAATTATATTGGTCAACTTGTGCTCCTTGTGCAAGTACATTGTCGCAAAAAATAAAAAAAAGTAATTATTGCAGTACAGTGCAGGATGGAATCAGCGGATCACTAACATAACTTTGCGAATATAAAAATTATCAAGCTATTAAATATGAATCATTCCGTAAAGAATTTTAAGTATGTTAATTATCTCTGGGAAGAGAGTAAGGCGGAGGCGTTGGGTGACGACCAGGTAGGGCTATTTCTTTATAGGTCCAATATTTTGGGGGCCGATCTTAGAATCACCAATTATGGTGGCGGTAATACCAGTTGTAAGACCATTGAAAAAGATTCTTTGACCAATGAAGAGGTGGAAGTTATGTGGATCAAGGGTTCCGGAGGGGATATAGGTACTTTGAACAAGGCCGGTATCGCCGGATTATATACCGGAAGATTAAGAAACTTAAAAAATGTTTATGGGGGTCTTGCGGATGAGGATCGAATGGTAGGCCTTTTTGACCATTGTATCTACGATCTGGAAAGTAAGGCTCCATCCATAGATACCCCCTTGCACGGCCTGCTCCCTTTTAAACATATAGACCATTTGCATCCGGACGCCTTGATAGCGGTAGCTGCGGCGAAGGATAGCGAAAAAGTCACCAAAGAGATTTGGGGAGATACCATGGGCTGGGTGCCATGGCAAAGACCAGGTTTTGATCTAGGGCTGCAATTGGAACAATGTTTGAACGATAACCCTGGTATAAGGGGAATCGTTTTGGGAAGCCACGGGCTTTTCACCTGGGGGGATACCTCTTACGATTGTTATATGAACAGTTTGGAGGTCATAGAAATGGCCTCCGCGTATATTGCTGGGAAAATAGAGGAAAAGGGTAGTGTTTTTGGAGGTCAAAAGGTGCAATCGCTGCCTAAAGGGGAGCGTTTGGACAAGGCTTCCCAGCTCATCCCCTTGCTAAGGGGACTTTGTTCTTCGGAAAATAGGATGATAGGGCATTTCACGGACAGTGATGTGGTAATGGAATTTATAAATAGTAACGACCTTTCACGTCTTGCTCCGATGGGAACTTCCTGTCCCGATCATTTTCTAAGGACCAAAATACAGCCCTTGGTGCTGGATCTTAGTACCACTGAGGATCTTGGCGATTCAAAGGCCGTGCTGAAAAAATTGGAACCGGCCTTTGAAGCTTATAGACGAGGGTATAAAGATTATTATGAGACTTGTAAAAAGGACAATAGTCCGGCAGTGCGCGATCCAAACCCGGTAATCATAATTTATCCAGGAATAGGAATGTTCAGTTTTGCAAAAAACAAGCAGACCACCAGGGTGGCCAGTGAGTTTTACATCAATGCAATTAATGTTATGAGGGGTGCGGAGGCCATAACGGAATACACCTCTTTGCCAAGACAGGAAGCTTTTGATATTGAATATTGGTTGCTGGAAGAGGCTAAATTGCAACGTATGCCGAAAGAACAGCCCCTATCCAGAAAAGTAGCATTAGTTACAGGAGCTGGTGGCGGCATAGGTAAGGCCATTGCCGATAAATTGGCAATGGAAGGGGCCAATGTGGTATTGACAGATATAGCCGAAGATCGGTTGAAAGAGGCCGTGTCTACCTATAAACCGGATACTGCAAGTTATGCGGTTTGCGATGTTACCAAAAGTGAATCTATTGCCCAGGCTTATAAAAAAGCATGTTTGGAGTTTGGTGGGGTGGATATTGTGGTGCATAGTGCAGGACTCGCCATTTCCAAGCCATTGGAAGAGACCACCGAAAAGGATTGGGACATTTTACAGAATGTTTTGGTGAAAGGACAGTTTGAACTTGCCAAACAGGCAGTTGCCATATTGCGTAAGCAATCTCTTGGAGGCGATTTCATAAGTATAGCCAGTAAAAATGGCCTTGTTTCTGGTCCAAACAATGTGGGTTATGGGACTGCCAAGGCAGCACAACAACACATGGCCCGCTTATTGGCCGCAGAATTGGGCGGAGACAAAATCCGTGTAAATACAGTAAATCCTGACGGAGTCATCGTGGGCAGTAAGATTTGGGAAGGCGATTGGGCCGAAGGTCGTGCCAAAGCCTACGGAATTACCGTGGACGAATTGCCGGCACATTACGCCAAAAGAAATTTATTGAACGAGATTATTTATCCCGAGGATATTGCCAACGGTGTTTTTGCCTGTGTTGCGATCTTGGATAAGACTACGGGCAATATAATAAATGTGGATGGCGGTATGGCCAATGCATTTGTAAGATAGATAGATAGTGAGTTAGTTTTTTTAGGACCTGTCAGGGTAGGGTACCAATTCCTGACAGGTCTAATTCTAATTGGGAATATAATGAGAATAGATAAAGAAAGAATACAGGAAAAGAACCAAAAGGATTTAAAATCGCATCAGGAAAAATTCGATTTTTTGTCGAACACCCTAGTAAAGGATGGTTGTAATGTCCATGATATTATTAATAAATTAGCTGAATTTCAAGTAGCAATTCCCAGTTGGGCCCTAGGTGCAGGAGGAACCAGATTTGGGAGGTTTTCTTTTCAGGGGGAACCGTCCACATTGGAGCAAAAAATAGATGACGTGGGTATTTTACATGCCCTTACCCAGACGGCCGGTGCCATTTCCCTGCATATTCCTTGGGACATACCACAGGATTATAAAGATATAAAAGAGTTGGCTACTTCGCACAATATCATTTTTGATGCTGTAAACTCCAATACATTTCAAGATCAAAAAAATGCAAAGGAAAGCTATAAGTTCGGCTCATTGAGCAATAGGGAAAAGGCCATTAGGGAACAGGCGGTCCGGCACAATTTGGATGTTATTGATATTGGCAACAAATTGGGTTCTAAAAGTCTTACGGTGTGGTTGGCCGATGGGTCTAATTTTCCTGGACAGAACAATTTTCAAAACGCATTGCAAAATACCCAGGAAAGTCTAAAGGATATCTATAGGTCATTGCCGGATGATTGGAAGTTGTTTATTGAATACAAACCCTATGAGCCAAATTTTTACAGTACTGTAATACAGGACTGGGGCACCTCCTTTATGTTGGCCAATGAATGTGGGGAAAAGGCCTATACCTTGGTCGATCTGGGCCATCATTTACCAAATTCCAATATTGAGCAGATCGTGGCCACATTGATGTTGAAAGGGAAACTAGGAGGTTTTCATTTTAATGACAGCAAATACGGGGACGATGATGTTACCGTAGGCAGTATTAAACCATATGCCCTCTTTTTAATTTTCAACGAATTGGTATATGGTATGAACAATAATCCCCAAAATCCATACCCTGCATGGATGATCGATGCCAGTCATAATATCAAAGACCCATTGGAAGATTTGATCCAATCTTTGGAAGCCATACAGGAAGCATATGCCAAGGCGCTTTTAATAGATCAAGAACAATTGAGAACGGCACAAAAGGAAAACGATGTGGTTCGTTGTCAAGAGATACTTCAGAATGCCTATCGCACAGATGTAAGACCTTTGTTGCAGGAAGCCAGACGAAAGAGCGGTGGTGCACTTTCTCCCTTAAATGCCTATCGTTCACTTAAGGTGAGGGAAAATTTGATCAATGCTAGGGGTAAGAATAGTATAGCATCAGGATTATAATACAACCAAATGAAAAAGAAGGTAACAGCTGTATTTGATATTGGTAGAACTAACAAGAAATTCTTTTTATTTGATTCTGATTTTCAAGAGGTGTATCGTGAATACAGTCGGTTCGATGAAATTACGGATGAAGACGGCTATCCTACCGAAAATCTGGAAGCCCTTGAAAAATGGGCCAAAGAAGTATTTGATAGAATGATGGATTCACCCGAATTTGATATAGAAGCTTTAAATTTTTCATGTTATGGGGCAAGTTTGGTCCATATAGGTGAAAATGGGAAGCCACTTACTCCGCTCTATAATTATATGAAGCCATTAAAAGCTGAAGTATATGATACTTTTTATGACAAATACGGTCCTGAAAAGGAACTTTCCAGATCAACTGGATCCCAGAAATTGGGTATGCTAAATACCGGGATGCAACTTTATTGGTTAAAATATGAAAGGCCAAAGGTGTACGAAAAGATAAAATATTCGCTACATCTGCCACAGTACCTTAGTTATTTGTTTACCGGTATTCCTGTAAGTGAACATACAAGTATAGGCTGCCATACCATGCTGTGGGATTTTGATAAGAAAGATTATCATGATTGGGTGTATAAGGAAGGAATAAATGAGAAATTTCCTCCAATAGCTTCTTCCAGGGAAACAACTCCCATAAATTATAATGGCAAGAATATTCAAATGGGAGCTGGCATTCATGATAGTTCATCGGCTCTTTTACCCTATATCCGAAGTATTAATAAGCCTTTTTTACTGGTTTCGACCGGAACTTGGAGTATCTCCATCAACCCTTTCAACAAGGGAATGTTGACCATGGATGATATTGATAATGGTTGCCTTTTTAATATGCGTATAGACGGCAGTCCAGTAAAAGTCTCAACACTTTTTCTAGGCAACGAATACAAACTTCAAATTAAAGCATTGTCCGCTCATTTCAACGTACAGGAAGATTACCACAGGAAGGTGAAATTTGATCAGGACACTTTTTTTGAAATCAATAAAGATTTTGTGCATATGTTCAAATGGGCGAGTATTACCTCTGAAAACATGCCGGAGGAGACCAATATTACCTATGATAGATTTGAGCATGCCTATCATCAGTTGATGTTGGAACTGGTTCTGTTACAAGTTAAAAGTATAAGGTCTGCCATAGGAGATGAAAAAATCGAAAGGATCTATATAGATGGAGGCTTTAGTGATAACGAGGTGTATATTCAACTACTCTCACAATATCTTGACAACATGAAACTAAGTACAACAGATTCTTCACTGGGTTCGGCCTTAGGGGCTGCCATAGTTATCTCGGATGCGACTTTGGAGCCGAAATTCCTAAAGAAAAATTACTCCTTAAAAAAACATGTACCTTTTATTGTTCAATAAATATGGCGTCCGAAATAAATTCTAAGTATCCATCAATGGACGATTTGCGTGAAAAAGCAAAAGATAGGGTTCCCCAATTTGCTTTTGAATATTTGGACGGAGGTTGTAATGAAGATGTAAGTATTATTAGAAATACTACAGAAATAAGGGATGTACAATTACAGCCACGGTACCTTCGCAATTTTGGGGAGAGCGATACCCGGACTAAAGTTTTGGGAATGGAATTCGATGCTCCCTTTGGGATTTCCCCAGTGGGTCTGCAAGGGTTAATGTGGCCCAATTCCCCTGAAATTTTGGCTAAGGCCGCACATAAGCACAACGTTCCTTTTATTTTGAGTACCGTTACGACTATGGGTATAGAAAGGGCCAGTGAGCTTACGGAGGGGAAGGCCTGGTTTCAATTGTACAATCCCGTTGATGATGCTTTACGCGATGACATAATTGATCGTGCAGAGGCTGCCGGATGTCCTGTGCTGGTACTTCTTTGTGATGTGCCTACTTTTGGATATAGACCGCGTGATATTCGCAACGGTCTGGCATTGCCACCAAAAATGTCAGTAAAAAATATTCTACAGATTTTAGGAAAGCCAACTTGGGCCTATAATACCATTAAATACGGACAACCTACATTTCAGACCTTAAAACCATATACCCCCGAAGGACTCAATTTAAAGCAGTTGGGGCAGTTTATGGACAAGACTTTTTCAGGCCGATTGAATGCAGAAAAAATTAAGCCTATCCGTGACAGATGGAAGGGTAAATTAGTGCTAAAAGGAGTAGCCTCAGAACAGGATACCAAAGACGCCATAGATTTGGGTTTTGACGGTATCATAGTGTCAAACCACGGAGGTAGACAATTGGATGCCGCACAATCCACTATTAATTCGCTTCGGGATATAACCAAATACGGCGATCAAATTGAGATTATGATGGATAGTGGTCTTCGTTCCGGTCCGGATATAGCAAGGGCCATGGCAAGCGGAGCCAAATTTACCTTTATGGGACGCTCTTTTATGTACGGTGCCGCAGCATTGGGGAATAAAGGCGGTGATCATACCATTTCTATGTTAAAGACCCAATTTAAACAGGTCATGGACCAACTTTGCTGTGGGCGAGTGGAGGACTTACCAAATCACCTGATAAATAATGACTAATTAATGACCAAATAACAACC
>TARA_R110000868_G_scaffold250282_2_pt1 | contig 20261 bp, 21 predicted proteins | sample TARA_R110000868 | Tara Oceans TARA_R110000868 (sample SAMEA4397489) | marine metagenome | biome: Polar Biome; feature: [SRF] surface water layer (ENVO:00010504); material: water (ENVO:00002006), including particulate matter (ENVO:01000060) such as... | depth 5 m | reverse complement strand
ACAACCTATCAAGTTGGCACTGAACCGAAGGGCATCAAGGTCATTCCCAACACGGAAAGGGACGCGGCTGGTTATGTTGCTGACTACCTAATTGAAGCTGATTGGTGCTGTGAATGCGCAGCTAAGCATTGCACGCCTTACAAGGAAAAGACTTATCCCATCGGCCAGCAGCCCGAGGATAGTGTGTTGGTGCCGGGTAGTGAGAGGAATTTAGATGAGTGACGCCAAATCATTTCAATTAGAGATTCAGCTACTCAATAACGGTTTGTATTTCTGCGCCCCGCTTCATATGAATGCGTATATGGAAAGTATTTTGCGATCCAGCCATAGAGGCAAGATTGTGAGAACGGTCACTATTACTTGGGATGCAACGTCGAAAATCCCCCCGAAAATCGACATAGATAGCAGGAGTGTCGATGGAAACGACTAAGATTAAGCGGTACCGCAATATCGTTGTTCATGATGACGACGGCGCATATCCAGGGATTGAAGAGTGCGATGACGGCGATCTTGTCCTCTGGGAGGATGTGGAGAAGCTGCTAAGACAAATTGAGACACTGAAAAACGATGTTTATGCCGCTGGCGACGCTTATTACCAAGTAGCAAGCAAGCAATGGTTGGAAACCAAATGAGACGCCCCCATGATCAATACTTCACACCGGCGAGTGCTATCGTCTAGCCCGCTTGTTCGCATACCGTACCAGCGTAACCATGACTTCGGGATCCTCGACCATAAGGTCGGCAATGATCCGCAGAATCTCGCGAATGTCGCCGATCTTGACCTGACTCTTCTTTCCTTCGGCCAATGCTATGGCGCTGGCCAGTTCCTTAAGCGTCATTCGATATCCATTGTTTGCTCAGGAAGTAATTCTCTCACTTCATTCATTGGTATTATTACAGTGAGTGCTAGCAAGTCCTGCGATATCGCACTGAATCCATTTTGATATAGTCCGCCTGAATTAATTTCGCTCAACAGATCAGCTCCGAGAAAATACTGCCCATCTGTTAAAGCAACCGTCTGCGCCTGGAATTGTCTCTCACCGAGGGATTGCTGAATCTCGTTAAACTCAGTGTTCAGTTCGGCAGATAACACAATCGCAAGCCCTTGCAGTTCGGTTAGCGTTGGGGATGTCGCAAGCAGCTCAAGGACATTCATTATATTGATCCTAAAGCGTTCATTAGCGTAGTCACCCTAGCATCTAACAGGGCAAGGTCTACAGATTCGCCGATGGAGTAGAAGGCTAAACGAGCGTCACTATACAGGTTAGGAATCCCGTCAAAGTTACGGCCGAAGACATAGATGTTATTGGAATTTGGTGGGTTAGACGCTATCGTAATAGTTTCGGCAATACTGCTCCCTCTTATTGCGTAGTTAGAACTGTTGTTTCTTGAAGCTGCAAAGAAGCCGTTTGCAGAGTGTAGATTTCCTGTTGACGTTGATGTTGTCGCATCGTGCAATCTGGCAGATAGTTTGCTTGCAACAACGCCTGTTATAAGCTGTGATGAGTAAGCTGTTCCGCTTGCAAAGGTGGTACCCATGTAGGATCTAACAGAGGCTTCGGTGCTTCGTGTAGTTGCGTACCCGGAAATATGCTTGCTATCCTGCGGATCAGCATTGTTATTCCGATTGCTATCCAGATACTTTGTGGTGCCATCTCCTACCAGCCCCGTCGTGCGGCTGTAATCGCCGCCCACGAAATTGAAGTTGGTGGGTGCAGTCCCTTTTAATGGTACCAGCGCACCAGTGAGGCCGTCCCAACCTGCCAAGATACAGCAGGCTTTAATGGCGTTCCAAGTTCCGTCAGCTTTACATCCTGTAATAAACCCTCTAATTGCATTTACTCTTAGTTCTACGCTCATGCTAGTGTTCCTCCTGCCGCGTACCCTGCGTTGACGTATGCGATAGTATCAGCGTCGTAGTTGAGCGGGTTCAGGCCCGTGTTTATTGCAAATGCGGAGTTGCTTATTAATGTGGCGACGCGAGAATCAAGTAGAGCAAGGTCTACAGATTCGCCGATTGAATAGAAGGAAGCGCGGGATGTTGTAAATCCGCTCGGGGTTCCGCCATTATTCAATGCAAAAACAAATATGCTTCCTGACGCTGCTGTTGTGCTTGTTGATGTTTGCGTAACGTTTGCCCCCACTGCTCTAGATGTGTAATTGGCCGTGCCGGTCCTAGACAAGCCTTGAAAGGTTGTTGAGTTCAAGGCAACAACGGCACCGCTTTGGTTAACGTCAGCGTTAGGTATGGAAGCAAAAGAAGATGCTAGCGGAGCTGCGCTTGCTGCGATCCTAAGCCCTGTCCACTTCCCTCCGGTATCAATGCCAGCCGGGCGATAGCCCATTAAAATTTCATTGTTGGTCGTGGACAGTCGCGTGTAATAAATAGAAATGTGATGATTTGTCGCAACGTCTGCGTTGTTGTTGCGGTTGCTATTCAAATACTTTGTGGTGCCATTTCCCACCAACCCCGTTGTGCGGCTGTAATCGCCAGATACAAAGTTAAAACTAGTAGGTGTTGGGCCTTTCAACGGCACCAGCGCACCAGTGAGAGTTCTGGCACAAGATAAAATACACGACGCGTTGATGCAGTCCCAGATACCGTCAGACTTACAACCGATAATAAACGTGGTTATTGCTGTCCTAACACTGGCTTCAAGTGGCTGCCCATCTGCGGACTCCACGGCAGCGATATACCGACGAGCATCAGCATCTCTCTTATAAATTGGCGGGGTCAATGCGACCATAAGACTTGAGATCATTATCCTAGCTCCACACTCCGCAAGATAATTTGATAAGCTTCGCCGGATGTCGGCGTAAAGCCGCCGTTAGTGACAAGCACGCCAAAGAGGCTATCGGTTGTGAGTTTTAAAGCTTTTCCGATGTAGTCTGCAGTCGCATACAAAAAACCACCACCAATTGCCGCAACAGTGAAATCAATGAACCCTCTATAGTTGGTTCTGTCGCCTGAGGCTGCAGAAAATGCCGCATTGTCTAGGATTGCCGTGGGGCTTGCCATATACAAATGCAACCGGAAAGAAGTCATCCCGGAAGGGATAGCCGTCAGTGCAATGGTGATATCTGCTGAAGTGATCTGTATCGATCCGCCTGTGCGCCCAATAGCCGCAAACGTGTGAATAGCAGAGCCTGCCGATCCTGCGTTATTGATACCGATCACATCTAGAGCAGTATATGCGGTTGTGTTCGTTGGCCGCGTAAACGACACGGTCGATGTATAAGCAGAGCCTATCACTGGCTGTTTACTGTCAATGAGGGTAGGCGTCTTTCCGTCAATACTCGAAAGCGATGAGTTTGCCGTTGTCTGATTGGCAGACGTTGCTGCACCTGTGGGCAAGGGCAGGGATGCTGCCGAGATTGGCTGAGTAACTCCAGAACCATCTACTGGCTGACGCCCTGAAACAAGTGCCGGAGTTTTGCCGTTAATACTTGCAAGGGTTGTTTCTGTTGCAGCTCCTGTAGGCAGCGGAAGTGATGCCGCTGAAATGGGTTGAGTAACTCCAGAGCCATCCACAGGAACCCGGCTGCTCACAAGTGTTGGCGTTTTGCCGTCGATACTTGCAAGGGTTGTTTCTGTCGCTGCTCCTGATGGCAAAGGCAAAGACGCTGCGCTGACCGGAACAGCTGGCTGATTCGTTGCAAGAACTACTCTCTGCGTTCCTGCCGTTGCGTTGCCAGTGTTGACTGCTGGCGCTGTGCCATTGATGCCAGTGAGATTGACATCACCGCCGCCGCCTCCGCCTCCTCCGCCTGAACTAGCTGGCAAATGGGTATATCCTGATGTCATTTTAGACTCCCTTGGTTACGATTTTGGCGGTCAGTGCACCTGTACCAGAAGCGAATGTGTACTTCAGTCTGATAAATCCGGTATTCAGGTCTGCAATATTGTATATCCAGTCACCTGTCCCAGTTACCACAACAGAGCTACCTGCAACAGTCACCCAATTTTGACTAGCAGCGGGAACAATTTCGTCGTCACTAGCTTCTACTGTCATGGTGCCCTCAGGAGCTCCAGTGTATTTGAACTGCAGTGAGCAGCCGTATACTGTGCGAATATCAATGCTATTGGATGTTAGATTAGCCGCCATAGAGCTAGACGACGCGCCCGCGTCAGTCACAAATGATAGATCAACAGACAAAAAGCGCATCACTGTCTCCCGTGTAATCGGTGTGCTGAATCGTTCGATAGTAACGCATAATCAAGAGCGAGTGAAACGATCTCGCGTATCTCTATGTCGGTAAAACTGACATCATCGTTCTCTAATGCACCCAGCATCTTATCACAGAAAAGAGTGTTTAGGTACGCCTCTAGTTCAGTCACTTTCAGGCTCATCGGCAGGCTTAGGCTTCAGAGCCTCACCAATAACCTGCAGACTTTCCTGCAGTGCCTGGTGCTGCTGTAATGTGCCTTGAAAGGCCGCTGCTACGTTCGATAGATTAGTAAGTGCTTGCTCTGGTGTCATACTTATGCTCCTTTGTTGTGAGCTGTGAGAATAGCACGGGGAGCTAGGGCGTCAATTACTTCACTTCGTATTGGAATACTATATACACATCGGCCGCGGACGTTGTTTGCGCTAGGTAATAAACATCTATTCGGTCATTAGTGACATCTGCAAGGCACACAACGGAAGCCGTTGACGCCACTGAGGTAACCCTTAAAATCGATCCAGAACCACAGGCATCTTTATCCACTGTGAAATTGGATGCAATTGGTAATGAAACCGCAAATCTTGTTGTAGTACTGGCCGCCGCCGTTGCGGTTTGCCCAACAACTGTTACTGATGCAGTGACAGTGTTCCCGACTCTAACATAATGGCTTGACTGAGTGGTTCCGACACCCGCGATATTGGTTACACCCGTTAGCGTCGGCGTATACCGCCCGCTGTTTATGTTGCCGTCGGTGCGGTTGTGAATTTGGTTGAGCGTCACCGCGCCTGCTTGTGTTATTCCAAGCACCTCTTTTGCGGCCGCAGTGTTCCCATCAGCTGCGTTGTTTGTCTGTACAGAGAACACACTAACTGTGTCGCTCGTTCTGGCAAGCATATTGAGGGACACGCCGCCAAGTGTGTTGGTGTTGCTGTCTCTGGCTACCGCCCACGCCTCGCCGCCTTGATAGGTGTTCACGTTTATCAAGAATCTCTTGGCGGCATCTGTTAGCCCTGTGGCTCCTGAGTTTAGTCCGCCATGAACAAGGTGAGGTTGTCCGGTATTTGATGCTGTCGACGTTGGCCCAAATGTATTGCGTCCGGACGTGCTCAAGCTAAGACCAGTCACCGCACCATTGTTGCCGACAACAAAGTCAATCCGGTCAGACGTTCCGATGCCTGTTGTGCTCTTGATTGTGAGCACCTGGGAGACGCTAGAACCACCAACAATCAACGGACTAGTAACAGACGTTGCAAAGGTTGCAGCGCCAGCCTCGGTAATTGTCGGCCCATTACCAATTGTCCAAGTGGTTGATGCAACTGTAAGCCGCTGTGTTGCCGCTGTTCCGCCTGTTATTGCCACGCCCGCGCTGAACGTCTTCAATGCGCTGAATGTCTGAGCTCCTTCGAGCATGGCTACAGAGCCGGTGGCTCCAACGTCTGGTACTGTGTAGGTACGCGCTGCCGCCGAGGTACCGCTGTTGAGAGTGAGAGCATTAACTCCGGATGCAAGTACTAACTGGTTAGATGCTGGGTTAATGGTGACGGCAGAGCTAAACGTCTTGGCGCCGCCAATAGTCTGGGTCGCTGCTGTCATCACAAAGTCAGCCGCGCCGCCTGCATCAATGATATTGTATGTTCTACTGGCAGCAGGAGCTGCCGAGTTGATTGTCGTGGTGTTGGTTGTGCCTAGCACAATCTGGTTAGTCGTTGCCGATACGGTCTGCGCAACAGTGAACACGTTACCAAGCGATAGACCTGCCAGAGTATATGTGCCAGTTGGTGCTGTTACTGTTCCCGTGCCAGCAAAGGTTAGACCTGCTGCAGATGCATTAGTAAAAGTAAGAGCGCCCACACCCGATTTAACGATAGAGCCATTAGATGTATAGGTAACGCTAGATGGTAGTGTTATGGTTGCAAATGTCTTGCTACCAGAAAATGACTGAGTACCCTCAAGAGCTGCAAAGGTTGGATCTACTGTTAAGTCTGGAAATAGCCATGTCCTTGGCGATGCCTGTGAGCCAGGGGAAAGAATAATGCGATTGGGGGATGTTCCTAGCCACAATGGAGAAGATGCATCAAATCGCACTGTCTGGGAGAATATAGTGCCCGATCCACTAAAGGTCTGGTTAGCTGCTTCAAGCAAACTCACAGTACCTGTCAAACTGACTGCCTGAATGTTGGGGAACGTATAGGTCAAGTCCGCAGCAGGAGCTCCGGGTGCGCTGATAGTTGTCTTGAATGTGCCGCTACCGAACACCATTTGATTAGAGGAGCTTGTAAAGTTAACCGTTGGAGCAAGAACTTGACTCGAAAATGTCTTTATCCCACCAACTGTTTGATTGCCTGATGTTAGGACGATGGTTGAAGCTGATAGGGTGGAGTTTTTAATCAGCTTGCCTGTTGTGCCATCAAACAGAACCACGGCGCTATCTGTTGCTGATGCTGGCCCGACTACATCACCCAAGCCACCACCACCGCCTCCTCCAGTTACGGGATACTTTGCGAAAGTCATTGTCCGTGTCCTTTTCCAAAGAAGTCAACGGCAGCTGTGGCTGTGCCCGATGAGCCAGTGTAGCGCAGCGCCATAAAGCGCCCTGGTATCTCATCGATATTGGCAACGTGTGCACCCGATGCGCCGGAGACTGATAGCGTAGTTGAAAGAGTGAGAGTGTTAGCGTCTGCCTTTGACGGTAGATTGCTGACTAGCACCGTGACGGTTCCAACAGGAGTTGATCCAGCAGACCACACAAACGAGAATGATCCTTTGATGAGCTGACTTACATCAACCCAATCAGTTGTTACGGTCGTATTGTCTAAAGCCTGTGCGGTCCACAAACTCTTTTTGATGACGTTCATTCCCATATCTACACCCTCTGTTGTCTGTCTGAGGCTTTCATATCTCTGAATGCGATCTGCTGGCTTCGTGTGATTTGCTGAGTCGGCTGTGTCTGCTGCTGTTCTTGCGGTGCATTATAACTCATAATGCGCGCAAGGTAATCAGGCTGCATGGCCTTTGTTGACGGTATGTCAAAGAGCAGCCCGAGCTGCACGCGCTGCGCATAGGGAATCTTATTACCGCTATCCACAAGTGACTGAGTGACCTTGCCTAGAACATCGTCATACATCTTTGGATAAACGGCCCTAATGGCCTCTACAGTGCGCGGGTTAATGCTCGCAGTCTCGATCTGTTTGATGAGCGTCTTGGGCTTAAAAACAGCTTGTGCATAGTCGCTGTATTCCATCAGCTCCACTTTGGACGGAGTAAAATCGTCGCTGCTCAGAGCGTCTGCATTGTATGGGTCTTTGGGGATCTTGGAGTCAAGGAACGCTAGACCACGATTGGCAATATTGAAAGACTCAATAGTCATCAAAGGGCCTTCTTGAATTCCCTCTTCGCCAATGGATGCTGCCACTTTATCAAAGAGCGCCTCGGGATCTTGCATCAATGCGCCTAGCTTTTTGCGGTGCTCTTTGAATGCCTTTTCATCTGTTTCCTGTTGCCTTTCGCCTGGCTCGATGCGCAGACGGTCCCTGATGATAGTTTGGCGTATTGCGGGCACTGCCTTGGTGGATATGCCTTGTTTGATAGCTAGCTTGGTATCGTAGTTCTTAAAACGAGTTGCTGCATTCTGCGCCATCTTATCCAAGCCACCCGCCGCTGTCTCCATTGCTGAGATATAGCGCAACGCAGAAACAGGGTTAACGGCCAAGAGCCCAAGTACGCCGCCAATAGTTTTGGACGTATTGCCATCAAGTCCAATGAACTCACCGGCTGCGCCTAGATTGTATCCCGCAAAGCCACCAATCAAAGATCTACCCGTTGCGCTCTGCAACATGTGGAGAAGTTTAGAAGTCAACTTCTGCTCTATAGTACCGTCGAGCTGTTGTTCTAGCTGATTAATTTTAGAGCGAGCAAAAGACGCTGTACTTACCATGTCATCATTGAATTTGATGACGTTCTCGCGCTGCGCTTGCATGTTACTGATTTGGTCATCAAGGAATTTTGCTGCACGTTCTTTGCCTGGCTTTTGTGCAAAATTAACGGCTCGCTTTTGGTTTTGCTTGGCCAAGTCCTGCAATCTTTTGATCTCGTTATCGAGTCCCTGCAACGGCAATGGTTCAAGCTTTTCTATGGCCTTGTTGACGCCTGACTTGAAGTCATCGAGGGCAAGCTCTTTCTTGAAGTTAGCAGAGTTTCCAGCATTACGAATAAACAAGTCTTGCGCTCGTTCGTTTGCAATGCGGGTAATCTTGCCGTCTACTTCGCGATCAATGAAGAACTGTTTATCAAATTCCTTTGTTGCTCTTTTGATCTCTGTGAGTACATCAGCTCGCTTGGCAACAGCCGCGCCAAACTCACCAAAGATATCTTCATTAGTTGTAGCATCTTTGAGCTCTTGCCAAACAGAGAAAAGCTTTTTATTCGAGCGAAACTCCTTATCGCTCATGAGCGTTGGATTACGTCCAAAGACGCGTCCCTGCTCTGCCAGTTCATTCTTAGCCGTTACAAGGGCATCATTGATGTCTGTGAGAGTGCGGGACTCTTCAAAGAACTTCTTACTGAGAAGCGCCTGTGTGTCTTCTAGAATCGCAATAGAGCCCGGGTCATATACTTCGCCACCGCGTTTAATATTTTCGTCCTGCATCTCTTTGGCAACAGACTGAATCTTGCCTATAAGATTTCTTGCTTCTGTGTCTGCAGCGTCATAACGCGCATTGCGTGCAGACTTCTCAGCAACTTCTAGTTTTGTACCTTTAATCTCTGGACGAAACAAAAGGCCATCAATGCCAAGCGCATCTGCAATCTCCGCTTCGTCGCTCCATTCGTCATCAAACTTTTGAAAAATAGCCTTATCAACTTTGCCGATGTCAGCATCTAGGACGCCCTTTTGCACCTGTGCAGCACGACTAGCAGTCTTGCCCACTTCATCAGCTAAGTCTCTGCCCGCTGTGAGTGTATCAACAAAGTCTTGAGTGGCCTTGGCAGGATTATCTAGTGCCTCTACTGCCCTTGCTCGTCCCTCTTGATTATTGCGCCCCCAGAGTTCATCAAGTCTAGCGTCTGGCTCAAAGTCAGCTCGCGTGGCCTTATTGACTGCGCCGTACTTTTCAGCAACCCAACCCATAAACTCTTGCGCTGTTTTTGGAAGCGAAGTCTTAGATATCTTCTCAGGGATAACTGTAGCGGCAGCCCTTCCCGCTTCGAATATCCCTCGGCCAGTTGCCGACAAAGCACCGCCAAAGAGGCCGCCCAGCCCAACGTTTGCAATGGCTTTCTGCACAGTAAGATCGGGATCAGACAGTGCGGCCTCTGAAAGTGTCTGGCCTGCTCCAATGAGCATTCCTTCAGTTGTGCCACCAACTGCGGCGCGTCCTAGTTTTTGGAGTGCTGATAGTTCTTCAAATGCCTTGCCTGCGCCCACAGCAGTCTTTGCCGCAGTCTCACCTAGTGCTGTAATAGCTCTGGTTGGCGCCCCTAATACTTTTGCAGCAGTCTGAGCGCCGCGACCAAGGACATTGGCAGCACCAGCAACAGGAACAGCAAACGATGCAATACCGCCGACTATCTCGCCCGCAAGGGAAGCCTTTGGATTAACTTCCTGCAGAGCTCGCAGTGCGTCGGCAGTCTCTTTTCCTTTTCCCGTGAGCTCGCCTATGCCGCGCAAAGCAACGTCCGATAGACCAAGAGAGCCGCCGCGCAGTACTGCCGTAGTTGCAGCAAGAGCGGGATTGTCAAAGGTCTCCTGCTTTATTTGCGCGATCTCTTTGTCTGCCGTTTGTCTGTCTTCTGTTGCTGTTCTGTAGCGCCCACCGGCTTGGACAAACTTAGAGAGCTCATCAGATAGCAACGTGCCAGGCTGCCCGTCTGGAGAAACAACAGGTATCTCTATTCCTGGCTGTGGCTCATAGTTACCCGATGCTAAGGCTTCATTGACAAGGTTATCGGCTACCTTGCCTATTTGCCGTGTTCTTTTGTCATAAAGGAGCATTCTTATCTCCCCGGCATAACGCGGTTAGCTGTCTGTGTTTTCGGCTTCTGTGGCGTATTGTCTTGCGGCACAAAGGAAGTGAACTGTTCAGTCAATGCCTGTGGAGACGGGTTAATAATGATCATCTCAGGATTGAGTCCGCGCTTGTCGATAATCTTCCTGATTGCCTCATCGCGTCTAGACAATTGCTGCTCGCTTGCGTTCAAGATTGATTTGGCTGCATTTAAGAAATTTGTACGGTTTTCAGGCAAAAGAGAAGGTGCACCGGATTCTAAGGCTTTATTGTATTGAGCCCTTATTTTTTCTGGAACGCTTGCAGCGTTTTCTGCAGATGCTTGTTCCCCTTTCCCAACCGTTGAGGTTGGATCGAGGGATTTCATATAGCTAAATATGATAGCAATATCTCCGGGACCTGATTTTTGCCCTGCTGCCGCTTCCATCGTTGCAACGGCATCACGCCTGAGAATAGTCTTTTTGTATTCTTCCGAACCCTCTCGTTGCTTGCGAAGGTCATCCTCTGCCGTATTGACTGCAGACCTACCCGATGCGTCTTTGGCTGCTTTAAGCTCAAATATCTTTGACATGGTGTCGGCAAGTTTCATTTTCAGATCGCCATTAATGATGTCGACCTGAGCTAGTGCCTCTGCTGTATTCTTGCGCCTGCCAATATCGGCAATCTTTTGCTGTGCCATTTCTAAGTTAATGGCCTTCCTTGCAAGCAATGACTGCTCTTCATCACCAAAGCGCTGGCGCAAGTCGAGCATGGCTTGGCGCTTCAAAGATAGGCCTTCTTTAGCTGTTGCGATGTCTTCTTTCTGACTGAGAACATCGCGGTCGATAGCGTCATTGATAATCTTCAATGCATTGTTTGTTTGGCTGCCTGTCATTGCCCGGCCAATCTCACCAAAGGCGATAGCAATGCCCGCCATGATGCGCTTACCGGTGCTGCCTTCAAAGAACCTATCTGGGTCAATTTTCTTTTGCTGCAACTCAGCGAGTGTGTCAGTTATATTCTTCTGCGCTTCGCCAATACTTCTGTCACGCTGCTCTTGTCTTTCTTGTATTATGGTATTGATCTTGGCTTGCTCTTCTTGCAGCTTAATACTTTCTTTATCAATCTCATTGTTCGCCTGCATGATAGCGTTTGCTTGCTTTTTAGCGCCTGCAACATTTAACATTCTTCCTGCATTAAATTCATCTAGTGCGCCGCTACCTTGTGCATAAAGATCAGGCTGTGCAGGAGCTGCTGAAGTAGATGGAGCTGGCAGTAATGGCGTGGTCGAAGCAAGTTGCTGTTGCCCTGCTAGTGCAGCTGGTGAGCTGATATCAAACTGAGGGACAAAGTCTTTGCTCATTGCTGCGGCAAAAGGGTTTGCTGGCGTTATTGCAGGAGCAACGGGGGCTGGCGCAATAGGCGCAGGTGTCATCTGCGGCGCTGTGGCCTGTGCAATTTGGTCTGCAAATGATTGCGCTTTGGTAGGCGATAAACCTGATTTAGAAATGCGCCCGCCCGTGTCTGTGAGAAAGAATTTATCGTCTTGACCAACTACCGGCATCGTTACACTCCCTTTACTATTTTGGCGCTGGAGAAAATGCAGCTGCAGCGCCGGAGCTTACTCCACTAATCATGCCGCCAATGATAGCTTGTCGCAATGCCGCATCCGCCGCGTCTTGTTGCAGTTTGCCGCTGTACAGTGTGCCGTAACCGCCAAGCTGAGTATTGAGCAGAGAGCCGCCAAGGCCTGCATAAGCAAGGTTACCTTGCTGCTGTAGTTGTGCCGCTTCCAGCCCTGTTTGCGTGTTGAACATACCAGCCTTGAGCATAGAATCTTGATTGGCTAGTGCTGCTTGCTGTTGAAGCTGCGCTTGCGTCGCCGTCAATTGTGTTCCGCTCTGCAAGAGTTGTCCTGATCCGCTCAAGTAAGCATTAATGGCAGCTTGCTTGGCCTCATCGGATGCCACTTGCTGTTGCAATGTTGTCTGCCCTGCTTGCAATGCAGCTTGCCGTGCCTGTTGTTCCTGTTGCAAAGAGCCTGTTGCATAGGCTGCTTGTGCTGCTTGCATTTCTTGTGCTCGCAGGAATGCCGCTTGATTAGCTGCCTGCTGTTGCAGGTCTGCGCCTTGCATTTGAGCGCCGCGCATAGCCGCAGGAGAAAAGCCTCTGCTGGCTGCTGCGGTCATCTGAGCTCTAATAGCTTCGTCCATACCCGAGCGAAGTTGATTCTGTGCTGCCGATGGTCCTTGACCTGCTGCTGCTTGCTGCAGGTATTGCAAGGATTGAGCTGTATTCTGCCCGCCTTGTTGTGCTGCTTGCAGGTATGCAGCAACTTGCGGATCTAATTGTCCGGCTTGCCCTACGTTGCTTTGTGCCGAGCGTATGGCGCTATTCATCTCGCCTGCGCCCATTGGAACACCCATTCGCGCAGCTTTGACCTGTTCAGGTTGCACCTGTTGAGGTGAGTAAAGTGGCGCTTGTTTCGCTATAAATTTTTCAGATAATTGTCCAGCTCTGTTGGCTGTCTCACCAATCGCAACGGTTGATGATTTGTGCTTAGGGGCATTAGGATCTTTCTTGGCAGGAGCTATTGGAATTGCTGCTGTTGTGTTAGGTCTGTATGATCCGCCACCCGTTGCCATTAGACTGCCCTCCCTGTTGACGCCCTACGCCCAGCCCCTGGAATAGCGCCAACCTCTGCAGTAACTGCGTTGATGGTGATTCCGCTATTGTTTGCTGTGTGTGATAGTTCGATTTGCATTGTCTCACATTTTTGCTTGCTTGGCCTTATCTCAAGGCTCATTTTATTGCCTGACACTAGGGCAGTCTGTGCAATCGTCTGTGTGTCTGTTGCCGTAGTATTGGCGTCAAAGTAGTTCTTAACCGTCACAGTGCCCGCTTCGTCTGCCAGACTGCGCCCGGTAGCCAAGATTTTATAGACGCGCTGATAGCCTTGTATGCCTGCAAATTGAAACTGTCCGAGCTTGATGAGTTGCTGATAATTTGACGCGTCATCCTGCCATGTGCCTGCAGTCTGTTTGAGAATCTTTGTCGTGGTGATGAGATACAGCACGCCCGACTCATAGAGAATATCTACCGGGTTTGTCACGGTCCATTCGTACCATGAGCCTGTATTGATATAGAACGCCCAAAGCTTTGTAGGCGATAGAAAGTAAACGCAGTTATTAACCGGGTTATATGCCGAACTAATAAGCGTGCCTTCTGACTTGTACAATGGACGCCCGACAAAGCTGACACCCATTCCCTTATCAACAAGATAGATGCCTTCTTGTGACTGGAAGAATACGCCTTGGGGGGTCTCGGTAATGGACCGAGCGCTAATGCAACCCATGCCTTGGAAAATGACAGCGGGCGAGCTCCAGCCACCGATAAGGTTCTCACTAGGTCCGTCGCCTACAATGACCATCACGCAGAACTCTTTGAACACGAGTACCTTGTCATCGAGCGCGGCTGTGCCAACTAGAGCGCCGTAGGACCTACCTACGTTGATAGTCAGCAGATCAGAGAACTGTGGAATAAAGCCGTCGCGCGACTCTTTGGAGAACCAAAGCGTATCGGTTGAACCAGTCTCAAAGGTCCATAGTCTATTCTTTGCTGCGCCAATCCAGTTGCTATTGGGCGGGTTGATGTTCTCGACCACGCCGCCCGTTGTGTAAAGCAGTTTTTTAGTTTGAAGAACATCATCTGTTAAGTTATCTGAAATGCTTAGCGTTGAGCTAGTAAAGTTAGAATTAGATCCGACAAGATAATAAATAGTTCCAGCGTCAACAGTTCTGTAAAGACTAACTCTAACATCAGTACGGGAAATGAATCCCGCATCATTTAAATTAATTGTAAAAGTATGCGTTCCGCCGCTATGGTTATATAAAAACGGTTCTGATGGCGATGATTCGATCAGGTTGCCTTTGTTGTCATAAGCCTCATAGACCACTACATAGCTATAATCTCCGGGAGGCACGCTACCTGCAGAAATAGACACACTTACAACAGGATCAGGATACAGCAGGAAGTTAATCTCATTTATGCCAGTTGCGTCTGCCAAATATATTTGATTACTTGCGATAACGGTATATCCGCCAATCTCAACAGGCTTAGAGCCCTGATAGTATGTATCCAGGTTAATGAAGCAGCTTGATAGACCAAAGACAGAGTTTGCCACCGTGGTTGTTGAAGCATTATCCGAGCGCGCTAGAATAGGCGCTATGCCCTGCGTTGCAGAGAGTGCTGCAAAGTTTGGCAGCACGTTAGCGCCATATGTGAACCGCGACAATAACTGCGGCGCTTTGCTTGAGCCAATCTTGGCAGTGAATCCTGCTTGACCATTTGGCACAGAAAATTGCATCAAAAAGTAACTATTCTGAAGTCCGTATGTGTCTGTGCCTTCGTATGACAGTAAGATATGCGGGTATAGTCCTGTGGAGAACTGAAAAGGCTTAGAAGCTAGCCCTGCCCTCTTTGTGTTATTGCCGTAATTTGATAACGTCACAGTGCCGGTGTAGGTGCTAGACACAAAGTAATAGGATATGAATCGACCTTCTACGTCTGACGCTGTAGCTGTGCCGCCTTCAACGGCAAACAGTATGTTACTGATGCCAGCTGGTGCAATTCCTGTAATGTTGTATACGGTATTACCGCCAAATCCCTGGTCTGCCGTTCCTTGCAACACAAGTGAAGTGTTGTATCTAAATGCTGTAACTTTGTTACCTGTTGACCTGGCTACCATTGCGATTACGCCGGTGGGAACAAAAACGGTTCCTTGCAAAAACACGCACACGCGCGTGACGTTCGTATTGGAGAAGGTCGTAGTTGTCGCTGTTGCTGTAATAGTAACCGTGATGTTTGCGCCAGTGTCATAGCCTATGACGTATCCACTAGACCATGTGCACACATCCCAAGAAAGAGAGCCGCCAAGAGAGTATGAAACACTCTGATAGGTCAACGCGTTATTGTACAATCGCACAGTATTGACGCCGGTCTGATAGATAAATATCTGCGAACCAACTACTTTGACGCTAGCTCCTGTGAGCCCTGTTAGTTCGTTGTATGGGCCAAACTGAGCAGGGATAAGATTGAGTAAAGAATCAAATTCATAAGATCTTACCGTAGTACCGCCCGACAAGGTTATGGCAACAACAAGAGAAGATCCGCCCCAATCCATATCGTAGTTTTCAATGTCCACACTGAGACCAAGCAGATCGATCAGTGAAGCGGTTACATTGACTGGTCTAGGGGACACAAGACCAAGACGATAGACGCTATTGACCAAGTTACCGCGTGTGATGATCTGCATGTTGGTTGACATGTCTGCAGACTGCTCGACAACGCCAAGGGAGCCAGAAAGTGGGAATGCAGTAATCGGCTGGCTAGTTGGCGTAGCAAGAGAAGCAAAGCCTTGGCGCTTGACTATCTCACCGGTAATCAGCTGCTCGCAGTTAATACCAGAGCTCAATGAGTCTGGGTCGCGTAGATTGTCAGCAGTGCCAAGGTCTAGGCCTTTGGCTAGCGGCATAGGTACAATTTGTTTCTCTAATGCCATGCCAGTTGTCTCCTAGAATACCAATAAACTAACCGTCTGAGTGCCTGCGCTTGTTCTGAGCATTATATACCGCAAAGGGTCTGGATTGGTAGCTGCCACGTCCCTGTAAACGTCAAAGGATGCTGTCTTGTTGACGACAACAAACCCTCTGCACTCATAGCCTAGATTATGAGCAACAAGGGAAGCGGTGGTGCTGTTTAAGCTTACATTATTAATGAACTGCATCTGAGAAGAAACAGACTGCGTGAGCTGATTCATGACAGTTATCAAATCAGATTGCAGATTATTGACAGCATCAAATGCGTCTTCTTTTGTCGCTATTTGCTTTTTAATTGTGAACGTCACCGCCATGGGTAAGCGTTCCTCTGGAAAAATACATCGGTCACATTGACCGGGTCGCCTACGTCCCTAGGACTTGCTGCAGCAACTACTGCTTGCATGGCATCTTGCCTGAGGGCAGCCATTGCCGAAGGGTCGCGCTCCTGCCTTGTGAGTACCTGCACAGAGGCGTCATAGATAATGAAGTCATCAAAACCGCTGAGTACGTCAAAGGTCTGGCCTGATGTTGTGATGCGTGTAGGCCTTGGGACATAGGTCATCACAATGGCTTCTGTGGAGTCAGGCACAGGGTCAATACGAAGATTGTTAGCCTGGCTGCGGTACCGGTATCTAGATGCAGCGCGTAGGTCAAAGCGACTCACAAGACTAGCGTTCTGCTTGCCTGTGCGTGCTGAAAAGTTGTAAGTGCGCAGCGGATAACGGTCTCCGCTAATGACAATGTCAACACCCTTAAGATGCATCAAGTCAGACGCTAGCGCGTAGTCACGCTGTCCAACTATAAGACTCTTAGAGGTGTCTTCAGTGTCAAAGAAGGACTCATACTGGGTAGCTATGAGCCTGTAGAGTTTATTGTAACTGCGATCAATGAGAGTGAGCAGATACGCATCTGTGATATGCGCATCGCTATCGGTGTCCGTCAAGCGACGCACATCGGTCATTAAAACTGAAGCCGTCGCTGTGTCTGCCACCGTTAGTCCTCCATCTCGCCTTCTTCTTCGTCTTCCGACTCAAACTCTGGAGACGGCAGAACGGCCAAAAGCTTTGGCAGCTCTTTGATGAGCATCTCAGGATCACCTGCTTTGAATGCCTCTATTACGCGTTCAGCGCAGATAGAGACGATATCAGAGTAAGGATCTTTCGGGCCTTCCTTGGCCTTCATTCCACCGCTCAGAGCGATGAGCAGGGATCCAACCTTTTTATCAGATCCCATGCCCATCATGCTACACCGCCAGTCATTCCAGTGTCACCAACGGCGATTTGGAAACGCAACACGGTGCCGTTAGAAGGGTCTGTTGCGGTCGCGCCCACGCTCGTGACAATGTTAAGAGTTCCGGCGGAACTAACTGAATCGGTTTTTATAGACAACCCGAGTCCTTGGGCTGTTGCTTGAACCACGGTCAAACTGCAATCGAGCAGTTTTTTGTATTTGCGATCAAAAGTGATGGTGTAATCGCCGGCGCTGTTTCTCACAACGCCAGAAATTCCATAACCCGAGATTGCAGATACTGCACCCGTTGCTCCAACGTTGACGCGCAGAAAAAGGCTTGTGACGCCCTGTTCTACGGCCATCGGCGGATTACGTTTTAAATAGGTCACTGTTGGCATATTAATCTCCTTTCATTGACCTATTATTTATCGAAGCTTCCCGTGAAGGTTCCATGCAGGCGCGCGGCAAACAAGGTTAGCATAGCTGGTCAAACGGATTTCTACACCGTCTGCAGAAGCCTGGCGCAACCATGGGAGCGTGTCTGTATTGAACGCATCAACGATCGGTCCGAGTGAGCGAAGCTTCCAGCTCTTAGAAGTCAGCAAGAAGAATCGTCCAGCTGGTACAGTACGGTCTGCAAGGATAGTGATTGCACCCTTGGATCCGTGAACCTTGATACCAGAGAATCCGATTGTGCCATACTTAGCTTGTCCAGAGTTGGTTACCACTTCGTTGTAGTAAACTTTAGAACCAAGCGCATTGCGCAGGTCTTCAAAGTCTTCAAAAGACATGAAGCCGTAGTCTGGCATGCCGCCTTCAGCTTCAACCAACGTCACAGCTCGCGATACTGCTTGTTCGATCGGCAGAGCGCTCAGGTCAGGAGCAAGGCCAGCTAGACGGCTAGGGTTAGCCGAACGAGTAACGCCGAAGAACGATGCAGCAAGAGCAGCGGAGCGGCTATCATAAGGAATCCAAGAGCTAACACCAGACAAGCAAAGGCCGCGGTCACCAGCTCGGAACAAATAGTCGCTGTTAGCAAATGATGTAATTGCTGCAGCAGATGCGAGGGTAATTGTGCCAGCGCCCGAGTCAACAGCGGTAACAGTTGTCGAACCTGTTCGCAGCGATCCACCCGATGGAGCAGAAGCAGCGATAACAGTCATCCCAACTTCAAAGTTTCGCGCATCTTCAGGAGCGCTGAAAGTTACCGTGTTGGTTGAAATGCTAGCGCGTTGTCCAAGTGCACCGGTACCGTCACGAGCAAGGTCGATAGCAATGGCTTGGGATACGCCAGAGATTGCATTTTCATACTCTTCAGTCAGAGCTTTGAGGAATGCGCCTTTTTCGTTAGACGATGCCTGAATGGTTTCATTGTCCACAAAACCAAAGCCATACTTCTTAACGCGGGTAAGCAAAAATGCCTTGTACTCGCTGTTAGAGTTCTGCGCCTGTGCAGTTGCAAAGGTAGCCGAGATATTCTGAGGGTTGCCATACATCAGAGTTTCTTTGGAGCTGTCACCAAAGAAAGACTCATCTTTAGGAATCATAGCCATCATTGGCTTGTCGGAATAAATGAGCTTTTCGATCTTGTCCGGTGGATAAAGAGTCTTCAGCGCCGGGCCGAAGGTAGTTAGGTCAATAGCCATTGTGTTATCTCCATTGTGTTAAATATGGCACACGATGGAGACAGGGATTTAGCGGAGACCTTGCAGATCCGGCAGTAGCTTTAAAGCTAGCTCAAATCTCTCAGTGTCGCTGAGATCGCGCGTGTCATCTTGTCGTGTGCTCTGGTTTCTTAGTCCTGAGTCACTGAGTCCGAATGGCCGCGCTTGCTCTGACCTGTTTTGCTCTTGCTCTGATAAACCAAGCAGTTTTCTGATCCGAGGATTAGAGACTACCTTCTTAAAACCTTCAGCTAGCCTTGATTCGACGTGTTGCATGGCTTCCTCATCGCTGAGGATCTCGCCAGTGGCATTATAGTGCTCGCTCATATAAACCAGAACGTCTTCGTGGCTGCCGAATTGATTGACTAGATCATAGCCTGAATCGTCACGTGCAGCAAGTGCCTTGAGTCCTTGGAGTTTGGCATCTTTGACACGCATGATCTCTTTCATCTGTCCTTGCGATGATTCTTCCTGCAGCTTGGATTTAAGAGATTCGAGCTCCTTTTGCAGGCTCGATACTGTCTTTTTTGTTTCGTCCTCTGGAGTCATTCCGGCGTAGATGTCTGTCAGTTTGTCATAGTTAAGCCCAAACTTTTCGAGCAGTTTAAGCGGCTCCTTTTCAGCTAGTCCCTTGAGCTCATCAATGCTTCCAACTTGTCCGAGCTTTTCTTTGATCTCCTGCTCGCGTTGCATGAGAGCTCGTTCACGGGAAGTGAGACCGTGGAACTTGGAAGTAAGGGAGTCCTCTTTCTTCTTAAGCTCTGCCCTGAGTCGTTCAATCTCGGATTGTGGCTCGCCTGTAGGCGCATCGGATTTACCCGGGACATCTTGGGACACGGGGGCTTGGGACAAACTATTCAGTAACTCGGACATGCTAGCTCCTTCAAATTGCTGCTTGCTCTAATAACGCTTGTTCGGGAGAGACACCTGCGGGTGCCTCTGGGGCCATGGGGGCCTGTGGTGGCTGGGCTTGCTGCGCTTGCTGCGCAAGCTTGACGAATCTGTCATTGGCGTCCATATAGCGCCGCAGCAGGTCCATTTTAACTTCCTCATAGTCTGCCAGTTTACCCATGTTGTAATACATCTGAGCAATCTGGAAATTACGCGGATGGTCTTCGTATGGGTCCGGGGATACAAAGACTTCAGTGTCGAGCATGAGTTCAATAGTCTTGCGAGGAAACTGATTGCTTGCGAGCTGCCTGGTAAGTACTGCCGAGGTATCCGGGAAGTCTAGGAGCTCAAGGGCATCGTTCTGGCTAATAACTCCAGCCTGTGCCAGCTCCTGTGCAAACTCTAGCTGCCCTTCTGGCTTCTGCGGAAACATGCTCGTATTGTGATTTTGAATCATAAACTCGTCGCCCATCTCTTCGATCTCTGTCAGGTCAAATGACTCTAAGCCAAACTCTCTGTTATAGCTCATCACTTTGCGCTGTGCCTTGCGGTATTCTTTGTTGCTCTTGGCAAGCTTGTTGATGAGTTTGATTTCTTTGATCATCGCCCTAGCTATATCCTGGTGCGCTATCTGTCTATTTTGTCCGGCAGTCTGAAAGCGTTCCGATTCAATATCCGAAAACTCTCGCAGTGCGCGGCCTGAGTTGAGTCCTGGCGGCTTCTGAGAAGTA
>TARA_R110000868_G_scaffold44544_1_pt1 | contig 20286 bp, 19 predicted proteins | sample TARA_R110000868 | Tara Oceans TARA_R110000868 (sample SAMEA4397489) | marine metagenome | biome: Polar Biome; feature: [SRF] surface water layer (ENVO:00010504); material: water (ENVO:00002006), including particulate matter (ENVO:01000060) such as... | depth 5 m | reverse complement strand
CCGACCAGAACATCGCGCTCGAAAAGGGCGAGGAGATGGGACGATTCCTGCTCGGCTCAACTGTAGTCATGCTGTTCCGGCAGCACAGCATCGCTTTTTCAGCCGACTGGGCACCGGAGAAATTGGTGCGTCTCGGCGAAACAATGGGCCACCGGCCCGGTTTCTGAAGTTTCGTCTACTCGCATGCGAACAAACGACGGAGCGGTGATTTTATTGTTCGCTTCGCACCCTGATTGTTACCGATAGGCCGGCTGGTCGACGTTGCGCATAGCTGACCGCGCGTCCGAACGGCTTGTTCCGGGTCGTTTCCGGAATGTCAGCTTTTAGTCTGCAATACCGACAAAGCAGGCCTTGTGCTCGCTTTGTAAGAACTTCCGCTTCCGCCCCAATTTCGGTCGTTTCAAGACCAAATTTGATCACCGCAGAGCAGTCAATGACAGAACGGCGCTCGGTTCGGTGGTGGCCCTATACATGCGAAGCTCAAATCGCTAGCCGTTCGCCGCTGCCGTACCGCTTCGCCGATCAGCATCAGGGCGGGACCTGCTCCCAGGGCAGATTTCGCTGAAAGTGCCAACAGATCAAGGCGCGTGCTGAATTGACGTTCTTCGGGCAGGCTGGCATTTTCTATCAGTAGTACGGGTGTGTCTTCGGCTAAACCGGCGTCGACAAGCTGGCGTGAAATGGTCGTCGCTGCTGCCTTGCCCATATAGATTGCGAGCGTTGCCTTGGGGTCCGCGAGCGCTTGCCAGTCGAGATCGAGCTCTTCTCCCGCTTTTGCATGGGCCGTCACAAATACGAGCTTGCGGGCGAGGCCGCGCAAGGTGAGCGATATTCCGGCACTGGCAGCGGCTGCTGATGCAGCGGTTATGCCGGGGCATATATGGCAGTCGATTCCATGTTCGGCCAGGGTGTCCATTTCCTCTGCAGCGCGACCGAAAATTCCCACATCGCCGCCTTTCAGCCTTACCGCTCGCTCGCCGGCCAATGCTGCGTCAACCAGCATGTCGTTAATGCTGCGCTGGTCCTTGGAATGACGGCCAGATCGCTTGCCGACAGGAACAAGCCGAGCGGATTGCGGCGCAAGTTCGAGCACCCCCTTTCCGACAAGCGCATCGTAAAAAATGACGCTGGCAGCGCGGATCAGTTTCTCGGCCTTGCGGGTCAACAGGTCTGGATCGCCCGGACCCGCGCCGACCAGCCATATAGTTCCTGGCTGGATGACAATATCGCTCATTCGGCGGCCTCCAATTTCGGTTCGAGTGTTTCCGCCAGCAATTTGGCAAGCGCGGGTCGGCAACTGCCGCAATTTGTTCCGGCGTTCAGGGCGGTTCCGACGTTTTCCAGACTGGTAAGGGATTGCTCGGCAATCGCGCCGACAATCTGCTTGATGCCGACGTTGAAGCAGACACAGAGGATCGCGCCTTTGTCCGGCCCGGCAAGTTTCGGGCGCGCTGCGAGCAAGGATGGAGCATCCACATGTTCGTTGGTGACCAATTGTGCCGCAATCCATTCCCGCGACGGAAGTTGACCGTAGCGCGTCACGAAAAGCGCTGCCGCCAGCCTGCCTTCGCTATCGCGCACGGCAATCCGCCGCATCCCGCGCTTCATGTCTACTGCTTCGAGACGGTCGCCATCTGGCAACAGTCCGTCAACGTCAATATTGCCGACGCTCGCCATTTCGGTGAGCCATCCGCCCGCTATCCTTGCGCTCGTCCAATATAGCAGGGCTGGCAATGCCGGTCGATTGCTGCTGACCAGGAAGGCCCGCCATTCCGATTCGACCGCTTCGATATTGCACGGACTGTTTTTATACGCAGGTTGGCCCGAAACCGGGTCGACCGTTTGATCGGGCAACCGGTTGGCGCGGCCTCCGCCGCTTATCTGATCGGTCCAGTGCATCGGGACGAACATCTCGCCTTTGCGTTGTGCGTCGGTAATTTGCACCCGAAAAATGCTATTGCCTTGCGGCGTCATGATCCGCGCCAGAGTGCCATCATAAATAGCGCGCTCCGCTGCGTCATCCGGGTGAATGTCGACCAGCGCTTCACGGCGATGTTGTGACAGTCGGGGACTGAGACCCGTTCGGGTCATCGTGTGCCACTGGTCCCGATAGCGTCCGGTATTGAGACGGAGCGGGAATGTGCGGTCAACCAGAGCAACGACGGGGGTAGCAACGGCAACCAGTCGCGCCTTCCCATCGGATGTGGTGAATTTGCCATCGGCAAAAGGAGATGCGCCACCCCAGGCTTTCGGCACCCAATCGTCATATTCGCCATCGCTGGTGTCGGCCCATTCTGATATATCCAGTTTGCGCTGGCCGTCGTTGCGAAATCCGGTTTGCGCTGCATATTCACGGAAGACAGCAGCCGGCCCGTCGAAGGAAAATGCGTCGCCAAATCCCATGCGGCGAGCGACCTCCTGCACGATCCACCAATCGGCTTTCGCCTTTCCCGGCGGCGCAAATAGAGGACGCTGACGACTAATGACCCGCTCGCTGTTGGTGACGGTGCCGGCTTTCTCGCCCCAGGCAAGCGCTGGCAGTTTCACATCGGCATAAGCGGACGTGTCGGTTTCGGCGATGACATCGGACACCACGACAAAATCGCAGCGGTTCAATGCCTCGCGGACATAATCTGCATCCGGCATCGAGACCGCCGGATTGGTTGCCATCACCCAGATCGCCTTGACTTTTCCATCATGCACATCGCGAAACATGTCGACAGCCTTGCGGCCCGGTTGTCGTGCAATGGTCGGACTGTTCCAGAAAGACTGCGCTGCATCGCATTCGGCATCAGAAAAACCCATATGCGCAGCCAGCATCGACGAAAGCCCACCGACCTCGCGCCCACCCATGGCGTTGGGCTGGCCTGTAATCGAAAATGGCCCCATGCCGGGCTTGCCAATCCTGCCAGTCGCAAGGTGCAGATTAATAATGGCATTGCCCTTGTCGGTGCCACCGACCGATTGATTTGCGCCTTGGCTGAACAGGGTCACCACTTTGGGATGGGCGGCGACGAGATCGGCAAGTTGATCGAACAATCCCGGATCGATACCCGCCGCTGCCGGATCGTCCGTCAACCGGTTCCAGAATCCGGTCGGTGCTGCGACATGATCGCGCAGATAGTCTTCATCCAGCAATCCTCTTGTCATCATCTCGGCGAGCAAGCCGTTGAACAATGCGACGTCTCCGTCGAGAGCGATCGGCAAATGGAGATCGGCGCATTCGGCTGTTTCGGTGCGGCGCGGGTCTATAACGACCAGTTTCGTGCCATGTTCGGCGCGCGCTTTTTCAATCCTTTGCCAGATCACCGGATGGCACCATGCTGTGTTCGAACCGACGAGGAGGATGAGATCGGCTGCTTCCAGATCATCATAGCTGCAGGGCACCACATCTTCGCCAAAGGCCCGCACATGGGCGGCGACCGCGCTGGCCATGCACAGGCGGCTATTGGTGTCGATATTGGCGCCGCCGATAAAGCCTTTCATCAGCTTGTTGGCGACATAATAATCTTCGGTCAGCAACTGGCCGGAAACATAGAATGCAACGCTGTCCGGGCCATGTTCGCGCACCGTATCGGCAAAGCGCTTTGCCACCAGATCGAGCGCATTGGCCCATTCTACTCGCTCGCCGCCAATTTCCGGATAAAGCAGGCGCCCTTCCAGACTCACTGTTTCCGCCAGATGAGTGCCCTTGGAACAAAGCCGTCCGAAATTTGCCGGATGTTCCTCGTCACCTTTGATCACAACTTCACGATCACCGGTGATTTCGGCTTTAATACCGCAACCGACGCCGCAATAAGGGCAAGTGGTACAAATTTTTGTCACGCGACCCCGGCCAAAGTAGCAGCGCGTTCGATATAGATCCGGCCTGCATCAATTTTTACCGGAATGACCGGAACGCAGCCCTTGTCTTCACCCAACGCTTCGCCTGTCAGCAAAGAAATGCGCCAGTTATGCAGCGGACAGGTAACGCTTGTGTCGTGCACCATGCCCTGGCTCAGCGGTCCGTTTTTGTGCGGACATTTGTTTGCCAAAGCATGTATGCTGCCGGTGGCCGTACGGAATATCGCTATCTCCTGGCCACCTTGCACCGGCAGGGTCCGTGATCCCAGCGCCGGCAGTTGCTCGACGGGTCCGATATCGATCCATTTTGCGTCAACCATCATGCAGGCTCCAGAATAGCAAAGGGCCGGATCTCGGCGATATGTTTGTGCAAGTGGCTTTCCGCACCCGCGACACGTTCGGCCCAGGGATCTTTCTGATGCACCGATTGGGCGAACAGAAAACGTTCCTGCAGCGCCTTGCGGCCTGACTGGTCTTCAACAATACGGCCCTTGATATAGTCCAAACCAACCCGCTCGACCCATGGCGCCGTGCGGTCGAGATAGCGGGCTTCTTCCCGATAGAGCTGGATGAATGCCGCGATATATTCGAGCGCAGCCTCTTCGGTTTCGACCTTGCACAGAAAATCGGTGCCACGCAGATGGATGCCGCCATTGCCGCCAACGCTCAGCTCATAGCCGCTATCGACACAGATGATGCCGAGATCCTTGATCGATGCCTCCGCACAATTCCGCGGACAACCTGACACGGCGATCTTGAACTTATGCGGCATCCAGCTGCCCCAGGTCATTTGTTCGGCCTTGATCCCGAGACCAGTCGAGTCCTGCGTGCCAAAGCGGCACCATTCGCTACCGACGCAGGTTTTCACCGTCCGCAACGCCTTGCCATAAGCGTGGCCGGAAACCATGCCAGCGGCATTGAGATCGGCCCAGATCGCTGGCAAGTCCTCTTTCTTGATACCGAAAATATCAAGCCGCTGGCCGCCCGTAACCTTCACCAGTCGTGCTTCATATTTATCGGCGGCATCAGCGATGGCCCGAAGTTCATTGGGCGTAGTAATCCCGCCCCACATTCTGGGAACCACCGAGTAAGTGCCATCTTTCTGAATATTGGCGTGCATCCGTTCGTTGACGAACCGGCTTTGAGGGTCTTCCTCATGCTCCGCCGGCCACGCACAAAGCAAATAATAGTTAAGCGCCGGACGACAGGAAGCGCAACCATCGGGCGTTGTCCAGTGCAGTTCCTGCATCACCTGCGGGATGGATTTCAGTTCTTTTTCGAGGATATTGCGGCGGACATCTTCGTGGGTGAAGCTGGTGCATTTGCACATTGGCGTGACCGTGCGTGCACCGCCATAATCGTCGCCCAGCGAGATGCTGAGCAAGCTTTCCACTAGGCCAGTGCACGAACCGCAACTGGCGGATGCCTTGCAACCGGCGCGGACGCTATCGAGGTCATTGGCACCACTATCGATGCACGCGACCACCTGTCCCTTGGTGACGCCGTTGCAGCCGCAGATTTCTGCGTCGGGGGACAATGCTGCAACGGCGCCGTCAGGGTCCAGCGAGGCCCCGCCTGAAGCAAAAGCCTGACCGAAAATAAGCGCTTCGCGGATATCTGAAATATCTTCCTGGCGCTTTAGAAGATCAAAATACCAACTGCCGTCTGCTGTATCTCCGTAAAGCACGGCTCCAATCAAACGATCGCCCTTTACCACCACCCGCTTGTAAACCCCGAGGGACGCATCACGCATGACGATGTCTTCGGTGTCGTCGCCGCCAGAAAAATCGCCAGCGGAGAACAGGTTGATCCCGGACACTTTCAGTTTGGTCGCGGTGACCGAACCGACATATCCGGATGGGGCGCTGGTCATGAAATCCGCCAGAGCCCGGCACATTTCCCACAGAGGGGCCACCAACCCGTAACAGGCACCGCGATGCTGCACGCATTCACCCACTGCCAATATCGCCGGATCGCTGGTTACCATATCGTCGTCCACGACGATGCCGCGATCGACTTCCAGTTCAGCCGTTTTTGCAAGATGGATAGATGGCTTAATCCCGACGGCCATCACGACAAGGTCCGCGCAAATTTCGGTTCCGTCCTTGAGCTTTACACCGGTGACATGGCTATCACCCAGTATTTCGGCGGTATCAGCCTGCGTGATGATGGTTTGCCCGCGCCGTTCCAGTTCGCTGCGCAACAGGAAACCTGCCGCTTCATCCAGCTGCCGTTCCATCAGAGTCGGCATGAGATGCAAGACGGTCACCTTCATCCCGCGCAGCGAGAGGCCGTGCGCCGCTTCCAACCCCAGCAGACCACCGCCGATCACGACGGCATGGCCGCCGGTCTCGGCTGCTGTCAGCATCTTGTCGACATCGTCGAGATCGCGAAAAGTGATAACCCCCGGCAGCTTGTGTCCGGGGACCGGTATGATGAACGGATCAGACCCTGTGGCAATCACCAGCCGATCATAAGCAGTCACCCGCCCCGAGGCGCTGACCACCTCTTTGGCGTCGCGCTTGATCGCGATGATCGCGTCGCCGCTGACCAATTCTATGCCATTGTCATCATACCAGCTTTGATCATTGATGATGATTTCTTCAAAGCTCTTGTCGCCGGCCAGAACCGGAGACAACATTATCCGGTCGTAATTGACACGGGGCTCCGCTCCGAAAATGGTGATGGCATAGCGATCCGCATCGCGGGACAGGATTTCTTCCACCGCGCGACAACCCGCCATGCCATTGCCGATGACAACGAGACGCTCGCGTTCAAGAAGGGAAGCGAGTTCGTGCTTATCATCTGGTGTAACCGGTGCGTTCATCTACAAATTCCAGTTGTTAGAAACTATATCCCAGCCGCAGCCAGAATTTCTCGGTATCGACAGCGAAACTTTCGGCATTGTAATTGGCATATTTCAAACCGACGCTGACGACGTTGATCTTGAAGTTAAGCGCTGCATCAAATTCCGTGCCGTATTTCATGCTGCCGACATCGCTGCGAAAATCATGATAGGCCGCGCTCGCGGTGATGCCGCCGAGCAGATTGACCTTCTTGCTTATGCTGACATATTTGTCTTCCAGACCCGCTGGTGGCGTGCTGAGAAAGACATCGGCCCAACCGTTAAACTTGTGCAGTGTGGCAAGCGGGGTCTGGAACCGATTTCCTGCACCATCGCTGCCCAGGCTCTCGTACCCCAGCTTCAAACCGAAACCGGAAAAGGATGTACCAACCGAACCGGCAATATAGTCGACAGAATAATCGGCGGGATTGGCTTTATGATCCTTTTGCACAGCGTAGCTGCCGGCGAGATCCAGCGTAAGGCCTTCGGCTACCGGAAGCTTTGCCGTAGACCGGAAACCGTATGTTGCGCTGGAACTAAGCGACACCGGCTGGCCTGCGTCAAAATCGAGCAAATAGGCGAAGCCCTTGAGATTAAGCGGACCAAGTTTTGCGCCGGCGCCTAAAAATATAAAATCTCCGTCAAAGGCCTCCCGTGTTCCGGCATCCGCACCAAATATGGTGCGCTGGGAAATCGCGTATGTGGCTTCCAATGTCAGTGGTTTCAGCGCTGTTACAAATCCGCTGACGGCATCAAAAGTCTGTTCATTCTGCCGCCAGCCGACGCTGCCGACAAACCGCTGGTCGTCAATGTTGATCCGCTGACGACCAACGGTCAGACTGCCCTTGTCTTTTTTGGCGAACCTGAGTTGAATGCGGTTCAGTTCGATATTTTCCGGATCGGCAACGATGGAAAAAGGTTCGACGCCATTGCCTATGTTGGTATCATTATAGTCCTTTATAACGCCAAGCGTTGCTTCGCTCTCGATCAGAAACGACAGACCCATGTCACTGGCCAACTCAATACCAGCCCGCGCCCGCATGGTCAGAGAATCGGCGCTGTTCACCGGCTGGTCAACATGCTCATAGGCAAGCCGCGCATCAAAAATCGGGTCCAGCGCCAAGCCTTCTGCCACCGCAATCGGGCCACCCGTTCCGGCTTGGACTAATGACGGCGTGGCCACATTGGCAGCGGAAAAAAGCAGATAGGAAACCAATTTTGTCATCTTCATGTCAGACCCTTTTGAAATTGTCATAATTTTGCCGGGCATCCTCTCCGCTCAGGCCGCTTCTTGCTGCGTGCTCTTGTTCGGATTTCCATGTTCATATTCGGCGAGGAACTGCAGAACTTCCTGCCGGTAGGCGTAAAATTTGGGATGTTCGAGCAGCGCCTTGCGGTCGCGTGGTCGCGGCAGATCAACGTCGAGTATCTTGCCAATGGTGGCCTGTGGGCCATTGGTCATCATCACGACGCGGTCGGCGAGCAGGATTGCTTCATCAACATCATGGGTGACCATGATGGCCGTCACTTTCGTGCGGTTCCAAACCTCGATCAACACATCCTGGAGATCCCACCGGGTCAGACTGTCGAGCATACCAAAGGGCTCGTCGAGCAGCAGCAATTTGGGGGATAGGGCAAAGGCGCGGGCAATACCGACCCGCTGGCGCATGCCGTTCGACATGTCGGCTGCCATTTTGTCCATCGCATCACCAAGGCCGACGCGATCGAGATAATATTCGATGATGTCCTTCCGTTCGGAACGCGTGGTGTGGGGATAAACCCGTTCTACGCCGAGCGCGACATTCTGTCTGGCGGTCAGCCATGGCATCAATGAGGGCGCTTGGAAAACAACCGCTTTGTCCGGTCCGGCAATATCGATTTCGCGCCCGTCCAGAACAATCCCGCCGTCGCTGATTTCGTTCAATCCGGCAGCCATTGTGAGCACAGTCGACTTGCCGCAACCGGAGTGGCCGATCAGGGTAATAAACTCGCCCTTATCCATCAGGAGATTTACGTCCTCGACAACCGTCAGCGAGCCTTTGGGCGTTGGATAGATTTTCTTCAGCTTGAAAAATTCGAGATAGCGCGTCGTGATCGGGCTTTGTGCGGCATCGAGATAGGCCTGCGGCAAGGTCGTTTCCCTGCCCTCCCCAGCACCTGACAGGTCAAGGGGTGTGATATCCGGCAAATTCGCGGACTCCGACGCAATAGCCTTTTGATCGCTGCTCAATATATCCAGGTAGCCAACAATCGTGTTGCGCAGTGTTTTATAGGCTGCACTTTCATTCATCGCGTCGCGCTCCCGGGGGCGCTCGATATTCACATCGAATATCTTGCCGATGGTCGCCGAAGGTGCCGGGGTCAATATGGCGACACGGTCGGCAAGCAGCAGCGCTTCATCGACATCATTAGTGACCAGAACGATGGTGCGCTTTTCATGCTTGCGGATGCGCTCGATCTCGTCCTGCAATTTTGCCCGGGTCAGTGCATCGAGCGCGGACAATGGCTCGTCCATCAACAGGATTTCAGGTTCCATCGCCAGTGCACGGGCGACGGCAACACGCTGCCGCATGCCACCCGATAGCTGCGCCGGTTTGCGATCCATGGCGTGGCCCAGCCCCACCAGTTCAACCTTTTGTTTGACCAGCGCGGTACGTTCTTCTTTCGATTTGTCCTGATGAACCGCATCGACTGCCAGTGCGACATTGGCTTCAACGCTTAACCAGGGGAATAGTGAATAGCTCTGGAAAACCAGGCCACGATCTTTACCGGGACCTTTGCATGACTCGCCCTTGACCAGCACTTCACCGCTATTGGCTTCGGCCAGACCGGCGATGCAATTAATCAATGTGGTCTTGCCGGAACCGGAAAACCCGAGAATGGCTACAAACTCTCCATCTGCGACATCAAGACTGATATTGTCGAGCACGTCGGTACGGGTTCCTGATCCATCGACAAAGGACTTGCTGACGTTGTTCAGTGATAAAATTGGCGGAGGATTTGGCATGTTCTTCCCTTCAAACCGTGCGGTTGCGGCTGGCGAAATTTTGCAGCAGCATCATGATCCGGTCGAGTAGGAAGCCGATCAGGCCGATGACGATGACCGCGAACATGATCCGGGCGAGCGACTGGCTGGATCCATTCTGAAACTCGTCCCAGACGAACTTGCCGAGCCCCGGGTTTTGCGCGAGCATTTCGGCAGCAATCAGCACCATCCAGCCCACGCCAAGCGACAGGCGCATGCCGGTAAAAATATACGGGAGCGCCGAGGGAAGAACCAGGCGAGTGAGTTTGGCAAACCAGCCAAGGCGAAGCACCTTGCCGACGTTCATCAAATCCTTGTCGATGGATGCCGCGCCGATGGCGGTATTAATCAGCGTCGACCAGAGCGAACAAAGCATCACGACGATCGCCGATATTACAAAGCTTTTCGGCAGAGTCGGATCGGGATCGGTCATCGTTGCCGAAATCACCATGGTGACAATGGGAAGCCACGCCAGCGGACTGACCGGCTTCATGATCTGCACGATCGGGTTGATCGCGGCGTTGAATGTTTTCGAAAGACCGCAGATCAGGCCGAGCGGAACGGCAATGATTGTCGCCAGAAAAAATCCCAGGGCAACCGTCGCCAAAGATGTCCAGATCTGATCCAGAAAAGTTGGAGAACCGCTATATTCAAAATTCCGCGTTTCGCCACCACTGGCAATCGCTGCTTCATTGCGAGCATCCTGCGCCGCATAAAATTCCGCTTTCCGGTCTTGTGCAGCGGACCATTCCTCGAAAAGCGAAACCCCTTGAGCGGAAACTTCGACCGGCCCCGGAAGGCTGCCGAGCGACGTATCGACCTGCGGTGCCAGTGCCGCCCATAAGGCCAGAAAAGCCACTATCCCTATAGTCGGAGCGGCAAGACCTTTCAGCCATGCAAGGATTTTCTTCGGTTCAATCGGCCAGCTTTTTTCAGCCTTGGGGTGCGGCTTTGCGGATGCAATCGGATCGACCGAAACATCTGAAACGCCAGCTTTCCCTTTTGCCGGAGAAACCCCGCTATTATCGCTGTGAACCTTATCTACAATGACGGTCGCCATGTCTTTGTTTCCTTTATTCATCAGAAGCTTATTTGACGCCGGCAGCAGTCACTTTTTGACCTTTTTTCAAACCGATAGGGAATTTCGCCAGATAGGCGTTGGGCGCTTTGCCGTCATAAACGATGCCGTCGATAAAGCCCGATTGCGGGTCTTTGAAGCCGTCTGTTTCCGGGATGCTTTCTGCAGGGATCGCGCCTTCGTCCGCCAGTTTCTTTGCTGCCGCGAGATACAGGTCCGGCCGATAGACAGCCTTCGCTGTCTCGAAATACCATTGATCGCTCTGGTCATCGGCAATCTGGCCCCAGCGCCGCATCTGGGTGAGATACCAGATCGCGTCGGAGTAGAAGGGATAACCCGCATAGTCGTTAAAGAAGATGTTAAAGTCCGGCGCGGGCCGGGTGTCACCAGCCTGGAAGGTAAATTGACCGGTCATCGAGGCGCCGATTACGGCTTCGTCCGCGCCCACATAATTGGATCGCGCCAGGATTTTCACCGCCTCTGCGCGGTTCTTGCCACCATCAACATCCAGCCATTGCTGTGCCTTGATTATTGCCCGCAACATGGCAGCTGTGGTGGCAGGATACTTTTCGGCAAAATCTTCGCGCAATCCGAGGACTTTTTCCGGGTTCTTTTTCCAGATATCATCATCGGTGATCACCGGAACGCCGATCTTCTTTTGCACCGCCGCCTGATTCCAGGGCTCGCCGACGCAATAGCCGTCAATCGTGCCGGCTTCCATCGTGGCAGGCATCTGCGGCGGGGGCGTTACGGACAAAGCCGCCTGCGCACCGACCGTACCGCCGACATCGCCGGGCGTGTAATAGCCCGGCTCGATACCGCCAGCCGCCAGCCAATAGCGCAATTCATAATTATGCGTGGAAACGGGGAAAACCATTCCCATTTTAAACTGCTTTCCCTGCTCCTTGTAGCTTGCGATAACCGGCTTAAGGGCGGAAGCACTGATCGGATGCTGCGGCTTCCCGTCGGTATTTTTCTTCAGGCCCGGCTCGATCTGGGCCCAGACCCTGTTGGACAGGGTGATCGCATTACCATTGAGATCAAGCGAGAGCGGAGCAATGAGATCAGCCTTGGTGCCATAGCCGATCGTCGCAGCGAGCGGCTGGCCGGCCAGCATATGCGCGCCGTCAAGCTGCCCGCCAATGACACCGTCCAGCAGCACTTTCCAGTTGGCCTGCGGTTCCAGCGTGACGTTCAATCCTTCTTCCGCAAAAAAACCCTTTTCCTTGGCGATAGCCAGCGGTGCCATATCGGTGAGCTTGATGAAGCCGAGCTTCAGGGACGGCTTTTCAATCGCACCATCGATGGTTGAAGGCTTCACTGACTCACCGCTATTTGACACGCTGTCGCCGCCGCTTCCGCAGGCGGACAAAGCCACTGCACAGACAGCCATGAGAAGAAAATTGCGGCGGTTCGATTTCATTGCTCAATCCCTTTTTCATTGCCGGGCAACGCGAGGGTGGAACGAAAAAAACACACAAAAAAGCCGCCTCAAGCAGCAGTCCTTCAGACTGGCTTGGGCGGCGACATTGCCTATTCGATTGTAGATCGTTCTACCATGCGTTTGCCCGTCATTGGACAAACCGGTAAATATGCTGCCGAGGATTTTCCCGACCCGAATCAAATAACATCAGTGGGCTGAAAAAGGCAAGCCAAAATATTGCGCTGCAACAAATTCTAGGAATTAGGCAATGATTTCAGATAGTTTTGAACTTCCAGTGGATCAAAGACACGGCCATCGAAAAATGGATTGGCCCCCAGAGTTAGCCGCCCCTGAGTCGAACCGACCGGCAGGCTTTCGGTCACGCTGCCTTCCAGTTTGGCATTGGCACCCGGTATGGGCGTATCCAATCCTTTCAACGCCGTACGATAGACATTGGGTCGGAAAACCTGCTCTGCGCGCAACTGATCCTCCGCATCATAGGGGATATGGTCCCAGCGCAGCAGTTGCGAATAGAGCCATGCCGCCTGGCTTTTCCACGGGAAATTGGCCGCCTCCCGGTACTGGAACATGAAATCGGGCACATCGAGTGGCTGCGCCCCCGCGGTCAGCATGATCCGGTCCGATATTGCCCGCTTTATCAGCTTCGCCGAGCCATCGAGATAATCCTTACGGGCAAGTATCTCGGCATTGGCATCCCAATTTGCCGGATCGACAAAATGCTTCGCGGCAAAATATAGCGCCCGGACCAAATTTTCAATCTTGTCTCGATCATCGTCTAGCTTCTCGGCCGGCATGGCCAGCACTTTTTCGACGCCGCGCCGCCAGATTTGTGCCGTCACCAGAACGATGCGGCCAACGTCACGCTCGACGGCGACGCTATTCCATGGCTCGCCGACACATATTCCGTCCACCTCGGCATTGGCCAGCGCATCGGCAGCGAACGGCGGCGCAATAGTCACAATATCAACGTCAGTATCAGGCGCGATACCGCATTGGGCAAGCCAGTAGCGCAGCTTGTAATTGTGACCGGAATAGCGGTGCACAACACCAAATCGTATGCGACATCCTGCCGCCGCACGTTTCGCAACTTCGCTCTTCAGCCTTTCACCTACCGAGACCGGGTCACCCAGCATGCCGGCTGGCGCTACCTTGTCGGCCAGCGCGTGGGACATGGTAATTGCGTTACCATTCAGGCTCAGGACAAACGGAACGGCCAGCGCCTTGGCCGGACGGCCTCGCCCCAGCGTGGTCGCGATCGCAAGCGGCGCGAGCAAATGAGCGGCATCAGTATGGCCATAGAGCAGCCGGTCCAGTACCGATGCCCAGCTGACGTCCCGAATGAAGTTTAGATGAAGCCCCTGTTCTTCGGCAAAACCATGCTCGTGGGCCAAAATCGGTAAAGCTGCATCCACCAGTGGCAGAAACCCGATATTCATTTGTTCGATGCTCACAGGCCGCCCCCTAATAATTTTTCGGCCATGACAATTGCTTCGGCCACCTCGGCCATTCGTTTGTTGCTGTTCATGGCATGATCCCGCAGCAGTTTATGGGCTTCCGGTTCGCTGATCTTCCGCTTCTCGATCAATATTTTCTTGGCATTGTCGACAATCGTTCGCTCGGACAGCGCATCGCGCGCCTCTTTCAATTCGGTTTGCAACCGTGAGAAGGCCTGAAACCGCCGGACCGCCAAATCAAGAATCGGCTTCATCCTGCGCTGTGACAAGCCATCGACAATATAGGCCGAAACGCCGGCATCAATGGCCGCCGCAATCGTTTCATCATCTGATTGTTCGACAAACATGGCGATCGGTCGCGAAACCGCGCGGCTGACGGCAAAATATTCCTCAAGCATGTCGCGGGACGGATTACCCAGGTCGATCAGGATGACTTCCGGGTCTATTGTTTCAATCGCACGCGCCATCCCCGAACGCTCGGAAATCACAAAAACATCGCGCTCACCCACTTCGGCAAGCCCGTCTTCAATTATGGCTGCGCGAACGGGGTTTTCATCGATTAAAGCAATACGCAATTGCGACTCCGATTTCGGAAGTGACTTTGGGCAGTCTAACGCCTTTTTGTTCGCAGGTGCAACATGCACGATCAATATATCATTGAGATACCAATAGCAGTGGCCGCTCTTACTCGTTGGTACCAAAAACCGGACGGACCGAAAATCAGCCACTTGTTGCCATTCGAAGGGATTTAATGGGAAATAAAAGCGGCTGGTCAGCAACCGCCCCATTAGTAGTCGTTCAACCTAGTCGGCTAGAATGTCTGCTCCGGGCGCAGTTGATGCCATTGTCTTGAAGTGTTACCGGAACCATATGCAAGTCGAAATTCATCATGCCGGAAAGCTAATTGGTTGCAGCCATCTCGATGCAGCAGACCCACCGATGGGCGTAGCGACTGGTTTTTTCGAACCCACTACGGACTATGATCCGAAAATTCACGCAGGTGAAATTGACGGCGTTCATCAGTCGTCGGTGTACAATTTAACCTTGGTGGTGAATTCTCTAATGCATGGAAAAATCGAGTGCCACTCAGTTTTCATTCAAGACTATAGCGAAAGCCTAGACGAGAGGCATGTCTCAATTCTAGCAATACCATACCCTGATTACGAAACGTATTTTGGTGATTATCCTGCGTACAAGGCATATTGGAACCAAAGCTAATGTCCGCTTGCGAGATGAAGCTGCCGTTAAAAATAGCAGGCATTAACGTCCGCTACCCACCCAGTTTCGGTCATTCGAACGGATGCAATGGATAGTAAAAGCGGCTGGTCGGCAACCGCCCAAGAAGCAGTCGTTTGTTGCTTAAACATTCAAGCCCGGAAGCGGACCTACCCTTCGATGGCGCAGTCGGTTCGCACAATGATTGCTCAATGGCCACAACCAGTTGTGGCTCAAAATAGAGTTTCTCCAGAATAATGGCATCCGGATGTGGTGTTTGAAATCTTCGCAGGTCACCGGTAACAAAGATGTGTTGAGTGGTTCGTTGCTGCTCAATCGTTTGCATGGCCGAGATACCGCTGCCCTCACGCAAGCCTGCATCAACAATCATAAAGTCAGGCCGAACCTATTCCACCACAAACGAACGGTCTCGTGACAGATATCGATACCGCGCTCGAACAGTAGGTCCTCGAAGTTCCGCAAACTCATCGGAAAACGAGCGTACGGAATAACAACAAGGTGGATCACCTCAGGACACGAATTGAAGTAGCGGAATGGGTTATTGGACTTGCTCATCCAAGCCATTTAGCAGCGCCTCGACTGATCAGCCACTTTGCTTAGACAGCACCCAAAATCCGGTTCAACTGTGCTCTGACATCAGTCTGGTCTGCTCACTCGGGATTGTTTTTGCTGCTTCGGCTGGCGGCAATCATACTCACCAAAGCTGCAACGGCGGTAAGAGCCGCTGCGAGCGACGCAATCGGATGTTCTTTAATCTCATGGGTGGCTTGTCGAGCAACATCCCTGGTTGCATCCACCGCTTGCTTGCGCAGCTTTTCGGCGACGCGAACCACATCTTCGGCAGCATTCGACAAGGCTTCACTCGCCTCCTCTGAGAGATCATGCGTGCGATCAGAGGCTTCGCGCAACGACCGGGCGACAGCATCGAGGGTATCTTCGACATTTTGCGCGATCTCATCGGTGTTGAATTTCGACATTAAAGAACTCCTGGTGATGTGCTGTGATGCGTGGATGATAATGTGATGCTTAAATCTTGTCGCCGAGCACGCCCTTGACCGCGCCTGCCAGTTTTTGCGCTTTGCCTTTGCTCTGCTGCGCCGCGCCTTTGATAATCAAACCGGGTTTGTCAGTTTTCCGGCCCACAGCAACCTTGAGCTTGCCGGTAGCCTGATTGGCCGCGCCTTTTGCCTTGTCGATAAATTCGCCCATGATCACTCTCCTGTTGGTCGTGCAAGGATTGCGCGACAGGTGCAGGAAATCAGTCCTGCTCTGCGGTGTTTTCCACCTCCTGTCGGCTGCCAAAATCGAGTATCGGGCAGCTACAGACGGCCCATGAACAGCAGAACCAGAACGATAATCAGAATCACACCGATAACGCCCACGCCACCGTGACCCATTCCGTAACCATAGCCACCGAACCGACCGCTAAATCCGCCAAGCAGGGCAATGACGAGGATGATAACCAGAATAAGACCAAGAGACATGTTGAGCTCCTTTGATGACCCAGAATGCAATATGCGCAAAGTGACTGCATTCAGATATACGTACTAATCCTAGGGCTGGACAAAGCACTTGCTCCACAACTCCAGGTGCTCACCAGCCGAATTGACGAGGAACAGGCTCCGGCGCCGGGATTCTCGGTGACGCGGCTTGCGCGAATGGGTTCGCTGAATATTAACTTTTGCAGCTTGAAACCGAAACGGATTGTCAGGCTATCGACGACAAGCTGGGGAAAACTCGTGCTTGGTATTCTTGGTGCGGTAGCTGAATTTGAAACGGATAACGCTGCAGTCTAAACCGGTGCCGTCAGCCCGGCATCGCGCATCCCACGCCAGACTTGCAGCGCCTGCACCGTTTCCGGCACATCATGCACGCGGACAATTTGCGACCCCTGCTGGATCGCATGATGCGCGAAGGCGATCGAGCCGCCCAAGCGCTTGTCAACCGGTGCCTCTTTCGACAGCGCCCCGATCATCCGCTTGCGGCTGGCACCGATCAATAGCGGCTGGCCGAGCGCGTGGAACATCGCGATATTGTTCATGAGGGCGAGATTGTCGGTCAGCGACTTGCCAAAGCCGAGACCCGGATCGATGATGATTTTTTCGCGCTCAAAGCCTGCTGCGACGACATCGGCGATCCTTTGTTCGAGCCAATCGAGCGTATCGGTAACAATATTGCCATATCCGTCACTTTTATGCGGGTTTTTGCCACTTGATGGCGCGTGCATGAGCACAACCGGTCGGCCCGACACTCCGGCAACTTCCAGCGATCTCTTGTCGTGCAACAGCGCCGACACGTCATTGATCAGATGCGCGCCGGCCGCGATCGCCGCTTCCATCACCGCAGCTTTCCGAGTGTCGATCGAGATAACCGCGCCGCAATGGGCCAGCCTTTCGATTACCGGCTGGACGCGCTTGATCTCGTCGCCTTCCCAGACCGGGTCGGCACCGGGCCGGGTGCTTTCGCCGCCGATATCAAGGATCGACGCACCGGATGCGGCCATCATCAACCCCGCTTCGGCGGCCTTGTCCGGATCATCCTGATGCTTGCCACCGTCGGAAAAGCTGTCGGGCGTGATATTCAATATGCCCATGACATGCGGCTGGTCGAAGCGAATCACGCGCTCGCCGCATTGCAGCGCTTGATGTTGCCGCGTGAGATTGGCGAATAGCGTGGTGGCCCGCTGCGCCAACGGCTCCGGAAGGGCCTGCGACCATTCCGGCCATTGGGTTATATTTACCAGCCCTCTGAGGTTCGGTTTGCCGCTCTCGATTACTAGATATTCAATCTGAGAAAACCAGATTAAACTATTGTTTAATCTGGTATTTTTATCCCCATGCCATTGCGGGCTGTCGACCAGACCAACCGGCTTCAGATAGAGTCTCGCATCTGCTCCACATGCTTCCAGTTCTTCCAGTATAGCGCCCATATCAGGGTTCGGTCGCGAGCAGATAGGTCTGCCGCAGATCGTCGATCGGCTTCAGTTTGTTGCCGTCATCATAATACCAGTAGGTCCAGCCATTGCAGCTGGGCGCATCCTGCACGGTCGCGCCGATCTTGTGGATCGAGCCTTCCTGCCCGTCCCAGAGCAGCGAGCCGTCAGCGCGCACTTTCGCCTTATATTTGCGGTTCTTGCTGCACAATTCCGTACCGACCTTGAGATAGCCGGTTTCGACCAGCGTGCCGAATGCAACCCGCGGTTTGGATTTCGGCGATTGCATGGTCTTGAGCGAGCTTTCGTCGAGCGGCAGCGCCTCGGCGATCCGCTGTTCGGCCACTTCGCAATAGCTGTCCTCTTTCTCGCAACCGATCCATTCGCGGCCCAGTCGTTTGGCAACCGCGCCGGTTGTGCCGGTGCCGAAGAAAGGATCGAGGACGACATCGCCGGGATTGGTGGTCGCCAGCATGATGCGGTAAAGCAAGGCTTCCGGCTTCTGGGTCGGATGGGCCTTGGTGCCATTGCGTTTCAGCCGCTCCTGGCCGCCGCATATCGGCATCACCCAGTCGCTGCGCATCTGCAATTCATCGTTGAGATTTTTCATCGCACGATAGTTGAACGTATATTTCGATTTTTCCGACTTCGATGCCCAGATCAATGTCTCGTGCGCATTGGTGAAGCGGGTTCCCTTGAAATTCGGCATCGGATTGGCCTTGCGCCAGATGATGTCGTTGAGGATCCAGTAGCCCAGATCCTGCAGCGATGCGCCGACCCGGAAAATATTATGATAGCTGCCAATCACCCACAGAGACCCGTCGGGCTTCAAGATACGGCGTGCTTCCGCCAGCCAGGCCTTGGTAAAGGCGTCATAGGCGGCAAAGCTGTCAAAATGGTCCCAGGCATCGTCCACGGCATCGACCTGCCCGCCTTCGGGACGATAGAGATCGCCACCCAGTTGCAGATTATAGGGCGGGTCTGCGAAAATCATATCGACCGATGCGTCCGGCAGCGATGCCATTGCTTCGACGCAATCCATTTTCAATATCTGCCCCAGTGGCAGTTCTACAGCCTGCTTCGCGGTGCGTGTTGCGGTGCGCGTTGTAGCGCGTGTTTTGGGCGCCTGTATGCGCTCGATAATCCCCATGAACCTCTAATCCTTTTTCCAATGGCACTCACGGTGAGTCCGAAATGGCGAGCGGTCAAGGCCGTTAATATAGGTTAAAGGCGTATCTTAATGGTTAACGAAAGATGGCGCGGGAGAACGAAACGAGTCCGTCACCAGATATGGAGTCAGTGCCTGCGCGCCAGACTCAATCCCTAGTGGTGTGACGAAAAAGACTCTCTGCGAATATATATTTGAAGATTTTGCAATATCGGCCAAATGTAAATTCGGTTCCCAAAAAGCCGGGTTCAGGCTATATGATCAAGCAACAGAGTGGCTCCACAGCGTAACAGTCCGGGGATCAATAAACAGATGGCGCGCAATTTTCGCGATAAATATCAGCAGGATTATGGCATCTCTCAGCAGAGTGATGAACCCCGTCCGCATCCCGGCGTGATCGTCGGCGGCGAAGCCGGGCGCGAGAAGCGCAAGGAATATGCGATCGTGTTCGGATCGAAGATTTTCGGATCGATCGCCGCGGTCTGGTGGATGTTCACCTATGATACCGGCTGGGTCGAATGGTCGGCTTTCATCGCCGGCTATATCGTGCTGATGCTCGGCATCGTGCTCGGCTTTCACCGCTATTATTCGCACAAGGCGTTCGATACCTCGGTGCCGATGCAATATATTCTCGGGGCGATGGCGCAAATGTCGATCCAGTCCTCGGTGCTCCGCTGGGCTGCCGATCATCGCCGCCATCATGCCCATAGCGACGAAATCGGTGACGTGCACAGCCCGTGGCTTGATGGTCGGGGTCGGCCAACCAGCAAGCTGAAAGGCATGTTCCACTCGCATTTCGGCTGGTTCATGGACGATTGCGTCACCGACATGAGTATCTATGGCAAGGGACTGGCCGACAATGATGTGGTATTGTGGTTGCACAAGACCCGCTGGTTCTGGCTGGTCTTCTCGCTGATCATCTTTCCGGGTGTCTGGGGCCTTGCCTTTGGCGGCTGGGACCATGTCATCGGTACGATCCTGATCGGCGGCTATTTCCGGACGTTCGTGGTGCTGCAGATCACGCTCGGTATTTCCAGCTACGCCCATGTGGTCGGATCACAGCGCCACACCAAGGGCGTTGGCACGGCCAAGAACAGCTTCATCTTCTCGCTGCTGACCTTCGGCGAAGGCTGGCACAATAATCACCACAAGCATCCCCGCGCTAGCTTTCAGGGCATGGCCTGGTGGGAGATCGACATCGCCGGTTACGTGCTGTTGCTGCTCGAGAAAATGGGTCTGGTCTGGAATGTCACCCGCCAGC
>TARA_R110000868_G_scaffold238912_1_pt1 | contig 20294 bp, 15 predicted proteins | sample TARA_R110000868 | Tara Oceans TARA_R110000868 (sample SAMEA4397489) | marine metagenome | biome: Polar Biome; feature: [SRF] surface water layer (ENVO:00010504); material: water (ENVO:00002006), including particulate matter (ENVO:01000060) such as... | depth 5 m | reverse complement strand
AAAAAAGAAGCAGCAGCGCCCGCGCAGGTGTCTCAGGGCACCACTATTGAAGGCGAATTTACTGTTCTGTCTGATGAGCAGGTGGCACAGGCCACTAACTTACTGCCAAACATGGCTGCTGCAGTTGATGAGGCCCTCTCAACTGAAGAAAAGCAGCAAGCAGCCGATCACTACGATACCGGCGAATACAACAATAAAACCAGAAAAGATTTCCTGCGGGACTACGCTAAATGGTTGGCGTCTTCCGGCAAAATGTTCCATGCGCTGTCCGACCTGTTCTTTAAAGTATTTAACAAGGCTGTTGCTGGCATCATGGCCGTTGCTATTGCGGTCAACATCAACTTTGCTACGCCGGTGCCAAACGCGCAAGCCAGCATTCCAGTAAACAAGTTCACCATAAAACAGTCCGTCGAGCGTCCAAAGGCTGACTTTAAAGGTGTAGAAGCCAGCCGGGATATTCGCCTTGTAGCTGAATGGCAAGTACGGCAGGGGCACGGCAAGTCTTTTGTTATGCTGGATAAAATAAACGGTTTGATTTACGCGTTTGATGGTAAAGGCGTACTTCTTGCCAAAGCTCCCTCTCTTTACGGGGCTTCGGGCAAAGACTTGCTGTCGGAAGAGTCGGCAAGTAAAACTATGGACCAGATGACTACTGCCGATAAAGTCACGCCAGCAGGTGTGTTCGGTGCCAAAGGGGTTAATAATAGTTCGTATGGTTTTACTGTTAACTTTGCGGAATACAAGACCGGCGCGATTGCAATCCATATTGTGTACCTTGGGACTCCGAGTGAAAACCGCCAATATCGGTTGGACTCCAAGTCGCCCCTTGATAACCGTATTAGTTACGGTTGCATCAACGTGCCCGCTGAATTTATGAGCGTCATGAAGGCCCACTTCAGTAAGGACTCCGTAGTCATAGTGCTGCCAGAATTGCAGTCAGCCGAGTCGTTCTTTCCAATGATGGACAAGGGCGATACGACCACGACCGAGACTTACACGACTAACCCTACCTCCGAGAGTGCGCAAAATGTGTCGTGGGGTACGGATAAGCTAAGCGGCTTGCCTATTGGTAGTCGCAGGGGCAGTCGGTCGGCAAGTTCAACTCAGCGTAGGAACGAAGCTGCTCCGCTAAGTAATAATTCGCGCATTATTGTTGATGGTGTAGAACGTAAAGTTGTTGGTGTTCGCGACAAGGTGTTCGGGCAGGAAATAACTTACCGCCTTGATGACGGCGCGGAAAGTCCGTGGGTGCCATCTTCGTCCGTAGAACGAGCGGGTGCCGGTCCAAACTCCGTAAAGTTCTCCATATCCGATCTGCGCAAGCTGCCAAAAATCGGCGATAAGGGGTTTGCAGAAAGTGTAAACGCGCTTCGGCGCGACGATGGGTCACCGTATATTGTGCAGGAAACGAAAACCAGTGACGATATCAATAAAATAGCTTCTGAAGTGCTTGTAGATGTAATAGCATTTCCTGAAAGATACGCTGTTCAAGTAAAAAATCTTACGGCAGATAGATACTTTCTTGATGAAACTACCGGCGAAAAGGTAGATATAACAAACCCGGCTGAGCATTGGCGTCTTTCAGATTTGGGGCGGCAGCTTGCAAGGATGAACCCCGAAGCGCTTAAAACGGCACTGCAACAAGAAGCAGAACAAACAACCGTACAACGCCAAACTGCGCTCCAAGACTTGGCAAAGTACTTACTTGGAAACCCCGAATACTACTATCAAACGGAGGCGGCACGGATTGTATTGCTTGCGTCCAAACTGTCTTACGTTGAAACCCAAGACGGTGTGCAGATAGTGCAACTTGCAAACAATAACCGTCATGTTATGACTGTTTCTGGTGAGTTGGCTTCGCGTATAAATGAAAAACTAAATGCCGGGCTATCCATAAAAGAAGCACTTAAAAAAGCAGTAGAAGAAAATACCGCTGCGCAAAAAAAATCGAGCGATAAACAAGGATGGGTTAAATATCCCCAAAGCGAAAAATATGAAGATGCCGCCGATCTAAGTCAAGCGGTGTGTGGTACGGGATGGTGCACTGGCACTACAAGCACCGCACAGGGTCAATTGTCAAAGGGTGACTTTTGGGTTTATTTTGATAATGGCAAGCCAGAAATTGCACTTAGAACCGAGGACGGAAGCCTAACGGCAGCAGACCCACCTCGCGGCACTTTGTCAGGGCAACGTCTATCTCCCGAATATCAAGAAATTGCGGACGAGTTCTTAAAAACTACTGATGAAGTAAAGGGTGGAGAAGCGTATTTAAAAGCGCGCGATGCAATGAAGGCTTTCCGTGTTTATAAAACAACCGGAGATGTTGCCCCACTGCGGGAATACCTGACTTACAACATTATTAATAATAAAATTAGTGCTGTAAAGTTTGTGGAGCCGGATGAATTGTCTGGTTACGGGAAACCAGCAGAATACTCAGTGGATGACCCGGAGTATGTTGGTAAACCGGTTCCAAAGCGCGTTTCGTTTAGTGTAAATTTATATGATAAAACTACTAATTTGGAGTTTGTAGGCGGGGACTTACGAGTAGACACAATCGACTTTGCCAGCGCACCTATGTTGGAAACTGTTGGTGGGAGCTTGTCTGGATACAGCCTTACCAGCGCACCTATGCTGAAGAGTGTTGGTATGGGCTTAACTGCAGATAACCTTACCAGCGCACCTATGTTGGAGAGTGTTGGTGGGAGTGCTAGTTTAAGCGGCCTTACCAGCGCACCTATGCTAAAGACTGTTGGTGGGCAATTGTATGTAGACGAGCTTACCAGCGCACCTATGTTGGAGAGTGTAGGCGGGCGCTTGTCTGCAGAAAACCTTACCAGCGCGCCTGTGCTAAAGACTGTTGGTGGGGTCTTACATGCGATCGAGCTTAACAGCGCACCTATGTTGGAAACTGTTGGTGGGAGCTTGAATTCGACCGAGCTTACCAGCGCACCTATGTTGGAAACTGTTGGTGGAAGCTTACGAGCAAACCGCCTTAACAGCGCACCTATGTTGGAAACTGTTGGTGGGAACTTGTTATCGGGAAACCTTACCAGCGCACCTATGCTAAAGATTGTTGGTGGGGCCTTGTCTGCGGAGAAGCTTACCAGCGTACCTATGTTGGAGAGTGTTGGTGGGAACTTAGAAGCATTTAACCTTACCAGCGCACCTATGTTGGAGACTGTTGGCAGCCGGTTGTCCGGCGGCACCTTACAAGCAGTCAACCTTACCAGCGCACCTATGCTGAAAAGTGTTGGTGGGGGCTTGTATGTAGACAAGCTTACCAGCGCACCTATGCTGGAGAGTGTTGGTAAGAACTTGTCTGCAGAAAAGCTTACCAGCGCACCTATGCTGAAAAGTGTTGGTGGGGGTTTGTCTGCAGACAGCCTTACCAGCGCACCTATGCTGGAGAGTGTTGGGAGCCTCCATCGGCTGGCCGAATGGCAAAAAGGGTTTGGTTCGAGCTTGTCTGCAGACAGCCTTACCAGCGCACCTATGCTGGAGAGTGTTGGGAGCCTCCATCGGCTGGCCGAATGGCAAAAAGGGTTTGGTTCGAGCTTGTCTGCAGACAGCCTTACCAGCGCACCTATGTTGAAGAGTGTTAATGGGATTCCGTATGTAGGCAGGTTGAGCGCGCCTAGGCCAAGTATGCGCTCTCCATCAACCCCCAAAGGGTCCGGTGGTAGCCCGTCAAATGCCAAACTTATTCGGAACGCCCTCAAAGGGTTTTTCTTTTCGGGTGCCCGGTTTGATCGGTTGGTTACTGTTGTCAACACGGTTGATGAACTACCAAACGATATTAAAAAATCCGTGGGTAACGGCGGCACCACACAAGCTATTACGCAAGTTAAAAATGGCAAAGTCCACGTTTACATGATCACCGGCAACATTAAGTCCGGCGAAGAACTTGCTGTGTTTTTGCACGAGGTAGGTGTTCACGTTGGCATGAAAAACCTGATTGGTGAGGCTAACTTTAACAAGTTGGTTGCGCAGGTAAAGAAATGGGCAAAAAATGGCACGGGGCAACAAGCTGAACTTGCGCAAAAAGCGCTAACGCGGGTAGAAGCAGCTAACACTAAGGACACTGATAAAGACGAAGAACTTCTAGCCTACTTCGTTGAGGAGGCGGTGAACGCTGGCGTTGACCCAACGGCCCTGCACCTTATTAGCGGCCCAATGCGGCAGTGGTTTAATACTTTGTGGGCGTCAGTTAAATCAGCCCTGCGTAAAATTGGGTTTGACCGGTTTGATAAACTCACTGCGCTTGACGTAGTAAACCTTGCGTATGGCGCGGCGCGGCTGGAGTTGGAAGGTGATTGGCACGGCACGGCGGCTAATTTCCGTAATTTTCGGCATAGGTTTATTGGCACTGGCGAAGGCGCGCAAGCTTATGGGTACGGCGGCTACATTGCCGAACAGAAAAAAGTTGGCGAGAACTATCGAAACACCGATGTCTTTAATAAAACAGTAGCCAACGTAAAAAAAGTACTTAATGAGTTAACGGGGCAAGCACTTTCTGCGCCAATAGATAATCCGGTAACTGGTGATGAAATGTATCCCGTTGGAATGGTACTTACTGTTGCTAACATTAACGACATGGCAAAAGAAATAGTTTTGTCTACTATTGATTATTTGGAGGTTGGTGGGAAGCGCATCCTAGTAAATTCGGCTATGCCAAACGGCGCTCTCATGCGCGTAGATACTGCCATACAAGATGAGGAATTTTTGAATCTTGACGAAGCCGTTCCAAAGGGCCAACTCAAACAAATAATGGATGGTCTGTTGGAACGTTTTAAGGGAACCAGTAAGGAGTCTTTGGTTCGCCAGCTGAGTGCAGGTACGCTAGGTTTAAATGGAAAACAGATAACCGGAGCGGGTATTTACCGCAGTATTATGAGGTTGTTTGGTGCACCTTCTGGCTCACAAATAAAAGATGCTGAATACGCCAAACCAACCGCTGAATTCCTTGACTCAATTGGCATCAAGGGCAACATATTTCTTGACAGGGATAGTCGCGATAAAACCAATCCCAATCCAACACGTAATAAAGTTGCTTTTAACGAAGAGGATATGCAGCGCGTCACTACATATGTTGGGGGCAATCCCGATTCTATAAAATTTTCTAAGTCGGTGCGTGAACAAGCTAGCCGCATTGCTGGTTCAACTGGCGAGCAAGTAGTTGATAACACAACTTATACGCTAAAGAACATGGCTAGCGGTTTGATGTACTTGCACGATTTGGTGTCGGAATTTGAGGGCCGCATAAAGTCTGTTCGTCCGTGGTACAAGGCTATGCAGGATTCTTTTGCTACGCGCAAGATAATTGAGCAGCAAGCAGAAAAAATAGCCGATGCGGCTAACAACCTAAAGAATGGCACCGGTGCAGTAAATGATTTTCTTGGTAAATCTACTTACGAACAAAAGTGGGGCTACGACCATAAAGGCCAAAAAGCCGATCCAGTAATGGCTGCTGCGTTTAACCGTTTAACCAAACCGGAACAGGATATTGTAAAGCAGGTATTTGACCACAACGAATTGATGCTAGCACGCAAGCAAGCAGTGCTAAAAAAACTTGGTTTGGAAAAAGTGCTTAATACGGGCGGGTCTAAGTTGAGCGGTCCTTACGCACCGCTAAAACGCTTTGGGGATTTTGTTGGACAGTTAAAATCCAAAGAGTTAGTGGAAGCAGAAGCAGCGCAACAACCGGATAAGAAAAAAATTGCAGAACTGCGGTCTAACCCTAACCACCATGTATTGTCCTTTTTTGACACGATAGGTCAGGCTAAACAGTTTGCACAGGCAAATGAAGGAAAGTGGGTTTGGACTGATGCGTACCCAAAGATAGAGCGCGCGGACGCGGGAACCAAGATGAATTACGCCGTGCTGGAACGCGTACTGTCTGCCGTTAAAATGAGCGACAGTGATGCTATACCGCCAGAAGCCAAAGCAGCAATGACTAAGATGGTTCAAGATTTGTATTTTCAAACCCTTGACGAACACAATGCCCGCACTTCCGGTCTGCGTCGCATGAACATAGCAGGTTTTGATCGGGATATGATTCGGTCTTTCCTGCATCATGCACGCGCAGAAGCCGGGTTCATTGCCAACATGGAGCACGGCGGGGATATTAACGACAACTTTACCCGTATGGCAAGGGAGACTGTAGACAAGAGTACCGGTAAGCGCGTATCGGCTGAAGAGTTTAATACGCTTGCCAAACATTACGCATCAAACATGCAAACCGAAGAAACTCCAATACAGGATGGTATTACTACCATGACTTCGGCGTGGCAGCTAGCTACTAGCCCCGGGTACCACCTGACCAATGCTACGCAAGCCATCATGTCTACTTTGCCGCGTTTGGCAGCGGACTTTAATAACTATACTGGCGCGTGGGTTGCCCTTACTAACGGGTATAAGCTGCTTAAATATACCGGTATTTGGGGGACTGTAAAGATAAACAATGTAAAGGACAAAGGTCTTCGTGATACCTTGCAGCGAATTGCTGACCTAAACCTGCTTGATATTGGAATGACGGAAGACCTTGGTACGTTTGATGCTATCAAGACAGGATACAGCGCGGTAGATAAAGCATCATCTAAAGCCCGTGCTGCACTGCAACTGTTGCGTAAAGTATCTCGTTCTGTTGAAGTTGCTAACCGTGTGGCATCAGCCTCGGCGGGGTATACCATGGCCCGGGCAGCGGGTAAGTCCGAACAGGCAGCGCAGGACTACGCCATCGACCTAGTTCGCTCAACGCAAAGCGATATGTCACGGAACAATGCGCCTTTGCTCTTGAAGAGGCTGCCGAAACCAATGGTGCAGTACCGCAAATATCAGTTCACCATGGCGGCACTGTACGTTAATGCATTCCGTCAAGCGTTTCTTAGTTCTGACTCAACAACTCGCGCTATTGGGCGTCGGATGTTGAAATACAAACTATTTCACACGTCTGTGGCTGCTGGTGTGTTGGGCTGGCCTATGATGAACCTTGCGGCTATAGCGTTTGCTATGCTAGCCGGTGGAGACGATGAGCCAGTGGATCTTGAACGGACGTTGAGGGAGGCTATTGGGGACGAAGACTTGGCTAACTTGATATTGCACGGCCCGGGTGCGGCTCTTGGTCTGGATATGTCAGCTAAGTTGGGCGACAACAATGTATTCTCCATCATGCCGTACACCGACTTTGATGTATCCAGTGCATCAGGACTTGCCAAGACCGCTGCTGGTTTAGCCGGTCCGGCGTTTGGTCAACTGGGTAAATTTGCCGATGGTTTTGGGGCGATGAGTCGTGGCGACTACGCCAAGGGTATTGAGAAGTTTATGCCAAAGGGAGCGGAATCAGTAATGAAAGCGTTCCGTATCGCCAACGAAGGGTACACGTTGAAGAACGGGGATGTAATGTTTACCCCTGATGACATTAACGGAGTAGCTCTTGCCATGGATGCGCTGGGTATGCCAAGTACGGAGTTGAAACGGATGGATTGGCTGCGTAGCCAACAGTACGAAATCAAACGGTTCTATACCGACCGCACCAAAGAAATTGAACACGAGTACTACGTCGCTAGCAAGGAAGGCGATACGGATAAAATGTCTGACTTGCGCGAAGACTGGTCAAACCTTCAGGAAGGTAAAGACCATCTTCGGCAATATTTTGGAGACCGGCACGACGAACTAAAAAGGCAGCCGCTATCTAACCTTCTTAAATATCCGGCAACTGCTGCAAAGCGGGAGAGGAAGCTTCAGTTGGGGGCAGGGGCAGGGCAGTAGCAATATCTACTACGTTCCCAGCATGTAGGTGTTCTTCTACATACCCTTGCGCTACTGAGTATTCCAGTTCAATGCAACGGCACCGGCCCATGGGGTGGGAGGGAACACCCCTACTTAGGCTAATCTTACGGTCAAACCCGCGCCCTTGATCGCCTACCATCCGTAGAATACCGGCAGTAGACAGTTGCCTACGGAACGAAACTGGCGATATATTATTCTTTGTACACCAATCGTCGATTGCTTTGACAGATACAAACAACTTGCCGCGTTCTTTATCTGAGCCCAACACCAACCTTGCGTTCACTGCCTCCCTGATTGGCAGCATTGGGACTTCGGTTGTATTGGATTTGGTATCTAGCAAGTCAAAATGCTTGGTGACTAGTATGCTGCCATGTAAGCCGGACAATAAGTTAGAGAACTTATCATCTACGTTTGCGCTGTATTCACCTACAAGATCACGTAAACGTTTTATATGACTGAAAGACCACATCTTTAACGCTGGCATATTAAACTGTATAGCCCCAATCCTCATGGCTATCCAACCGCCAACCATAGTACAGGCCATGTGATACGCAAAGAACCGTTCTTTTGCAGCGTCCCCGCCCAATACCCTGACAATAGACATTGATGTATCGTGCAGTTTACGTTTGATCTGCGGTAGGTTAGCCATAACAAAATCAAAGTAATCGTCTGCCCAAACTCCCCGCACGTTATTTACCAAGTGTAGTGCCAGTTCGTGGTGAGCCGCATGGATGGTAGACTGCTGGCGGAGGGAGTCCATACGACCATAATCTTCCATAGCTATTTCAAACACCCGCATTTGAACAGCTTCAGGATTATGTTTTGATTGCATTATCTGGCCGTACAAGTTTTTATTACCGGTTACACTAGAACCTGACTTATAGGGCGGCAGTGGTACACGTTCACGACCGTCAGAGTTCATGCCAACACGTGTATTGCCGCTAGATAGGGTGTAAAGAACGTCAGTTACATCCTGCGGGTCAACCAACGATTGAGTAACCTCGTCTACCAGAAACGGTAGGTTGTTCATAACACTGGCACGTCCTACAATCCCCTTTGGAGTAGTGTCTGTTATTGTTGTCTTGCGGGAATCACTAAGTGCGTTAATGCCAATCTTAATTACCGTTGACTTACCGTACCCAGAATCACCGCTAGTCAAGGCCAGCGGAATACCATTCCATTCTTCGTAGTCAAGCAACTCTACAAGCGGAGCCCCAAATTGGGTGCAGATGGCATACTGCCACGGTTCGCCATTTTTGCGGTTGTAAAGTACTTCTACACCATCCGACCACTCTTTCTTAGATCCTTCAACTATACCTGCGGCAATAAGTTTTTCGTCGCGGATATACTCCCTGCTTATTCTAACTTCGCGTCGCCCCTGTTTGGTTATTAATGACGACCCTATTAAAAAGCCTGTTCGCTCTTCGTTCCACCCAAACTGTTTGAACGTATTAATTTCATCTTCGTGCTTGCGTAGGGACACAGCGTAATCTTGCACGTAGAACTCCAGAAGTTTGTCGTTATAAACTACAATTTCGTACGAGGCTAGGGTTGATTTTAACGCTCTTATTTCTGCTAAATATTTTGCTGGCAGTTCAAACGTACGCCACTCACCCTGATCACCACCGCGAACATTCATACGAACCGTATATACAAAGGTTCCGTCTTCTGATTTGATGCGTTCGGTAAGGTAGAACAGGGGGGAAGCCACACGAATTGGCTGCGGTACCCCTTCCTTATCCGGTATCATCATACGCAAAACACCGCCCTTTGTGTGATCAAAACTATCCGGCCAGTAGGGAATCTTTTTGAGTGTTATGGTGCCGTCATCTTCTTTGATTTCGATTTGCGGGGCTTCGGTTTCTACCGAATACCCTAGCACTATAGGGCTTTTAATTTTGCCTTTAAAAGGGCATTCTTTACACCCTTCGGCAGAGGATTTCTCAAAGTATTCGCAGGTAGTAGGGCCTTTAGTCCAACCCTCCATCTTGTCATTTGTCTCGGTATCCTTGTATCCCGGATACTGCAGTCCCCACGTGTGGGCTAACTCAAACCCATCAACACAATGTTTAGCTAAACCCATATTGCCGCGCCACTGGTCGTAACTGCCACCTCCCGTATCGCGAAACTCCTGCACTTGCTGGCACCGCTCAGCAACGCGCTCCATACTGGATGGTGGAAACTCTGTTGGAGTGCCAGCAAACTCGTTAACAAACGCTTCTTTTTTGATAGGGGGAATTACACCGTTCTGTTTGATGTATTGAAACAACAGTTCTTTGTAATACAAGTGCGACTTTGGGCCAAGTATTTTGCGAACAGTTACAGTCTTGCCTTTGTTGTCACTGCCTACCGGCCGGAGGATAGAAGCACAGTCAGCATCTCGTGACGTGTCAAACTTAAATCCCACGTGTTTGAATGCAGCGCGAGCAAGCAGGGCAATTTCAACCCATTCATTGGAAGGTATGGCTTCTTCAAACGGCCAGTAGCAGTGCAGACCATTACCAGAATCAACAAGCATTGGTTCTGGCATGCCTACTATCTTGCACATAGCTTGCACCGCAGTCCACGCTTCTTTCTTTGATGCGTAGTTGTCGGTCTTAAGTACGCCGGTGGCCTTGTCAACCTTACCTACATCAATATCTTGCCACAGCGCTTTTACCCATTTTACATTGTCTTGCGTGCGCCCTATTGCATATCCCCACTCATTGTATTTAATTTCTTTGTAGGACGAACAGGCATGATAAAACGGTTTACCGTTGGCAATAAACTCCTCAGCTTTTTCTACCAACCCCTCAAAAGTATCGTAGGGGTAGTGGGCCTTGGTGCCATTGGCACGAACTTCTATAAGGAATTTAAATCCATCAGGCGGAATAATTGCCTGAAAGAAAGCAAGTAGGTCCATACACGTTCTCCTTTGTTGAACGTGTTATTGATTTTGCTGTTTTATAAAATCATTGATTTTTTCAACGGCCTTTTTTCGAGCTTCAATATCCTTGCTTTCGGCCAGCGGAAGTTTGCCTGCTCTAAGTAAGTTAAGCAGTACAGAAACAACACCCGTAATGTGTTTGCGATTTTTACCACGGGGATAAGACCTATCAGATAAGTATGCGTTGGTCATAGCATAGGAAACATTAAATAGAAAATCTAGCTCGCCTTTTTGGCGAAGTTTAGTACGTTTCGCTACGGCGAAATCAATCATGTTTGGTCTCCAGTAATGCGCGTTTTACGAATGCGCGCCCCTCGCGGTGTTAGAAAGCCGTACTAATCATCAAAGCTGATTGTATCCAACGCCTTGTCCAACTCGGCATCCCCCGCCGATTCTGCCACGACTGGTGCGGGCGCAACAGGGGCTGCCTTCTTTTTCTTCTCTGCCTTAACTTCTGCCGGGGCGGCCTCTGCTGGGCTAGTAGCAAAAGTGCTAGTAGGTTTGGCTGAAGCTTTGACAACAGGGGCGGGAGGTGGGGCTGAAACCACGGGAGTTTCTTCACCCTCTTCCTCTGCCCCACCCAACCCTTTAAACGACAGGATATTGGAGGACTTTTCCCCAATAATGACTTTAACCAAGTCCGAATTCATAATAGCAAGGACTTCAGTAGCCATATCGGGGGTAATACCACCTACCGGTTTGAAAGTCAGGGCGGGGTGTGCTACGGTGTAGTCAAAGCTAATCTTGGTCACTACCGCAGCGGCTTTAATACCCCGCTTTGCCAGCATTTCACCGTACTTGGACAAGTCAATAGTAGACCCGCCGGGGACCCGCAGCAGCATAGGATCGGACAGAGCCCCAGCCGGGGCTACCGCCAACAGTTTGGAGGACTTGCATGCCTTAGCTTTGGGGTTTTGATTAGTAGCGCCAGAACCTTTAGCGTTTTTAGGGCACAAAGCGCACTTGGAAGCTTGCCGATCCTCGGCATCCGTTGCTGGAGACAACCCGTCCATCGAATAGCAAGTGGGTTTGGCTGCTGAACCTTCCTGAAAGCCTTCCGAATAGAACGTCTTGGCGTATCCTTGTTTTGGACCAGCATTAAGAATTACCACCTCAATAGAGGATGCCGGTTCGTCATCCGTGCCCGGCTTGGTAATAAGGGATTTTTCTTTGTTGCGTTCAATGGTAAACACCTTACCTTTAAGGCTGATCCTAGGATAAGGGGAACCAGAGAACCCGAACTCGTTGCCTTCAGTTGCAAATGCCTGAAGGTGAGCGGGTAGTGCAAAACCAGTGTCGAGAGAAATCAATTGCGTACTCATACTTACAGTCTCCTAAATTAAGAACGTTGGACACGGATATGCAACTCACTACGCCAGTTGACGCCCGGAGGTACAGTCCCGTGTTCATCTATATATTGCTTGACTCCGACTTTGTTGCAGCGCACATCAAGCAGTTCAAAAGCGTCATGCTCTTTTACGTGCCCTATGAACGTGTCGCGATCCGCCACCGACGCATAGTTAACCAGCGATTTAAACGCTGTACCATACGCAGTGCGAACCGATTCACTACCGTCGTGCTGAAATCGAATTAACAGCGCGCCCTCAATACTCTCTTGCTTTACTTTATCCGCCGCGTCCTGTAGTTCAAATACTTTCTTACGCTGGGCACGGCGGTCGCGTAGCTGAACATACAAGTCAACTAACTTGTCGTTCGGCACCTCTTCCACTTTCATGCTTGACTCCTTTTTATTGTTTGGGGAGTAATTATAGTTAAGCTTGATACGGTGTCAAGCCTTTTTTTCTTCTTCTCCGTGTCCGTAACCGCCAACCAAAGGACCGTGAATTTCCATAACAAAATCAGGGGTAATCTCCATACGAATGCTCTTGTGGTAGAACCCACCAGTAGTAGTGTGTGATGTTTCTTTAAATTCACGCATTGCTATTTCCACCTTCTTATACTGTTCGTACGATATATGCATGTACATCACTGCCATATTGTTCTCCTTAATTAAGCTGCTACGCGAGAATCTCGCACCATATCTAACAAAAGCCCCTGCACCTTCTGTTTGTTTTTTAAGCGACGGTAATACTTTGCCTCCATATCAGTTCCTTCTATCATTACAATAAGCTGAGTGTGTTTTTGTCCTGCTCGTGTTATACGCCCATTTGCCTGAGTGAAGGTTTCATTCGAAGCAATCGGAGCAAACCACACGATAGTGCTTGCCGCTGTCAACGTCAGGCCATGCGACATGGCTGCAGGCTGCGCTACAATAACTTTTGGGTATACATCTTTTTGAAACGCTGAAAATATGCGGTCACGTTCATTTTTGCTTATACCTCCATGAATTAATTCTACATCTTTACCAAACCCACGCCCTTCAAGTATGCCTTGTGTAAAATTCTCCTTGTTAAGTTCAAACGATACTTCCCGCGCTACTCGCTCGGCCACCGCTACAAAAGGAACAAATATTATTACTTTGGTTGCCGACTCTTCTATAGTATCCAGCAGCACTTTCATTCGCGGTCCAACGTCCAGCACAGCCTCAACTCCGTTACTGCCATATACAACACCACAGGCTACTTGAATTAACTTCTGCGCTTTAACTGCCTCGTTAGCTGCGGTTATTTTTCCTTCCTTAGCCTCAATACATAGAGTATTTACCATTTCCTTGTATGCACTATGTTGTGCTTTTGACAGGGGGGCAGTTTTATTTATGTAAAGCATTGGCGGAAGATCAAGACACTCATCACGGGTAAATCTGACTGATGGTTGCATTGCTTCATGCACGGTTTCAAGTGCATTGTCCCGCGCTACCCATACCCATTGGTTTATTTGCCGCATAACGGATTCTTTGAATCTGTTAAAGTATGGTGGCACGCGCTCTGGCACCAGCAGCCTACACTGAGCCCACGCATCGGTTGGCAAGTTAGGTGTTGGTGTTCCTGTAAGACCCCATACTTTACGCGGTATTTGTTTATTGCATACGGTATGCAAAGCCTTCCACCGGTCAGTGCCAGAATTGCGACCTACCTGCGCAATTTCGTCAATAACAATTAAGTCTATGTCGCTTCTGTCTTTCAGCGCTTCCAACAAACCCTTAACTTTCAGTCCGTCATGGTTTATAAGGTATATATCAGCATCTGTATCCAGCACTTTAAGCCGTTTTTCTTTCGACCCATAGGCTACCGCTGCTGTAAGGTGTGGAAAGTGAGCAAAGATTTCATCTCCCCACGCTCGCTCCAGTGTAGACAACGGGGTTACTACCAACGCTTTATGCACCTTGCCTATACCACGTAGGTAATCGTACGCCCACAAGGTAGCTAACGTCTTGCCAGTGCCTAGTTCAGATAGATTAAAAGCCCTGTTTTCCAAACACATAAATGCTGCAGCTTCGCGTTGGGCTTTAAAAGGTGGAAACTGTCCGGGCCAATCGTAGTAATGCAAGATGGGAGATGGGGCTGGGATACCTAAATTACGTAGTACCTTTACCTCATCTGTCCCATGCTTGACCGCTACATAAGCTAAACCTTTGTATTCCACTGGTTTAGATGTTGGAATGACAGATAGCACTCTTGTTGGTTCTCTCAGACGCAATAGCAAGAGTTGCTTATCTTTGTATATAATCATTTGTTTTTGCCATACATTTTTGGGTCGCGACCGCGCCAACCTTTGTTGAACTCTTCAGATACAACTCGCGTATTTGCATCGGAACTATTACCGCCCCTATCCAGTGGATGCCGATGATCCACGTTAGTACCATCCCCAACAGATGCTTTCCCTGCAGCAATGGCATGTCTTCGCGCACGATTTTCTGCTACGCGCTTGTCCTGAACGTCAGGGCGTTTGTTGTATGCGGCCTTGGTCTTCAATTCTTGTTTACTTGACTTTGGCATTTGATTTTCCTTTTGGCTTGACGTGTTTTGGTAACTTGCCCTTGGGAGTTTCTTTTTCCCATTTTGTTGCAAGGTCCGGTTTATTTTCGTAAAACCACTTGCGTTGCGCTTCGGATTTAAACGGCACGTTTGCATCCTTTCAGGTTAAGTGTTGTTTCCAGTGCGGCAAGGTCGTGCTCGTCGCGCACTACTATTGCAAGTCCTTCGGCATCTGTTATCTGTTTGCATGTTGCCATCTGCCTAGGAGTAGGAACGCCGCCCGGGGCCTTTGTTTCAATTGCCAAGTACCACCCTTTTGCGCAGCAGATAAAGTCAAGACTTGGCGCTCCCATCCCGTTCTGCACTGGCATGTGCCAGTACACCCCGTAGCTTCGTAGCAGCTTCTTGACTTTTTCTTTTACGCGCCCTTCCGGTGTCATGCTGAAATCCTTCGAGGAGCCCAAAACTCACAGTGAGCTTTTCCCGCCCCGCACCAACCGTTGCACAGGCCGGATGGTTTTGGCACCCACCTGTTTTTTTCGTAAGAGCTTTCTAATCGCGCTACTTTAACCATGAAGTGCTGCCATATCGCTGGCAAATCCGTCCGAGTGTATGTTTCCTGAGTAGTACTATCGTGGGCTAACCACATATATGCGGTCTTTACCGTATCTACTTCTGGATGGTGCTGCATTGTGGCTGCGGCAAACAACTTCAACTGGTCGGAGTCTGGTCTTACTTTGCCGGTCTTCCAGTCGCCTACGAATGCTTTGTTACCACTGACTACTTTAACGTCGATAATTCCACGGCACCATGCGGCATCATCATTAAACTTTGTAGGCAGTAGCCCTTTATTTAGCGCAAATTGCCACTCAATACCAAGATCTCCGCCAAGCGACTTTATTTTATCTGCCCACGGTTTGTATCGAATGAAGTCGCTAGTGAGTTCAGCTTCACCTTTAAGGTACGCTTCGAGAACACCATGCACTAGCGACCCCCACTTAGTAGCTTCGGTCTCGGTATAAGGTATAACATTCTTAACCTTTGTCAGTTCGTACTGACGGGGGCATGTAGTGTACATATTAAGACTGCTGAACGACCACGCTCTCATTTAGCTTCTCCGTATGAATCAGCAATATCGCCCTCACTCCATGTCACTAACTCCGGCCACCAAACGGGGGGCGTGCGCATCACCGCCTGAACAATGTCCAAGTGTTGTTGGGCTTTGCTATCCTCTACCAAATACACTAACTCGTCGTGTACCGTATGTTTTGGAAAAAGACCCGTCTGTTTCTCTATTTCAATGGCGTCATCACCCAACTTAATCCAACCTAGGTGCTGAATGATGTTCTCTGTCACCTTCCCCGCGTAAATACGAGTCCGGTTACGGCCTTCACCGTACCACCATTCAAGTTGTTCGTCAGCTAGTTCTTGATGTAAATTTGGGTACCGTATCATGCCTCTAGGGGTATGGATACCGTCTTTGGACGTATAGCACAATCCCCAATCGTCTATCTCCATCCTAGAACCGTTGTAAATAGCTTGCAGTGCAGCATGGCACTTCTTCCACCCACGCACAATTTCAGAGTGTTTTAGCCGCCACGAAGTTACCGCCGCTTCAGCATCAGTTTGGGTAATATCAATGCCGCCCAAAGTTTTTGCAACACGCCGGAACGTCTTGGCACCAGCGCCAAACCCTAACCCAAGGGCTTTAATTTTCTCAAACTGCCGTTGGTCTTTAGTTACATTCTCGGGTTTGCAGTTGTACTCTATCGCGCCAGCAGCCCGGTACAAGTCGGCACCGGCGTCTTCGTTCCACAACGCCATAGAATATGGGGTTTTCCAAAAGTAATGGTTAAGCCGTAATTCGATGCCGGATAAGTCGGCCACTACTACTTTTTTTCCCTTGGGGGCTCGTAGACACATACGAAGGGCGTTGGTGGGTTTGTGTATAATTGCTCCGGTCTTATCGCGTGGTATCCGGGGAAGGTTTTCTTGATTTAAGCCCATACTGCCACCCCAACGTCCCGTGTGGGCTGCGTAGAAAGTTTTAGCTATGGGCATCTTGCCTCCCATAGCCTTGCTTACCTCAAGAAACGAATTAATACGTGACTCCAGCAAGGTTGACTTAACGTTGAGCCTAGCTTTTACTGCCGCCGATACCAAGGGATTATCATGCTCCTGCAAATCAAGGAACTCTTGGTCTGTGCGGGAGAATGCGTAGGTTTCCTTGCGGGTTACAACCGACATTTTCATCGGCGGTGTAACGCCCCAGCCTATGAGTCGTGCTGCAAACTTGGGGGAGGACGCCAGTTCAACGCGTACCGATTCGGCCAGCGCATCTACCCCACCGGACAAGTGGTTTACTACTTCCATAAGGGTTGCTTCGTCGGGACTGCCTATAAGCGGTTCAAGGATGGTGCCTTTAGCCAGCCCCATCTGAACAGCCAAATCAATCAATGACTTTTTATTTCTTTCCCGTTCCTCACCTAGGGTCCGTATAAGCAACTCTGAGTCTACCTCAAACTCAGGTTCAACCAGTTCGCGGATAGTCATGTCAATCAACTGGAGATCACGCCGACTTGTTTGTGGCAGGAATTTCCAAAATAGTGTTGCACATTGGTTTACGTCAGTAGCGTTGTATACACCCATACTTTTAACTTCTGCTGGTGTAAAGTCTTTAAGGTTCCTGCCCTGTGTCTTTAACAATACTGCGGCATCTTTGGTGCCAAGGTTATATTGTTTTACTAGCGCGCTTAATGAACCCCCAACATTTAACATGTGCAATGGGCGCGACATGGCTAGGGTACAACCCCACTTGGCAGGTTTAACGCCGCAGCGCCATGCAGCCAACATTGCATCAAAGCCTATGTTGTTATGTGCAATCACATACTTATCTGACCAATCTATGCTTTTTAACATAGCTTTTATATTGGCCTCACCAAAGGTTACGTTGGTGCGACCTTTGCCTAGCTTTACTCCACAGGATATTAATTCTGTATCGCGGTGTCGGCAGTAAACAATAGGGTTTATCTTGGTTAGGGAATGCGTTTGCGACCAGTACGTTTCAAAGTCAATGAATACTGGAGTTAGTTTCATACTTCCGCCCTCCGTAAGTCTTTATCTATATTTAACAAAGCGCGATGGTCACTGGGAGTTATGCTTGTACATACCATTTTGCCGGTAACACTGTGACGACCTTTGATATGTTTCTTTGCTTGCACAAAGAACCAACCCCGCTGCTCGGCTTCTCTAAGGAGTTTTTTTAGCTCCTTATTGCGCATAGTCTTACCCTCCTTTATATCAAACTTAGCTTACTTAATCAAGGCCCCAATAATGCCTGTAGATACAACCAAGTCCCTGTCCATTTCCGGCCCTTCAACTTTGTATTTGTACTCTACTTCCTTTACTTCCCGCTCAACCTTAAGTTCAATACGATCAAGGAAGGTTTTTGGTATGTATAAGGCAAGATCAGGGAAGCGTTTAAGCGCATCGTTTAAAGACTTGGCTTCCTTAAGAAACTTTTCAATCTGTTTAGCTACTTCTTTATACTTTGCCAAGTGTGCATTCAAAGCAATTTTATATTCAATATGTTTCTTGGCAAAATCTGCTGCAAGCCCATCAACAATTGGCAATTTAACATCTACTTGGTCGTAAGAGACGCGTGTGTTTGGGGGAAAATCAAATTTTTCATTAACTTTAATTCCTTCTGTCACCAAATTACCTGCAAATAACAAAGAAACGTTTACCTCAGATCCTTTTACCTTCCACGCTTCGGGGATTTGGCTACGTAGTGCTATGTGCGCGCCCCACACATGAGTTACAACTTTTTCTTTTAGCTCGGCCAGCAGTTCGGAAGTAACTTTGGGGTGCATCGGTTCTATCTGCAGTGTTGTAGCTTTTGCGGTTACGTCTTGTACTTGATGACTAACTGCAATAAGCAATTCTTTTGATATACGAACTAACGCCATTTTAAATCTCCTTATCTAACATACAAGTAATTAGGTTCGCTGTAGTCTCGCGATATTTTAAGCAACAACCTTTCCACTTCTGATTTATTTTCTACTAAAGCGCGGCAAACGCGTTGCGCTTCTAACTGCGTAAGGTCTGCTGGAAGATCTTTATCACCATTAATTATCTTTAGCGCAGATTGTCTTCTATTGTGTCTAATACTCCAGTCATTGTTGCCCGATTCTTTTTCTTCTTTGTCTTTGTAATCGCCTTGCAAACCAACAAGAGTTTGTCCTAGCGATATATGCTCTTGCAGTTCGGCAATCCTTGCTTTGTGCGTTGCGCGATTAGGTGTTTGCACAACTACTCCACAGGAAGGAGATGGCAAAGCATGCGGGTCATAAAAATGAATTGGGTACCTATCACTTCTATTCCCCATGCTGTACACACGTTCTAGTTCTGGAACATGCAGCAGCCAACGCGGTTCTATGTGCGCTGCCGGTATACGATTTCCTGATATTGGATGGTAGAAACGTTGCCCCGCAAACGAGTCTGTTGCTAGAAACCGAAGATCCATAGTTCGTAAAACACTATCGCGCCAATCAGGGTCGTTAGCACCATTAAAAGATACACATATAACACCACACTCATACACGCGAACATATGACATAGCATCTCTGAATTTTCTATGTTCGTTTGTATTCCAGTCAATTTGATATTGGTCTGATGACCAACATTCACCATCATCTAGCTCACCGTAAGTAACCCATTTCATAGCGGGGCTCCATGTAATATGTCCATTGGTACTTCTACAGGAATCAAACCGGAATAAACCTCAAGGGAAAAAGTCTTGAAAAAAGTTTTCATAGGGGTCTTGGTTGTAGGAAGATAGCACTCGCCTGCTTTAGTGCGAGTAGAAACTATATCCAAAGCTTCATCTAAGTATTTATTTACCCAAGTGTAACTAATGTCAACATGGTTTAACTTGGCAGCAACTATCCCGGCTATTAAACGATCAAAGAAATCATTGTCCGTAACTTCGTTCCACAACACTCTACGTTTATTTATAAACACAGTTCCTAAATGCTGGCTTCTGCGAAAATTATAAGCTGCAATAGCTGGTATGGAATCGGTAAGCATAACTCCCGACCTGCACATATTAGTATAGTTAGATTGTTGCCTTGGCCCAAACGTGCTTGTGTCAATAATACCTACAATAGAACTAGTATATCTAGCTAGCTTGCTGCTTATATTTATGCTCATGTCATACCTCCTTGTAAAAAAAATACTTAGTTTTTTATTACGTACTCTTTAATTGCTTCTTTACTCTGTAATTCCTTCAGTCGCTGCCTGCCGTAGTACGTTATTTCATACAGCACACGGTTATGAACTAACCTTTCCCCTGTAGTCCGCGCCCATTTTTTTGTCACGCAGTGATTGATAGTGCTGGTTATTGATTTACGTTCGCTGCTATCAATAAGGTCAACAATATTGTCTACACTTAATGGCTCCTTAGAATTGAACAGCGCGTTCAGTACTTGGTGTGGTCGTGTCATCTCACACCTCCAGCTTGTCTACTTGCAATCGCAATCCAGCTTCAATAAACTCAATCCTATCTGCCATCGCGTTGATTGCTATGCTCAAAGGCGAGTTACCTTCCTTTGGCTCACACGGTTCTGCGGGATGACTATCATCATATGCGCTATTGACCGGCTTTAGCCTTTCAAACAACAGTTCGGCTGTGTTTTGCAGCTTGC
>TARA_R110000868_G_scaffold198474_1_pt1 | contig 20303 bp, 20 predicted proteins | sample TARA_R110000868 | Tara Oceans TARA_R110000868 (sample SAMEA4397489) | marine metagenome | biome: Polar Biome; feature: [SRF] surface water layer (ENVO:00010504); material: water (ENVO:00002006), including particulate matter (ENVO:01000060) such as... | depth 5 m | reverse complement strand
GGGGCCGGGGTGAGGAGCGGGGCCGAGGCCCCGTGTCGGGGCAGGCGCGGCGGCGCGGCTGGCGATCGCGGCGTTGACGAGGTGGGGCGTGATCCGGAGCGTAATCCGGGGCGATGTGTCAGACATGTCCGATCCTCCGACGGTTCCAGACTTGGGTGGCGTTGATGGCAAGCAGCATGGTGAAGGAGATCGCCAGCATGGCGAGGCCGATGGCGGCGGCGGCGTTGTAGTCGTATTCCTCAAGCCGGATCACGATCAGCAGGGGGGCGATCTCGGTCTGGTTGGGCAGGTTGCCCGCGATGAAGATGACCGACCCGTATTCCCCGACCGACCGTGCGAGCGCCAGAGCGAAGCCGGTCATCAGCGAGGGCGCAAGGGTGGGCAGCACGACCCGGCGCAGGGTGCGCAGGCGGCTGGCGCCGAGGGTGGCCGAGGCTTCTTCGACCTCGGTGTCGATCTCGTCGATGACCGGTTGCACGGTGCGCACGACGAAGGGCAGCCCCACGAAGACGAGGGCGATCCAGATCCCGGCCTCGGTATAGGCGACCTGGATCCCGAGAGAGGCGAGGGCGCCGCCGAAGACGCCGCTTGGGGCATAGAGCGTCGTCAGGGCGATGCCGGCGACCGCCGTGGGCAGGGCGAAGGGCAGATCGACGGCGGCGTCAATGATGCGGCGGCCGGGAAAGCGATAGCGGGTCAGCACCCAGGCCAGCCCCAGCCCGAAGACCAGGTTGAACAGCGACGCGATCAGGGCGGCGCGAAACGACAGCGTCAGGGCCGAGGCGACCCGTTTCGAGCCGAGGTGATGGGCCAGTTCGACCGGACCCATCGCCACGCCTTGCCCGACCAGCGCCCCTAGTGGCAACAGCACTACGAGGGACAGCGCCAGCAGAAGGATGCCCATGCCGAGGCCGAAGCCGGGAAGGGGGGATTTGCCATGCAGCATCGCCATCACTCCGCATAGATCTGGTCGAAGATGCCGCCGTTGCCAAAGAATTCGGGCTGTGCCTTTGCCCATCCCCCGAAATCGTCGATCGTGACGAGATCGAGGTCGGGAAAGCGGGCGATATCTTCGGGAGCGGCCTGCGAGGTATCCCAGGCGCGGTAATAGTTGGCCAGTGCGAGCGCCTGCGCCTCGGGGCTGTAGAGATGGTCGAGGTAGGCCTGGGCGGCAGCGCGCTGTGCGTCATCGGTCAGGTTGCCTTCGACCAGCGCGACGGGCGGTTCCGCCAGGATCGAGACGGAGGGCACGACGATGTCGAAGGCGTCGGCGCCCATTTCGGCCTGCGCCAGAAAAGCCTCGTTTTCCCACGCGAGCAGGACGTCACCGACGCCGCGCTGTGCGAAGGTGGTCGTGGCCCCGCGCGCCCCGCTGTCGAGAACCGGGACGTGGCTGAACAGTTCGGCCAGGTAGGCCTTGGCGGTTTCGGCGCTGCCGCCGGGCTGTTTCAGCGCCCAGCCCCAGGCGGCAAGGACGTTCCAACGCGCGCCACCGGAGGTTTTCGGGTTTGGCGTGATCACCTGAACGCCGTCGCCAATCAGGTCGCCCCAGTCCTTGATGCCCTTTGGGTTGCCCTTGCGCACCAGGAACACGATGGTCGAGGTGTAGGGCGCGGCGTTATGGGGCAGTTTGCTCTGCCAGTCTTTCGGCAGGGCCGGGGTGCGTTCGGCAATCGCGTCGATGTCGGAGGCCAGCGCCAGCGTGACGATCTGCGCATCCAGCCCTTCGATCACCGCGCGGGCCTGCGCGCCTGATCCGCCGTGGCTTTGTTCGATCGTGACGGGCGGGTTGCCCTGCGCCTGCCACCATTCTGCGAACATGGCATCGTAGGCGCGGTAGAATTCGCGGGTCGGATCATAGCTGACGTTGAGCAGTTTGGTGTCTGCCAGTGCCGCACCGGGAAGCGCCGGCACGATCACGATGGCCGTGCCGCCCGCGAACAACGTCGCAAGGGCGAGGCGCCTGAAGCTGATGTTCATTCGGGGCGCGTGGGTGCGGGAAAGTGGTCTGGTCCGGGACATTCGGGGCCTCCTTTGCAAGACGACGCTGGGTCGTACCGTGGATTTCCTAAATATCTACCGGAATAGTAGATTTATCGAGAGATAAGATTCATCGTTCTTGGGGGCTGGCGGAGAAGATTATTCTCCCGCGAGGTTCGGAGAGGCATCCTGGGCAGCAGTATCCGCGGGAGGTGACGGCAGATGCGCGACCAGGTCGGGGGTTTTCAGCAGGTCGGCCAGCGTCAGCGATTCGATCAGGAGCAGATAGCTCCAGAACACGTCACCGAAGACGCGGCGCAGCTGGCAGGTTTCCTCGTCCGTGCAATCGTCGCATTTCTGATAGGCGCGGCGCGACAGGCAGGGCAGGGGCGCAATGGGGCCGTCGATCTGTTGCAGGATTTCCCCGAGAGAGATCCTGGCCGCGTCGCGGATCAGGAAGTAGCCGCCCGAGCGGCCCCGCTTGGCCCCCAGAAACCCGGCGCGGCGCATTTCCAGCAGAATATGTTCCAGAAACCGTTTCGGCGCGCCGGAGCGCTGCGCGACCTCTTCGATCGTCAGCGCCTCGCCCTTTTGCAGGGCGCCGAGCGCGATCAGGGATTTCAGGGCATATTTGGTTTTCTGGGTGATCATTTCCTGACGTTAGACGCGGAATAATCGGCTGGCAAGATCGGGGGTGATCATAAAGACGATAAAGGCAGTAGACTTTATGTTTTTTTAGGGCAAGCTGGGATGAGGTGGCGAGGTCGCCCACGCATGGAGGCGTAAATGCAGCTGGACCGGATTGATCGCAAACTTGTCGCCGCGCTGATGAGCGATGCGACGCAGCCTGTTGCCCGCCTGGCCGAGCGGGTGGGCCTGACGCAGACGCCGTGCTGGAAGCGGATTCAGAAGTTGCAGGAGGCCGGGGTGATCCGCGCCCGCGTGGCGCTGGTCGATCCCGAGCAGGTGGGGCTGGGCCTGACGGTGTTCGTGGGCGTGTCGGCACCCCAGCAGGATGCGCGATGGCACGCCGACTTTGCCCGCGTGCTCGAGGCGATCCCGGAGGTGATGGAGGCGCATCAGCTGGCGGGAAGCCACGATTACGCGCTGCGCGTGGTGGTGCGGGACCTGGCCGATTTCGACCGGGTGCGGGGGCGCATCACGAACGCCATCGCGATCGGGGCCCTGTCGGTGCAATTCGCGGCGCGGCGGGTCAAATCGGTCAGCGTGCTGCCGATCGATACCTGTTCCGCTTAGCGCGCCCTGCGCCAGGCAGACAGCCAGAACCCGACGAGGATCAGCGAGAAGATGGCATTCCAGGAGGCCATGGACAGCCCGAGCATCTGCCAGGCGACCTCGTCACAGCGGATCAGCGGCGCATTCATGATCTTGTCGAACAATTGTTCCGAGCTCATGGAGCCGGGAGGCCCGGAGGTGCAGGTGGTCGGCCCCTCGAAGATGCCCCGCTCCACCCCGGTGTGATAGATCCCGATGGCCGCGGTGATCGCCGCCGCCACCGCGCCCAACAGCGCAAACAGGCGATGCCCGGTGGCCAATGCCAGCGCCCCGATCACCACCGCCGCAAGGTGCGGCCAGCGTTGCAGCAGGCACAGGTGGCACGGGGCCAGCCCGCCGATGAACTGAAAGCCGAGCGCACCCAGCAGCAGAGCGGCAGAGCCAGCCGCCGCGATCAGCACCGAAAATCGAAAGGTCATATATATTTCACCAACAGGAATCCGCCGATCAAAATGGCGAAAAATGCAATGAACACAAGACCGAGACGGCGTTCGATGAAGTCACGAACAGGTGAGCCGAATTTCCACAGCAGCGCCGCGATGATGAAGAACCGCAGCCCGCGTGCCAGGATCGATGTCAGGATGAAGGTTCCCAGGTTCATGCCGGTCCAGCCTGACATGATGGTGATGACCTTGTAGGGAAACGGCGTCATGCCAGCCAGCAGGACGGCCCAGAAGCCGGCCTGGTTGAACCGTGCATTGAAGACCTCGATCGAGTCGGCCTTGCCCAGGGTTTCCAGGATCGGCCGGCCGATGGCGTCGAATGCCAGCGCCCCGATGGCATAGCCCAGCAGCCCCCCCAGAACCGAGGCGACCATCGCCACCGCCGCAATGGTAAAGGCGCGGTTGGGACGCGCGATGATCATCGGGATCATCAGCAGATCCGGCGGAATCGGAAAGAACGAACTTTCGACAAAGGACACGAGGGCCAGCACCCAGAGTGCGTTCGGGTGATCCGCCATGCGGATCGTCCAGTCATATAAGGATTTTATCAATGTCTCGCCGGGTCCTGTCTCGGCCGCAATCCGGCCAGTTCTGGGGATCAAAGACCATGCGGAGGGGCAGGGGTCAAGCGTGCCGGGGCCCAGAGCGCCCTGCCATCGACGCCACGACGCAGGCTTTGTGCAGCTGAGGACGGCGCGGGCCTTTTTGCCTCTGGACGTCTGTCGGCATGGCCGCTAGAGAAGAGTCCCGAACGGCGCTCTGCGCAGGTCACGGGCCCAAGTGGCGGAATGGTAGACGCAGGGGATTCAAAATCCCCCGCCGCAAGGCTTGCCGGTTCGAGTCCGGCCTTGGGTACCACATTGTTATTAATGGATAATCCGCGAAGACTTTCGCGACGCCAGAAAAGCAAGTTTGGCAAAGTTCCCCCAGCGGTTCCCCCTTTCCCGATTTGCCCCCTGTTCGTTCTATTTGCTGTCACGGCGACTCTGAGCCTGCTTCGAGAGTGCTTTTTGGCCCGCGCGGCGGCGATATTTTTGCGCCATTGCGGCTGTCTTGTGGCCGGTGACGCTCTGGATTTCAGCATCGGAACAGCCCGCCTCGGCAAGGGCAACGGCGGCAGTGTAGCGCCAGCCGTGCATGACCAGACCGGCGCAGATCGGGCCTGCGGCTTCGCGTGCCTGTTTGAACCGCGCGTAGACCGCGTCGTAGCTCAGCGGTTCCGTGAGGTTCCGGGCGAGGATATAGCGGCCCCGTTTTGGCAGGGTGTCGAGGTAATCGCGCAGCCGGGCAGGGCAATAGACCGAGATCCGCTCCTGCGTCTTGTCCTGCAGGACCTCCATGTAATCGCCGTCAAAGTGATCCCACATCATGCCGCACAGGTCGCCGGGGCGCTGCCCGGTGCCGGTGCCCAGCATCATCGCCGTGAGGGCGACCGGATCCGCCGCAGAGCGGAACGCATCCTGCGCCGCCTCTGACCAGGGCTCGAACTCTTTTTGCGCGCCGAAGACCTTGATGCCCTCGGCGGGGTTCGTGGTGATCCACTCCAGCTCGTTCTTGGCGAAGTTCAGCAGCAGGCGGATGACCTGCAGATAGTGATCGGCCTTGCGCGGGGTTGCGGCGTATTTCTCATGGATCGCGCGCACGTCCTGGCGCGTGACCTTGCAGACGTCGCGGTCGCCGTTCTTTTCGATCAGCGGATCGATGACGGCGTCATACTTGCGCCGGGTGCCCGGTGCGAGGCTGGTGAAGGCGCGGCTCAACCGATAGGACTTTGTCAGGTTTACCGCCGTCTTCTTGCCAGTGACCGTCGATGACGTAGTCCGGCGGAAAACCCTGTGCGTTGAACAGTTCGCGCAGGGTCAGCATGCGCAGGCCGATGTCGGTGATGACGTAGGTGGCGCCGTCGATCTCCAGCGTGACGACATCGCCGCCGTCCCAGACGCCATGGGCGCGCAGGAACTCGGCCACGGCTTTAGCGCGCGGCGTGTGGGCTTCGGTGAAGGGCGGCACCTGCAAAGCCGCCTGCACATGCGCCATGCGATCCTTAACAGTGATCGTGTGGCAGGGCGCGTCGGTCCGGGCGCCGTCTCCGGTGCCGTAGTACTTGGCGAAGAAGGATGCCACGGGCCGCTGGGCCAGCGTCGGGATGATGACGGCGTTCTGATCCTTGCGGCTGGCGCAGATGGTGGAATGGGGCAGGGTTGCGGGGCGGCAGGCGCCGCCCTGTTGGGCGTAGGTCACCGGAGGCGCCTTCGAGCAGGGCTCGCTTCCATTGATGGATCATCGTCGGATGCACCCCGAACCGGCTTGCTAGTTCGGCAGCCGTCTCCTCGCCTTTCAGGGCTTCCAGCGCGACCTTCGCCTTGAACTCAGGCGCGTGCTGCTTCCGCTTCGACATCTTTGATCTCCTTCTCGTCGAAGATCAGCAGACTGCAAATCGTAGCTTATGTCAGTGTCCGAATTTCGGGGGGTAGCTCAGATCTGCCGCGGTGGAACTATGCGCAGTCAAGCTAACGCTTACGCTTTTCCCACGAGGCGGGAATTGCACCCATGTTGACAAAGACCACAGTATTCTATCGGCTTGCAATCGGACAGCCGAGCCAGTCAAGCGTGCTCAGGGTAAGGATTAGCTCATGATCCTATTACACTAGGGGATTTTACCCACGTACCCGCTAGAGGCAGCGCCAACCTGCAAAGAGAGGAACAGCTTGAAACACCGTGACTACGACGACCCAGAAATCTTCAAACAATGCGTTTCGGCGATCACGTTGAAAGGCCGCCCGGAAGGTCTTCTGGAAGAGTGGCTTACTGAATCGGAAGTCATCATTACTGTTGCCAATGGGCGACGAAAAGGCCCGAGAGAGCCACAGCCATGGCTTGCCGTTGACGAACTGGATGAAATGCGATGGGCGAGTAAAATCCGTGAAGCCGTGATTCAATCCGACCATCTCGAAGCATCATCGGGTCTGTTTATGTTGAGCCGTATCGAGCGGATTACCATCTTCGTTCTCGGCGATTACTTTGCCGATTCTGACCTAGAAACGTTCCACAACGCCATAGAGAATATGGAAAAATTAAGCTATATTAGTATCTTCGTCGCTCCAAGTGCGCTCGCCTATGCAAAGGAGCACTTTGTTTGGAAAAATGCAGGCGCTACCTATGTCATTGCGACGACAACGCCGCGGTCGAGACATCGTTCAAGACCATCAAGGCAGAGCTGATCTGGCAACGGTCATTGGAAACCCGGCGGCAGGCTGAGATAGCGATCTTTGAATGCATTAATGTGTTCTACGATCCGCGCCGCCGACACTCAGCACTGGGCTTGAAAAGTCCCGTCGCTTTCGAACGGAAGGTGGCATAAACGAGCACTTGGGGCGGCACGAAAGCGCGACAGATCCGGGTTAGAGACATCGCGGTGCCGGGCCGACTGTGCCTCTGTCGATCAGGGGCGTGGGGATCAGGAGGCGTAGCGGCTCTGTCGTGTCGCCTTTCAGTCGACGGATCAGACGCTCAGCTGCGCGTTGGCCAAAGAGATATGTGGGCTGGTCCACCACGGAAATTTGCGGAGAGGTCACGCGCGTCCAGTCTGCGTCGAACCAAGACACGAGTGACATGTCGCGCGGCAGTCTCACGCCGCGATTGGTCAGGGCGCGGAACAAGCGCGCGCCGACCAGACTGTCGGAGGCCAAGAGGGCCGTGATGCGCGGGCTTTCCGCCAGAACCTTGTCAACGATCCTGCCCGTTGCGGCGTCGTCGGTAGCATTGGTAAAGACCATCTGCCGGGGGGGGGGGATCCCGGCCTGGTCAGACGCGGCAAGAAAACCCTCGATCCGTTCCCGCACCGCGGAAATTCCGACGTCTTCGGGGGCAGCAAGACGGCCCGAGCGAGAGGTCATCGCCGTCACATAGGCAACATGGCGATGTCCGGCCCCTTGCAGGTGCTGGAGCACCGAAATGGCACTGGCACGATCGTCGCCACAAACTGCATCGGCGGGCAGATCGGGGGACCAGCGGTCCAACGTGACAACCGGCACCCCGGAGGTGATCGCGCTTTTCAGGTGATCAAGCTGGCGTGCATCGGTCGGAGCCACGATCAGCCCCGCCACGCGCTGGCGCAGCAGAACCGAGACCATCTCGCGTTCCTCCGTGATTTGCTCACTGGAGTTGCTGATGATCACGTTCAGCCCTGCAGCACGGGCCGTGTCGCTGATGCCTCGTACGGCAAGGCTGAAGAAGGCGTTCTCGATATCGCCGACGACAACGCCGATCAGTCCGCTGCGCCCTGTGCTCATTGAGCGGGCGAGGTCATTGGGCTGATACCCGAGCCTTTCGGCAGCTTCCAACACCGCCTTGCGGGCCGTTTCGCTGGCCAGACCATACCCGCCAAGCACGCGGGCGGCAGTGGCTTTCGACACGTTCGCAGCGCTGGCCACATCCGCCACGGTCAGACGGCTCTTCTTTGTGCTCATGTCCACCACTTCATTTTCTCCGGTCGAGAATCTTTATCAACGGCATTGACGCGAATCAAAAGATACATGATCGATATATATAGTGATACCGGTATCACCAGATGTGACACCGGTATCATAAATAAAAACGGCTCAGATTTGTACGAAGCAGTTAGCGCTGCGCGGCACCTACCGACCAACAGCGGAGAACGACCCATGTCCCAGACCATTCGAAAGCAGACTTTCCTGTCCCGGCTCGCCACACCTCTTGCGGCGGTGGTGATGGCCATCACCCTGACCAGCCCGGCGCAGGCAGAGGACAACCCCTACAACCTGATTGATCCTGCGAGCGTCAGCGTCGGATCGCTGGGTGACGCAAAGCCCTATGCCTTCACCACAGCTGCCGGCGAATTCACCGGGTTCGACGTGGAATTCCTGCGCAATGTTCTGGGGCGCATCGGGTTCGATCCTGAGCAGATCCTGTTCACCGGTCAGGAATTCGCGGCCCTGCTGCCCTCAGTCGCCAATGGCCGTTTCGACATCGCCGCCGCGGCCATCGGCATCACCGAAAAGCGCGAGGAAGTCGTGGATTTCAGCGACGGTTATCTGGCAGGCTATCTGTCGGTGCTGTCAGGCGAGGATGCCGTGACGGACGATCCGGCAAGCCTGGCGGGCAAACGCCTTGGCGTGGTGCAGGGGACCTTGCAGGAAATGTATGCCCGCAAGACCTTCACCGATACGGATATCGTGCAATTCCCTGACAACAACACCGGCGTTGCGGCGCTGAACAACGGCACGATCGACGCGCATTTCTTGGATTACGAAGCGGCCAAGACCTATGGCGAGCGCTACGATCTTGCGATCAAGGTCAATATTCCGTCCTTCGATGCGCCTGCGGGTTTTGCGGTCAAGCCGGGCAACGATGCCCTGCGCGAGGCGCTGAATACGGCGATGCATGAGGCGATGGAGGATGGCACCTGGCGCGACCTTTATCAGAAATGGTTCCCCGGTTCGCCCATGCCTAAGCAGTACCTGCCGACAACCAACTGATCCCGTCGCCAGATGTCGGCTGCCGGGCTCTGCGCCCGGCAGCCGCTCTGACCAGTTCAAACTCCGCGGTGCCCGTCAGGGACCGCAACGGGAGATCCCCATATGTGGTTGGAAAACCTGCAACGGACGTTCCTTGACTGGGACGCCATGGCCGAAATTCTGCCGATCATGATCGCGACCGGCCTCAAGAACACGCTGATCCTCGCCTTCGCCTCGACTGTCCTCGGCATCTTCCTTGGGCTTGTCCTGGCTGTGATGGGCATTTCGCGCACCCTCTGGCTGCGTCTGCCTGCGCGCCTCTATACCGACATCTTTCGCGGCCTGCCCGCAATCGTCACCATTTTGCTGATCGGGCAGGGCTTTGCCGGCATTGGCCGCGAACTTTTCGGCCCCTCGCCCTATCCTCTGGGGATCCTCGCGCTCAGCCTGATCGCGGGCGCCTATATGGGCGAGATCTTCCGCGCCGGGATTCAGAGCGTGCCCGGTGGCCAGATGGAGGCCTGCCGCGCGTTGTCGATGAGCTACGGGCAGGGCATGCGCCTGATCGTGGTGCCGCAGGGCATCCGCCGGATGCTGCCGGCGATGGTCAACCAGTTCATCTCGAACGTCAAAGACTCGAGCCTGATCTATTTCCTGGGCCTGCTGGCGTCGGAGCGTGAGATCTTTCGTGTCGGTCAGGATGCGGCCGTCGTGACCGGAAACCTGTCGCCTCTATTGCTGGCGGGGATCTTCTATCTGGTGATCACAGTCCCGCTGACCCATCTGGTCAACCATATCGACCATAGTTTGCGCATAGGCAAACGCCTGACCAACCTGCAGCCCATGAGCGGACTGCAACAGGTCGACGAGTTGAAATCGGCGCCCCGCGACAGCGAGACCACGCCCTTCAATGGCGGCAGCCTGTCCATTGAGGGGCTGCGGCTGAGCTATGGTCAGATGGAAGTCCTGCGCGGCATTGACCTGAGTGTCCCCAAGGGCTCGGTCACCTGTATCATCGGGCCGTCCGGATCGGGCAAGTCGACCTTGTTGCGCAGCCTGAACCGGCTGGTTGAGATGAATGCCGGCTCGGTGCTGTTGGACGGCGTTGATATTGCCACCATGAAGCCCGAAAAACTGCGCTCGAAGGTCGGTATGGTGTTTCAGCACTTCAATCTGTTCCCTGATCATACCGCACGCGACAACATCATGTTGTCCTTGACGAAAATCAAAGGGATGCGCCGTGGAAAAGCCCGCGCCATCGCCGATGCGCGTCTGGCTGATGTGGGGCTGCAGGGGCGCGGCGATCACCGCCCGGCCAATTTGTCGGGTGGTCAGCAGCAGCGCGTTGCCATCGCCCGTGCTCTGGCGATGGACCCCGAAGTGGTGCTGTTCGACGAGGTGACAAGCGCGCTTGATCCAGAGCTGGTCAAGGGTGTGCTGGATCTTATGGCGGATCTCGGACGGCGCGGGATGACCATGGTTGTGGTGACCCACGAGATGGGCTTTGCCCGTCAGGTCGCTGACCAGATCGTGTTCATGGACGAGGGCAAGATTGTCGAGTCCGGCACGCCGGAACAGATGTTCACCGCGCCCAGGACCGATCGGCTGAAGAAATTCTTCGCCGAGGTTCTCTGATCAAAATGAGCGAGGATACTCAGATGAGACCACTTCGCTGGGGCATACTCAGCACCGCGGGCATCGCGCAGAAGGCAATGTTGCCTGCGCTGCAGGCCGCATCAGGCTGCACGATCGGGGCCATTGCGTCGCGCGATCTGGCGCGTGCTGAAACCGTCGCGCAACGATTTGGCGCGCGGGCCCATGGCAGCTACGCCGCGCTGCTCGACGACCCCGATATCGACGTCATTTACAATCCGCTGCCGAACCATCTGCATGTGCCTTTGACGCTGCAGGCCCTGGCGGCGGGCAAGCATGTGCTGTGCGAAAAACCTCTGGCGCTGAGCCTTGCTGAAGCACAGCAGGTCTGCGTGGCGGCAAAGCGTGCCGGGCGCGTGGTGGTCGAGGCCTTCATGACCCGACATCATCCGCAGTGGCACCGTGCCAAGGCGCTAATTGCCGAGGGCCGGATAGGTCGGGTTACAGGCGTTCAGGCGTTGTTCAGCTATTGCAATACCGACCCCGGAAATGTCCGCAATCAGGCCGGTATCGGCGGCGGCGGGCTTTTCGATATCGGCTGCTACGCGATTGACGCTGCGCGCTTCTTTTTCGATGCCGAACCGGAGGCGGCGGCCTGCACGATGGATCGCGATCCGGTGTTTGGCACCGACCGGATGACCACGGGCGCGGCGCGCTTTGCCGGTGGCGGGCAGCTTGGTCTCATGGTCGCCACGCAATCGGCCCTGGCACAGAAGCTGACCGTGCTCGGCACCGAGGGGTATCTGGAGCTTGATGCGCCGTTCAACTGTCCGCCGGATCACGCCGCACACCTCGTGCTGGACAGCGGGGCGGACCTTCTCGGGCAGGGACGCGAGATCCTCAGCATTCCCGCCACCAACCAGTACCAGGCGCAGGCCGAAGCCTTTGTCCGCGCCATTGCCAGCCCCATGCCGCAACCCATGACCGATATCCTCGGCAATGCGGCGGCTCTGGAGGCCATGACCCGTGCCGCCGCCAGCGGCCTCTGGGAACATATTCATTCCGATCAGGGACAAGCAGGAGACGAGAAATGATAAGCCCTTCACTTTCCATCAAGACAGCCGTCGTCATCGGCGGAGGGATATTTGGTGTGTCCACTGCCGCGCAACTGGCGCGTATGGGCGTCTCGGTCACTTTGCTCAACGATGGGCCACTGGCCAATGGGGCTTCAGGGCGCTCGCTGGCCTGGCTGAATTCGGCGCGCCGACGCTCACTGCCCTATCATCAGCTGCGTCAGGCCGGGCTGGATCGCTATCGGGTGCTGGCTGACCGCTTTCCGTCGGTCGACTGGCTGAGCTTCGGCGGCGGTCTGACATGGGACGCAGAGGATGACAGCAATGAAATCGACGACGTCTATCGCTATGAACGTGAGCTCGGCTATCAGGCTGAATTGCTTTCGGGGGCCGAGGTGTCGGATAGTATCCCGGGCGTGGAGGGCAGCGCGGTGACGCAGGCTGGTGCCATCCTCAACCGCAACGAAGGCTGGGTCGACCTGCCGTCGCTGATCCGGATCTTGGCGGACGAACTTGTCGGTGCCGGTGGGGTGATCGTGACCGATGCCGGTAGGGCAGAACCCACCGTACGCGACGGTCGCGCCTGTGGGGCCAGCACTCAGGACGGTCGCGCTTTCCCTGCGGACGCTGTTCTCATGGCCACGGGTCCGGCTGTGCCTGCGATGTCTGCTGCGCAGGGGATCACGATTGGTGACGACACCCCGATAGCCCTGCTGGTGGAAACAGAACCTGCTCCGCATCCCTTGCGCACGGTCCTGAACACGCCGCGCGTCGCCATTCGGCCAACGCCAAACGGGGCCTTCTATCTCGATTCAGGCTGGTCGGAAGAGGAGGTGATCCTGCACGCTGATGGCCGCTTTGAGGCGCCGGCATCCACGGTGCAGGGTTTGATCGATGAAGCATTGAAGGTGATGTCCCCGAAACCGGACCTGACGGTGAAGGCGGTCCATCTGGGGCCAAAGCCGATCCCCGGCGATGGTGAGCCGGTCTTTGGAGAGCTGCAGAGGCTGCCGGGCTGCTTCGTGGCTTTTTCCCATAGTGGCGCCACTCTTGGCTTGATCGCAGGTGAGCTTCTGGCTGAGGAAATGGCGCTCGGGGTGCGCCACCCGTTGTTCGAGGGCTTCCGCCCGGAGCGTTTCGCGCTCCCCGCATAAGTTACAACAGGCTGCAGCGGATTCCACTGCAGCCTGACCTTAAGCGCAGAGTTGTGAAAGGTGGAGTAGCGCTCAGATCTCGTACAACTCCAGTGGTAGGCCATCCGGATCGGAAAAAAAGTAAATCGACGCTTAGTAAAGGGATCTGTGCGTATCTGTTCGACAGTAATTCCATTTAATGTCAGATGCTCTTTCGTAGCCTCGATATCATCGACTTCAAAGGCAACATGTCGGAGCCCCGTTGCTTCTGGAAAGCTGGGACGGGCAGGGGGCGCAGGGAAAGAAAACAGTTCGATCTGCCCCCCTCCTGGCAGAGCAAGATCTAATTTGTAGGAAGAGCGATCAGCTCGGTAGTTCTCTGCGACTATCTCGAGGCCCAGCACTTCGGTATAGAAACTACGCGATATTGCGTAATCGCTGCAGATTACAGCCACGTGGTGGATTTTCTTGAGAAAAGTCAACGGTCCGTTCCTTATGGTCAAATGATTTGGTGTTTGATCACTAAAATTTACAAATAGCGAAAATCGAGCGTACTTATTACTAAGTTTGGGGCTTAACCGTGCCATCCCGAAAGGTGATAAGGCAGTTTCCTGAACAACTCTGGCTTAAGTTTGTGCGAGCCTTTCATCGTCTGCAAGGGTGTCTTGCTGCCCAAGGCTGCGGGTGGTGTCAGTCAGGACTAAAAATGTTGCATGTCGCAGAAGGGCTCGGAGCGGTCACGCGGCAGCGCTGCGGCCAAAGGCTCCACCTTGGCTGAAGTCTCCGCCACTGCCGGCCCTCACCTGCCGTTCGGCCTATGGCCGATGCTGCGCCGCAGCTTCACCAGACCGGCCATTCGTCATTCACGCACCATTTTCGGAGGGTGAAGGTCGGCGATGCGGACTTTGCAGACCTTGACGCGGCTTGGACATTGCTCCCAAATCAAATGATGAACACCAGACCCTAATGCGTCCTTATGGGGTGTTTCCCACAACCTCCGAGGTTAGAGAATAAACTTGCAGGACAAACGCTTTCAAATTTTCATCAGCTCAACCTATGAAGACCTCAAGGAGGAACGCAGGGCGGTTGAGGAGGTCGTCATTAGCACGGGTGACTTTCCAGTTCAGATGGAAGCTTTCCCTGCAGCCGATGAAGATCAGTTCGAGTTCATAAAGTCACTTATTGACCAGTGTGATTACTACGTTCTCATCATCGCAGGCCGTTATGGCACACAAGCAGATGGCGGTCTTAGCTACACTGAAAAAGAGTACAGGTACGCAGTATCCAAAAACGTTCCAGTCCTCGTGATGCTACATAACGATCGTGGCAGCCTTTCAGCTGATAAGACTGAAGAAGCGTCCTCAGGGAAGAAAAAACTAGAAAAGTTCATATCCGAAGCATCCGATGGACGACTAAGGAAAGGCTGGAACACCGTGGATGGCTTGAAGCTGGCCGTGCGAGAAGCATTAGACCACGCCAAAGCAACTAAGCCACGGACTGGCTGGGTGCGCGGCAACTCTGTCGCCAGTATAGAAGCTCTTGAGGAGCTTAACTCTTTGAGAAAAGAGAATGCCAAATTCAAAGAAATGGTCGGAGAACTGGAAATCGACATTCCGTTCCCAGACCTCCCAGATCACAATGAACAGATAGAGATACACCTCTCTCCGAACGTAAGGCGTGGAGGAGGCTACGGAACCAATGAACCCTTCGGAAACCCCGCCACAATTTGGTGTTCTTGGATAGCAGCGTTCCCCCTATTCTTCAGCAATCTCGATTGGTCAACAAGTGACTACAATGACGAGTATTTCTACCACGTCATCGAAGACAAAAGCTGCATGCAGATAGGCTCTGCCTTTGCAACCCAAATGGCCGGATCTGAAATGAATGAAACACATCGAATATCAAAGAATACCTTAGAACGACTGATCAGTTACTACACAGAAGCTGGCTTTATGAGACAACAAGGAGCGGGTGAGCCGTTTACAGAAACCGCAAAGAAATTTGCGCGACGGCAGCGCATTCACTCAGATGGAAAATCAGACGAGTTTTTTTTGATTGACGGCGATCTCAACATAAATGATCCAAATGAAATCCCGTTCTAGCAGCAGACGCTACATGTGATAGATGGGCGATATTAGCAATCCGATTTGCTCAAGCTGCCGTTCGTGCTCTTTGCAGCACCCGTCAACATGGGCTCCCTGCCGACCTTCGCTGCGCGACAGGGCCAAGCGCCTGGTTGCTCCGCGCGCGACGTAGCTCTCGGCCCTTTGCCGCCCTTCGCGCCGGGCGCAGCGTATGACCGGCGCCAACTAAAACAAGGTGGATTGGGTGGCAACCTTCCAGATTCGGCAGGCTTGCGGAGAGGTTCGATTAAGCTCTGAAGCCGCCATTGCAAAACCAATCACTATGGGACGCTGCTTCGTAAAACGCGCCTTCCCAGGAATTGAGGCTAACGTCGGCACAACTCAAGCTCCTTTCCAGAAGATCCGCGCTGACCGCATCAGCTCCGGCTGCGTCGTAAATATTGGATAGAGAACGTCGGATGTTTTGTATTTGTCGACCGGCTTGGGACGCATAGAGCCTCGCCAGCTTTAGTTTATTGAAGTGCCTTCTAACCCTTGCCGACGTCGCTTCCGTCCACTCTTCCGGCGGAACGACATGGAAGGCCGCTCCAGGCGGAGAACCTTCCACGATTGCACCATACAGCCAGCGATCGGCAGTAAGGTCGTCATAATAAGCGTGTAGGAACTGTGTCTCTGTCGAGTTAGGACCAGAGGTCCCCTTGTTGTGGTTGCAATCCTTGCAGCACGGGATGAGATTTAGGGGGGTGAGTGCGAGGGCAGGGTGTCGCGTTTTAGGCAGGGAGTGGTCCAGCGTAGAAACCGGTAGATGTCCGCAGAATGGGCACTGTCCGTGTACGGCAGCCATCATGATCTTGTCGTACATTTCCCGGCCACGGCTCTTCTGTCGCGCCAGATGACGGTCGTATAGCTGCTCCATCTCCTTTGCCGTTACCGTGCCATTAGCTCCGGCAACGGTATCTGCCTCTACAACAAGGTGGAGTTCAGTCGTCGCTGCTCTGGCATCAAAGTCGTTTTCGGCTTGTTCTATTTGCTCTCTGATGCCGTCGAGGCGCGTCTTCTTGGCAGCATCCGCGATCCCTTGGGCGCAAGTATCAAAGATATCGAGCGCAGTGAGTTCCGGCCGGGGGGCAGTCCACATGTGTTAGCCTTCTTGCTCTCGCACGGCGATCAGCGAACGAACGATGCTTCTGGCTTCGTCACCCAGCTGTCCATTAAAGCGTGCGAGGACTTCTTCATATGTCAGGTCGTCGCGAACGGCGTCGGTTAACATTTTGTGGAAACCGGAGTTTGTAACTTCGAGGCCAAATATTTCTTGGGTGAGTGTTCCGACATTTTCGCCAAAGGTTTCAAAAATTGGTCGCTCAATGCGTTTCTCGCGGCCACTCCTCCATATCCTCCACACACATGTCTTGGGGACCTCTTGGAGGATTACTGGCGAGTGGGTGGCAATTATCGCTACCCCATTTCTATTGATTAGGAGATCAGACAGTGAGCGAATGAACGCGGAAAGCAGTGGCGGATGAAGATGGGCTTCCGGCTCATCAAGCAGTACTAAGGATCGTTCCTCAATCGCCTCCACAAGTCGGGTGATGGTCAGAACAACGATCTTGTGGCCAGAACTTAGCTTTGAATAGAGCTGCCTTGCATCCTTGCGGAGTTTATTGAAAGCCTCGCGCGTTTCGTTCTCCGCTTGCAGCTCTTCAAACGTTTCGATCAACTGCCATATTTCCGCTTGTTTGAAGATAGGATCAGATTCCAAAAGGGATAACGCACGCCGCCACCGCTCCTGCTTCGATTTCTGGGTAAGGATTAATTGCACAGACCTTCCGAAGTCTGCGGCAAGGTCATCCGTAGATTTTGGCGGCTTCTTTGTTCCATCATCGTTTCGGCCAGTATGTTTTAGGCCGATATATTGGTAACGGACGCGAGATAGTTTGTTCTCAGGAATGGAAAGTGGCTCGAACGGGTCGAAAGCACTGAAGGTCACACCGACGATGTTCGAGAAACTTTCTGAATCTCCGAGGCCAAAATCGTCGATTTCGTCCCAGCGGAAGTCTCCAAAATTGCCTTCTTCGGGGCGAACAAGGGCGTTTGTCAGTTGCTCAACTGTATATGTCTTACCAACATTATTTCGGCCGATAAGAACATGAACGTTGGTCGGAGGGTAAGTTTCCGGATGAACTGAAAAATTATAGGTAGGCGGTAGGTTGTTCGCTCCCCATGGGGGTGGCGTATAGGAAAATGCATATTCCGTCAGACGTGCGCCGCCTTGTGCCATTCTCCGGTACTGACCTCTTACCGATTGATCTGAAACAGATCGCAGCAGCGAAACGCCAGTTACCTTTTCCTCCAGAGCGCGCTCGAAGAGGTCGGCATCGCGTGCGACATCTCTCATCGCCTCTAGGAAGTTATCTCGAAAGGCGTCCCCGAGTTCGTTGACCGTCTGATAGTAGCTATCGTCCTGCCCCAACGAAAAAAACCTCTCATCGAGCTCATTGAACCTGTCAGGGATATTTGGCCGCCGCTGATCGGCGATCATCTCAAACTCACCAATTTTCACTTCGCCAATGCGGTGATTTTCCCCAGCCTCATCGAAGTAAAACACTACATACATCGTGCTATACTTGAACCAATCGTCCCAGCCGTCGGTAAGCAGGAAAACCTTGTTTACCTGCCCTTCCGGCAAACTTCCACGGTACGGAATGACTTGAAAATCCATGATTTAATCAGGCTATCAGAACAATCGTCGTTGTCCAGCCGCAAGCATCAGTGCGCGTCCCCTCGTCGGGTCAAGGCAGCCGTAAACCGACCGGGCTTGCAGGCTGGGACCTTCAGAGACTCGCCTGATATTATATCCGAGCCGGTGCCTTCCCGACCGGCCCTCTAGCTGACAGGCGGAAGAAGTTTTCAGGATCGCGGTCATTCGTGCAAGGCGCAGCGAACGGCTGCAATCCGCCCGTTGTGTTGCCGCCGCTCGCCTTGCTGCGCCATGCGCCAAACTAGTAGAAGGCCTGGCTGCTGCCTGCAGTGATAGTCACAGAAGTGCCTCTGGCGCCCGCCGCCGCAAGTCAGGTAAGTGCGCACGCCTACCAAATTTACTGAGTTGCGATTTTCGAACGTTCTTCATATGTTCATTCCTGTCAACGTGCATCAAAGAGGCCGCAAACGGTATGAGATCAACCTCAAGAACCAAGGCAATCGCAGTCTGCAATGAAAAGATTGCCAAAAAGGGAGTGACCGTAGGTCTCTCGTTCTATGCCTTTTTGCCAATAAAAATGATGATCCAGAGACGCTTATGGAAGCAGCTGAATGGTGGATCAAAACACACGAACTGGATCACTTTGAGAAAGCGGTAAAAATTCGAGATATGATCAGTTCTGGTGTTTAACCAACGGTAGAAAAGTCCCGCGCTCCGGACGGTCGACCTGAAAAATGCTGCAGCCACTTCCTGCGTACGCTCTTCGCTGAACTGCACTCCTGCGTCGAAATGAAAAGGTCAACTGCGGCTCTGAACCAGCGTGTCAGCGCATCAATATGACTTCATCTGGGCAGGATATTCATGTCCCAGGCCCAACGCCAATATCGCCCTCATGGCTGTCGAAAGGGCTTGTTGGCGTTCCTGCGCAACCGGTACAAATGCCAGCGGTAAATGAGCGGCGCTAGAGCATAATCATAAAATAGCGAAGCGATCAGCTTCACGCCGGGCAGGCCCACGATCCTCCCTAACCATCTGTACTTTGGCATTTGCGCCCAAAGCACCAGGAACGCGGGAATGCCTGATGTCAGTGCGCCCCGATGCGCTACATAGAGTCGCCGCGCCGCCGTGTCGGAATCAATACCCCACTGCAACCGCGAGTCCGAATTCAGATCATCGAACCGGATCGGCAAATTGTTGTCGCCTGCGTACTTTGCATAATGCTGTATCTCGAAGTTACACACAGGGCAGCTGGCATTGTATAGGACGGATGTCGTCGGACTTTTTTCCATCAAGCTAAAGTACGTGCAGGGGCGCAAATTACAACGGACGCTTTGTCGCGGAGTTCTGGCGATCATCTGGGTTGCTGAAGCTGGATCGATGTTCGCCACGCGATTTACATTGAAGAGGTCAGCGCAGCCTCTGTGTCGCTACTGGCCCGCCATTCGCTTTTCCGACGTCGATACCACCAAGGTCAAGCTCGGACTATGCGGCATCAAATTGAGCTAGGCTCCAGACTCATTCTCATTCATAGCCAGAAGATGACGATTGCGGCGAGCAGGATGGCGGAGAAGAAGGTTTCTGGGTAGCGGTCGTATCGGGTGGCAACGCGGCGCCAGTCCTTGAGGCGGCCAAACATGATCTCGATGCGATTGCGCCGTTTGTATCGCCGTTTATCGTATCGGACGATCTTCTTGCGTTTCTTCCGCCCCGGGATGCAGGCGCGTATCCCCTTGTCTTTCAATGCTTCTCGAAACCAGTCTGCGTCATAGCCCCTGTCCGCAAGCATCCAGTCGGCTGTTGGCAGACTGCCCAGTAGCGCTGCTGCGCCGGTGTAATCGCTTACCTGCCCGACAGACATGAAGAACCGGATCGGTCGCCCCTTCGCATCGCTGACAGCATGCAGCTTCGTGTTCATGCCGCCCTTCGTTCGGCCTATCTGGCGCTCGCGCCCCCCTTTTTCACGCACAGGCTTGAGGCCGTGCGGTGCGCTTTCAAATAGGTTGCATCGATCATGATCGTCTTGTGCTCGGCGCTCTCGCCGGCCAAGCCCATCATGATCCGGGCGAAGACCCCATTGTCGCTCCAGCGCTTCCACCGATTGTAGAGAGTCTTTGCCGGACCGTATTCCCTGGGGGCGTCGCACCACCGCAAGCCGTTGCGATTGATAAAGATTATGCCGCTCAACACACGCCGATCATCGACGCGGGGCTTGCCATGGCTCTTGGGGAAGCCCGATATGGCGACCCTGCAGATGGTCGAGCGGATCGACCCGGAAGACATTCTCGGAGAGATGCAGGGTGTCCGGATGGTTCGCGGCATGCAGCGCCAGCGCGGCGGCATTGTGGTTGATCGCGATGTCGGGACTGCGCCCGAGGGCCATCTCGATCCCGGTGCTGGCGTCGCCGCCCCCCGCGAAGCTGTCGACGATCAGCGGGCGGTCGTCTCGCCGCGAAACATCGGAGGGAACGGGGGCAGACCCTGCCAGAATGCCGAAGAGATCCGCGCCATCCATCAGGCCATCCCCAA
>TARA_R110000868_G_scaffold99024_2_pt1 | contig 20322 bp, 22 predicted proteins | sample TARA_R110000868 | Tara Oceans TARA_R110000868 (sample SAMEA4397489) | marine metagenome | biome: Polar Biome; feature: [SRF] surface water layer (ENVO:00010504); material: water (ENVO:00002006), including particulate matter (ENVO:01000060) such as... | depth 5 m | reverse complement strand
ATTATTAGTAGCTTCTGGTGTTTTAAAATTTTTATTAAAAGCTCAGCTTAAAATGAAAAATAAGCAACCAGATTATTATGCTAATTTAAGATCTTCTTTGGAGAAAGAATTAACTTCGGATTTAATGCCGCTTGAAAGTAAGTATAAAGAAGAGATTCAGAGATCTTCTGCAAGAGGGTCTGCAATGAGGGCATTTCGTGAAGATATAGCTAAGCTTAGTAATGTTAAAACTGAAGATTACGAGATGCTTAAAATGGATGCTTATAAAAAATTAAGAGATGAACTTAATAAAATTAATGGCGTTGTAAATATGGCTAGTTTAGCCAAGGAATATGAAGAATTAGAGAAAAAACCAAATGATATAGAGTGTGTGACTGATAGAGATGATATTTTAGCAAAATTAATGGCGTCGTAAGGAAATTATGAAATTTTTTAAAAGTATATTAAACAATATAATACATTATTTACAGTTTGTTACTCTTGGTTTTTTAAAGTTTTTATCAAAATTACAATCTAGAGTGAATAATTCAGATAAAGAATATTACCCTAATCTAAAATCTTCTTTAGAAAAAGAGCTGTCTCAAGATGATGCTAATAAGGCTATGGATTTACTTGCTGATGAGTATGCTGAATTAGAAAGTAAACCAAATGCTGATATTGGGAAAGATTATTTTTCTAAGATCAGATCTTATTTACAAAAAGAATTAGACACAAATATAAATTTAAAAAAGACACTAATGTTAGATGCTATTGATCATTATTATATAAGTGATGATATTGAGAATTTGGCTTTAAAACATTCCTTAGAAGATTCATTTAATTCTGGATCAAAATATAGTGAAATTATGAATAAAATTTGTTTTATTGAAGACGCGGCGTTAAGAGCTTCGGATAAATTATTATCTAATGATCTTACAGACATGTGTTATAAAGATGAATGTGACGAAAATAAATTTGGGAATCTTACTTTTGATAAAAGAAGACGCGCGGTTTATTTACTAAATAAAATTAGACGTGATGAAATTCGTGAAGCTGCAAAAAAATGCAAAATGTTTTTTGCAAGTAAATTTAATGAAGAATTAGAAAAAACAGAATCTCCAATAGATGATATTTCTTGCGATGTTGGCGTCAGAGATACTGATGTTGCAACTGTAACGCGAGGATCTTATTAAAAATGTGAGAGGTAATTATGAAATGTATATCATGTGAAGTTGAAATAAATCCAAAATGGGCGCATGCAATAGAGCAAAATATATGTCCTTTTTGCGGCGCCCAAATTATGGATGATAATTTAAAAGAATCTTTATCTTCCCTTAAGAATATAATGAGCGGATTATCTCATTATAATGAGCAATTAGATGATTGGCTATTATCTAATTTTAATTATATAAAAGTTGATTCTCCAAATCTTATTAATTATGTTGATAAGGATGTTATTTCTGAATTCTTTAATAATTTAAAGAAATCAGCTTCGGACCAAAGCTTTAATGATAGAAAAAAACATATTGTTAAAGTTAAAACTGAACTTGGAGAAGAGGATGTCGAGGTTGAAAAAACTCAATCAATAGAAGATACAAATAGTTTTTTTGATAGAGCGGAAGTTAAGAAAAATAAATTCTCATCTGTATCAGAAAAAACAGAGCATCTTAAAGCGCTTAAAAAGCAAATTGAAGAAACAGGGTCAAGTTCTGTTATAAATGAGTCTGGATTATCTGATATGATTGAGTCTGAACTCAATGATGTTGATTCAGGTGATTATCAATCTTTAGTTTCTGGAAATGAAATATCTTCGTCTCTGCCTGATATAGGTGATGGTGATGAAATACCATCTGTTGTTTTAGCTATGGCGAAAAGATCAAATTCAAAAAATAATTCAAATGCAGATTTTGAAAAATTAAAAGCCATGAGAGATAGAACGAATGCTTCTAAAAATAATTTTTCAAAAGCTAAAGGTTCCTTTACAAGATAAGAGCATGCTATGCCAATGGTGATTATTGATAATAAAAAAGTAGATCTGACTCAAGATGAAGCTGATATGTTTACTAAAATTGTAAAATCATATACCACAACATCTAATAGAGGTGAAGATTTATTTATTGATTTATTTGAGTCAGATGCAAATGGCATAATTATATTTTTAAAACCACCATCTAAAAGACAAACTTCATTTGAAGTATTTTTATTTTTAATGTCGATTTTTCAAAATCAACACCTTCGTCTTATTTATAAAGAAGTTGATAATATTTGTAGTCAAATGAAAGATAAAATGAATGAGCTTGATGAAAAACTATCTCAATTAAATAAGTAATTTTAAGAAAGACAATATGACTGAACAATTAAAACTTGGTGATTTTTTAGGAACCGAATTAGAAGAAGATTTTATGTCTTTTAATATGAGTGAGATTCAAGAAGTATTAAATAATCTAAAATCAATAGATGCTATTGATTTGCCTCACGCAGAATTGTTGCAACAACAAGCTCTAAGAGGGGCTGATATAATTACTGAATATCTAGGGAAAATTGTAAAAACAGTAGGATATCTAGAATCTAAAGTTAATAGCGTAAAGAATAAAGTTTCATTAGAATATACCGCTCCAGAAGGTAGGACAACAACAGATATGAGAATCTGGGCTTCTGGGTGCTCGCCAGAAGTAGAATTAATATCTATCGCGTTAGCTAAAGCCAAAGCTTCTAAAATGGTTTTAGAGAAAAAATATAGTATATTAATCAGCTCTCATTATCATTATAAAGAAATTGCAGCCGGTTTGCGTAAAACAATATTAGGAATTAATCCATCAAGAAATGATGTTGCTGAGGGGTATGAGTAATTCTGTGCAATGTTGATCTTTAGATAATTTGAGATAATAATCAGCTAAATAATAGTGTAAGAAAGTAATTTTTAAAATTTAAATTTAATTAGAGACTTGATATAATATCCGTACCAATCGGAGAAAACATGTCAAAAAAATTAGATGCATTTTTTAAAAGTTATGCTGATTCAGAAGATCAATTAGATTATAAAATGGCTCATGAAACTGTGGGTGAAAAAGTCGCAGTTATTTCTACAGGGTCACTTGCTTTAGATGACGCCCTGTCATCTGGCGGTTTACCAAAAGGGCGATTAATCCAATATTATGGACCACCAGGTAGCGGTAAGTCGTTAATGGCTATGATTGCTATGATGGAAGCTCAGAAGGAAGATGTAACATCTCAGCAAGTTTTTATAGATGCAGAGCAAACCTTTGACCCTAATTGGGCGGAAACTCTTGGAGTAGATACATCTAGAGTAATTTTAGTTGAAGGTGACATGGCGGCTAATGGTCGAAAATGTTTTGAGATGCTTTTAGGCGTTCCTAAAGAAGATAAGAAACATATTCTTGCAGGTAAGTCTAAAGAAGGGTTGCTTGATAAGATAATTAATAAAGAATTTAATATCAATTTAATAGTTCTTGATTCATTAGGTTCAATTATACCTCCAGGAGAAGATACTTCGGCAATTGGTAAAATGAATATGTCTTTGTTAGCTAGGTTTCTAACAACTACATTTAGAAAGCTTACTCTAGAAGTAATGAAGGCTAATGTGCCATTTATTATTATAAATCATAAAAGAGATTCTTTTGATATGTATGGGGCTGATCATACATTTTCTGGAGGTAATACTTATGCTCATACATTAAGCGCAAATGTTTATTTTGAAGCAGTTCAACGAAAAGATGATATGATTGTTGATGAAAAGGAAAATAAAGTTGGTCATCCGCTTCGAGCAACCATAGAAAAGTCTAAGTTTGGACCTTGGCCAAGAAAATGTGAATTTAAAATTAATTTTGGAATTGGCATTATAGATAGACATGAAGAAATTGCAGCCTTGGCATTAGAATATGATGTTGTTACTAAATCATCAAGTGTATCTCATGAATATGATGGTAAAACATGGGTAGGATTTCCTAAATTTTGTAATGCAATAAAAAATGATCCATTATTAGCAAATGAGCTTACAGTAAAGATTGCTTTAGCTAGAGACTCTAAACAAGAACAAAAAAGAAATGAGCAAAAACTTAAGAAGGCTTTAGTTGAAAATTCAAAGCCTGTTGTTAAATCTGAGCAGCCATAAGGCTCAGATAAAAAAGTTAAGAAAGGTAAATAATGTCAAATGATAAAGATTTTACAGTAAATGCAGTTGGATCACTTGCAAATACTGTGCAGGTAAGTAAAAAACCATCATATTTAATTACTTTAGATTTAGGTAAAACGAAAAAAAACACTTACTTTGTGAGTATAGATAAACCTGATTTCCTTGATGGGTTCGTTCAGGTAAAGGGTTTTTTTTCTGATGATGAAGAGACGGATATAATTAATAATATTTCGAGCCTCTTGACTTCATTAAAAAAAGAATTAATATGTGAAATGATGTTTCCGTGGCACAAAATTTGTAGTGTGAGAAGTTTAGTTTTTAACGCTGTAAAAATTCAAACTTATGTTAAATAAATAGTATAAAAAAGGTGATAAAATGGCATTAAATAGTAAGAAAAGTGACGAATTAGTTGACTCAAATAATCTTGTTTTAGAAGGAGTTTTGACATTATTAAAAAATAATAATGAACATAAATGGACAGGCACTATGACAGAATTAGGAGATTCTTTATATTCAGTTTTAGATAAGAGAAAAACTTTAGCTTTGCCAAAGTCTCCATCTTATTTAAGAGTCACTATGAATAAATTAGTTAATAGATTAAGAGCAAGAGGAATTGTGATCAAGTTTGGGCGTACACCTGATTCACATCGTACACGTTTCGTTACATTACGTCAAAATTAATTAAAATAGAAGTTTGAAATAGAAGTAGATTAAATAGATAAAGTACTTATTGTACAAAGTAGAAAAATAATCAGGAGATAAATATGAATTCAACATTTGGTGAAGTTAGCTGGAGTGATGATGTTTTTGGTGGTGATAAAAAGCAAGTAAAAAAAGATTTATGGTTGCGCCTTGAAGAAGGTTCAAATGAAATGAGACTCATTACTCAACCGTTTCAATATTTAGTTCACAAATATAAGAAAGAAGATGACAAAGGTTTTGGTCAAAAAGTATCCTGTTCAGCCGTTCATGGTAGTTGCCCGCTTTGCGAACTTGGAGATAAAGCTAAACCACGCTGGCTTTTAGGTGTAATTACAAGAAAAGATGGAACTTTTAAGATTTTAGATATATCTTTCGCCGTATTCTCTCAAGTAAGAAAACTTGCTAAAAATACTCAACGTTGGGGAGATCCTACAAAATATGATATAGATATTGTTGTTGATAAAAATGGTGGTGCTACTGGGTACTATTCTGTTCAACCAATTTCTAAAGAACCTCTTTCTGCAGCAGATCAAAAAGTCAAAGACGATGTTGACTTTGATGATTTGAAACGCAGAGTAACTCCACCAACTCCAGATGAAGTTAAAAAGAGAATGGATAAAATTGATGGTGTAGGCGCTCCAGCTACACCACCATCTGGTCAAAAGGTAGCTTCTAGACCAGCAGTACCTGTAGTTAGTATGTCTTCTGATGAAGATGAAGAGCTTGGAAGTGCATTTCCATCTTATGATGCAAAATAATTAAAGATTAAGTTCTTAACTTAAAAGAGTTCAAGCTTTATGCTTGAACTCTTTTTTGTGTTATATATCTTTTTATAATTTTAAAAAAAAGAGATATATGAAACGTATTTTAGGCATAGATTGCTCATCCCAAACTATTGGGTATTGTGTATTAGAAATTAATGAATTAGACGGGTATATTAAATACGTATACGCAAGTTATCTAAAGCCAATAAAAAACGGGCATATTATTAATAGGTTAGCTGATACTAGAGATAAAATATTAAAAATAATTAATGATGTTAAACCAGATTATATTGGCATAGAAGATATTATTTCTTTTATGGCGGGTAAATCAACATCTAAAACAATTATTATGTTAACAACATTTAATAGAATGATTTGTTTATTAGCGTACGATTATTTGAAAAGTAATCCAGAATTATTTAATGTTATGAGTATTCGACATGGTTTAAAATTAAATAAAGAGCTTCCTAAAAAAGAAGAAATGCCTGAACTTGTCGCTAAACATTTAGGAATTACATTCCCATATGAATATAATAAAAATAAAAAAATAAAAGAAGAAAGCGGGGATGTTGCAGACGGTATTGCCGTTGCATTATATTATTCTTTTATTTTAACTGGTAAAATTAAGAAGAAAAATAAGATAAAGAAGATAAAGAAAAATTTAACTGAAAAAATTAAACAAAAAAATAAGGTTAAGAAAAAATGAATATTATTGAAAATAGGTCAAATTTATGAGATTGAGTGAAGCTTATAACATTATTGGCTTGTCGCAAGCAGCGACCCAGGAAGATGTCAAGAAACAATATAAGAAATTAGCCAAGGAATTTCATCCAGACAGAAATAAAGAGCCAGGCGCCGAGGATAAGTTCAAGAAAATTAATGAGGCTTATGAATTTATTAAATCTGGGAAAGCTGACAATGAGCAAATGAATCCATTTGATTCATTTAGTATGCCAACTCATATTGAATTAAATACAAAAATTTCATTTAAAGAATCAATTTTTGGATGCAAAAGAGATTTAGCATATAATAGAACAAATAAATGCAATCCTTGCAATGGTCAGGGACAAATTATAAAAAATAATGGATGTAAAAATTGTGGAGGCAGTGGTAAAACTGTTATAAAAAATGCAAATACCGTATTTGTTCAAACATGTAATAAATGTTATGGAAGAAGTGAATCTGATCAATGTAAAGATTGTTCAGGCACTGGTTCAGTTAATGTAAATACTTCAGTTAATGTTAATATTCCTGGAGGAATTAGTGATGGCAATATATTAAGATTAAGTGGAATGGGCAATTATTTTAATGGCTTTATGTCATTAGATCAATTTACTGATGTTCATTTGGTAATTAATGTAACTCCAGAACAAGGATTTTCATTATATCAAAACAATGTACTATCAACATTAGATCTTTCTTTATTAGAATCATTAACTGGGTGTACTAAAAAGATTAAAACATTAGAAAATGATGTTGAAGTTAATATTTCGCCTATGTCCAAACATAAAGATGAAATATTTATTCCTAAAATGGGAGTAAATCATATTGGAAATCAAATTGTTAAACTTAATATTATTTATCCAAATAATATCAATAAATTAATTGAAGTTTTGCAAGAGAAGGAATAAAAATGTTTTCATTAAATTGTACAAATAAAGGTTGCTATAAACAAATGGAACCATACTTGGATCCTAAAACTGATAAAGTTTATTGTTCTGTTTGTGATGGTGAAATATCTAATATTACTCATTTTGCAAAAATGCAAATGAAATCACTTAAACAATATAAACAAAAAACAACAACATCATTTTCTGTAAAATGTCCGCAATGTAATAAAGAAGAACGTCCTATTATTCTTAATAAAGAAATCGCGTGCTCTTCTTGTAAAAAAGTTTTCACTCATTTAAGTGAACCATTTAAAATTATGTTAAAAGAAAAATTAAAAACAGTTAATAACGATGTTTGATAAAATATTAGAGTCATGCACTTATTTATTAAATAATTTTCCAGAAGCGCAGTTATGTAAAGATTATTTAAATAAAAGATTAAATGAAGATAGTCAAAAAACTTTTGAATTTGGATATATTCCAAATATTAATAATATTAAATCAATTACTTCTATTATAGGAGAAGATGAATTAAAGAAAAACAAACTTTTATTCTCTAGAGAGATAGAAGATTCATTATTTCCTAGAACTATACACTCTTGTTATTTTGAAGATTATCCTTTGATAATGCCATTTAAAGATCCTTATGGTAAAGTTGTCGCCTTAGTTGGTAGAACTTTGTTATCTGATGAAGAGAGATCTTTAAAACAAATATCTAAGTATAAAAATACTCAAGATTTTAAGAAAGGTAATTATGTATTTGGTTTATTTGAAAATAAAAAGTCTATCTTAGAAAAAGATTGTGTTTATGTTGTAGAAGGTCAATTTGATGTTATTAAATCTGTAGAAAGTGGTTTAACTAATATAGTTGCATTAGGTTCATCTAATATGAGCTATTATCAATTATCTTTAATTGCAAGATATACCAATAATATATTTTTATTATTGGACAATGATGAGGCTGGAGAAAAAGGAAGAAAAAGAATAATTGATAAATTTGGGAAATTATCAAATATTAGAAATATGTACCTGCCAGATCCTTACAAAGATATAGATGAGTTTTTCTCTCAAAATAGTTATGATGACTTATCTTTTATTATAAAAGATTAATGTATAAAGTCTATGTAATAGTTAATCAATTTATGGTTATAATAATATAGCGGATCAACAATCAGAAATTTTTGTTAAAAAATAATATAAAATTGGAGAAAAATGAATAAAAGACAGAACCGAAGTGATAAGTATCAGTATATTTTATTAGAAACAGTTTGTTCTAATGAAATGATGGAAGCATTTTCAAATGAAGAGTCTATTTATAATAGATTGAATCCACATCATTATGATGAAAATTTATTAGATTTAGAAGATCAGTTAAAAATTGAATTTTGGAGAGTTGTTGAAACATTATTAACTCCTAGACAAAAAGAAGTAATTCGGCTTTATGCAGAAGGTCATACTCAAATGGAGATTGCTAAGATGTTAAATGTTAACCAATCTTCGATTACCAAATCTCTTAATGGTAATGTTGATTATAAAAATGGTAAAAAAATATATGGTGGAGCGCGTAAAAAAATAAGAAAAATTATAGAAATGGATGATAAGATTAAAGATATACTTGAAAAAATGCAGGCTGCTCGTGATGAAAAATGGTAATTCGTAAAAACTTGCAATATATTCAGTGTATAAATTATTTTGAAAAGAAATAATAATATTAAAAATCAAAATAATATTTAAAATTAGTTAATCATATTAAGTGCCTATTAATTTAAAGTCTAAAATATTATCAATATTGATATATCTATGGTAGAGAATATTCTGTTTAAGGGAGACGTAATGTCAAAAAATGATATTGATTACTTAAGTTTGGAAAACAAATTTTACAAGAAAGCTTATAAGCTTTCTGAAGTTCAGGATCGTCTTGAGACTGTAGCATTTGATATAGTTAAATTTAAAGATTCTGATGATTCAGCTAATCTTTGGAAAATTCAAGACGCGGATGATGGTCAATATATAGTGGCTCTTTATGAACAGGATGATGTAAAAACATCAGATTGGGACGTTGCTGTTAGTAAAACAGCAAGTCATATTCAAGTTTCTTATAAAGGAGACCCGATCGTAAAAATAGCATCTAGCAAATTAGGAATACCACCTAATGAATTGTATAAAGCTCAATCATATTTGCCAAATAAATTATCAGAAAATAAAAAATTAGTCAAAGCATTATTAAATGAATTAGGTGAATCAGCTAAAAAAGAGGTATTAAATAAATACCCAGAATTATTTTAATTGGAGATGGCACTTATGAGCATTGATAAAATACAAAAATTAGTAAGCTCTTTAGCTAAAACAATAGAAAACAGCGAAAAAGTAGCTACTCCAGTGCTTGCTGCCAAATTAGCAAAATATACTGAAGCATACCCACACGACCAAACTATTGGATTAATGTCTGTGGTTATAGAAAAAATGGCGTCAAATAATAATTTATTTATTAGCAAATCACAATTGAGGGGATTATATAACAAATTATATTCTAGCAATACTAAATTTGCGGATTTATTTGAAAATGAAATGAGCAGTGTAGAAGAAGCTGCTCCAATTAAAACTTTTAAACATGATGACAGTCCAGAAATAAATCAATATGATTATGCAGATCCTGTTTTAGCTAACGCATTAAATAGTGTTTTTGATAAAAATATTCCTTTAAAAATGTATTCAGAAGCTTTATCAAATAAAGCTAAATCATCTGTAAGTTCTACATTAAGTTCTTGGAATTTAAAACCATCATGTATTGAAACTAATGATGGTAATGAAAAGTTTTTAGTTATTAAAGCAGATTATGAAACACCAAAAGGAATAACCAGTTTTTACGTACCTGTCGAAGTTATTGGTAATAAAATAGTTGAAGCTTCAGTATTTATGGGAAACACCGGAGTTCATGATTTAAATCATTCAAATATTAAATCATATATTATTTCACAAGCTGGCACTAAGCTTGCAGTTAATGCTAATAAAATTTTAAATGCATTAAATCAAGCTACATCTGAAAACAGAGAAGTTAGCGGTGCTGAATTAGCTTTAATTAGATTAAAGGCGAATAGAAATAGTCAATCTGAATTTTCTCAAAATCAAATTGTTGGACAAAAAATTTCAGAAGCATATGTTAAAGATGTTGAGTTGCCAAGATATGATGATTTTGCTTCATTTGAAAAAACATTCACATCTGCTTATGGACAAGCAAATTTTAAATTCGGATCTGATAAAGTAAAAATTGCTAGAGAAAATATTGTAAGAGATTTAATGTCATTAGGACATAAATCTTCTCAGGTTACAGTATCTAATCTTGATGATAATACTATTTTTTATGGAGTTTCATTAGATTCTGGAAAAGTAGCATTCACTGTACCTGTTAAAATTAATGCTGGAAAAATATCTAAACCATCTGTTATGATTTGTAATGGATCGATTTCTTCATTTGATAAGGCTGGAATTAATAAATTATATATTAATAACGAAACTGATTATAAAGTTGCTGCAACGGCATCATTATCTTATGGTTTAAAGCCCAGTGATTTAATTAATGAAATTAAAACGGCATTAGCAGAAGGTAACCATGCTAAAGCAGAAGATTCTCTTAATGTATTAGCTAATGCAGGAGATGTAAAAGCTTATGCTACTGGATTCAAGGCATTAGTTGATGGATTAAATTCAACGGATAAAAAAGTTGAAGCTTCAAAATGTTCATTAATGATTAAAAACTCAACAAGCGAACATGCAATATGTTCACATACTGGACTTCCTGCTCATAAAGTTTTCCAAGATAAAGACGGAAATTGCCAACCAATGTATAGAAAAGGTATGGATGAAACTTATGAAGGCGCTTCATTTATGAATGCAAAGATTTTTGGATAAAAAATGAAATTATTTAAATTAGCAGGCTATTTTGCATTGAAATATAAAATAGCATCTTCACCTGAAGATGCTGAAGGCGATGTTCGTAAAGGCATAGACATGCTATGGCGATTTGCAAATGAACTTTTTGTTATATTAAGTATTTGTGCCGAAGCTGGAGTTACAGATCCTAAAAATGCCTATGAAAAAAAAGCACAAGCAGGACATTTATTTTGCAAAGAATTATTATCAAGAATTAATTATTTAGGAAAAAAACAAAACACATCTGAATTAGGTGAGATTAGAGAAGTTGTTGGACAAATAGGGAAATTAATTGAACAAAATAAAGATATTAAATTTAATTCTGAGGGTAAAATTGATAACAAAGCAGATTTGTCGCCAGTTCAATTCCAGCATGTATCTGCTTTAATTTCTCTGATACCTACACCTAGAAAAAGTGATAAAACATTAAGAGATCAACAATATAGTAAGGCTAAAACTGGTCTTGCTAGAATTTTAAGTAAATCTATTGAAATAATGAAATATTTACGTCAATTAGAAATAATGGTTCCAGAAAAATTTAAATATGAAAATGTAACAGACTTAGATATTAATAGTCCTTTGCCAGAGAGATTCTCACCTCAAAGAACAATGTTGTCAGAGCATGACATTGTTGATTTTATTAATCAATATGGAAATGATTTTGGAATCTCATCTAAAGATGACTGGGAGATTGTATTTAATAATAATCCAGAATTAAGAAATACAATGACGACAGTTATTAATGCATTAAATAGAGGTCATTATCCTAAAGACGCATCATATGTAAAAGAACAAATTGAAGATATTTTAAGTACATATAAAGAAAGACGATTAAATAATAATGAAATTTTTGAAAATCCAGAATTGGAATTTAAAAATAAACAATTAGAAATCGCTCAACGTCGTCAAAGAGAAAAAGATAGGCTTGAAAAATCTAAGAGTCATTTATATGATCCTGCTTTTGTTGCTAAACAACATGAATCAATGGTCCGTCATGAAGAGATGATGGAGCGTAATAAAGATCTTGACAGAGAAGAGAGTGAGCGGGAAGATCTTATTAATAAATACAATAGCCTGTCCTTTTCTGATTGGCTTAAGAAGGGGAAATAAATGAGAATTTCTGAGATGTTAAAAGCGATTGCTTCTTGGTTAGAAAGTCCAAACAATGAAGCATTAATGCTTGCAGAATATGATGATGATTGCTCTAAGGTAGTAGCTGAGAATTGTGTTTTGGCTGCTGAATTATTGAAAAATGCAGCAGAACAAGTTGATTCTTTAGAACCACCTGAGGAGTCTAAATTAACACCAGAATCATTACAAGGATTAGCTGATATAGCCACAGCATTTGATTCTTCTGGTGATGAAGAATTAAAGAAGCAAGCATCTGTTATTGATGAATTATTATTAACAATTGCTGCTCCCCCTAATGCTTATGCTGCAAGAAAAGATTTAGAAGAAAACAGAATTACTGAGTTGCAAAAAAAATACAAGTCACCAGGCGAAGATTTGTATAAAACAAACAGCATTGCTGATTCTGAAAAAAAAATTGAAAAAAGCAAAATAACTAAATATTTTAATATATTAGAATCTCCATTAAGCACGAGATATTGTCCAGACCATGCTGGCGTTCAAATTGCTCGCATAGGTGAAAACTTATGGCAATGTGAGTTAGATAAAAAAAGTTATGATTTTCAATCTGGATTTGAATTAAATAATGGAAATAAAGTGCCAGGTGGAGATATTGCTCATCAAACTAAAGGCGTAGATAATCCATCATATACTGTATTTGATACTAGAGAAGGTAGGCTTGGAGTTAATAGATGAATAAAAAAATATCATCATTAATTAAATCTATTGATAAATTTGCAGATAATTCATTTAGAATTTCAAGTCTTAATGCTCAAATTGATGTATTAATTAATGCAGAGTCGATTATATCTAAAATTAGTCCAGATTTTAATTTAGCTAAATCTCCAAGTTTAAGTGAAATAAAATCAATGCTTTCTATTACTAATATTACTAATGAGCAATTAAATTTAATTAACAAAATCGTATCTAATTGTTTTAAGAAAGTTTATTATATTAAGAAAAATTTGAATGGTATGACTGAAATAGCTGGCTAATAAAATGAATAAAAATGCTTTATCAAAAATAATTTCGCATCCAGACAAGGATGAGTTAATTTCTAAACTAGTTATAGGGATATCTTCAAAAGATATATACGATTGGCTAGCTTCTAAGTATGTTAATCCAAATGAAAAAAAATTTATACTTTCTGAAAAATCCATAAAATCATTTAAAGATAATTATTTAGATATATATAGCTTAATACAAAATGACTTAGCTAACACTAAAATAGCTGTAGCGAATAATAATGAAGATGACTTAGAGTTATCTATTAGGAATCTTCCTGCTTATAAAAATATTTTAATAAAAACCGCTAATGAAGAATTAGATATTAGAACAATTGTTAAAAAATTATGCGCAGCAATAGAGCTAAGGTTTTCTCAAGTATTTGATGAAATTCAAGCTGATCCAGGAACTATTAATACTAAGATAGATAGATTGTTAATAGATTATACTGAAGTTTTAGGTAATATATTAGAAAAATATTATAAATTTACTGAAGCTCCGGTTAATAATGTAATTCAACATAACGTAACTTTGCAGGTAGTAGATCAGCATATTACAGTATTTCATGATGTAATAAAGAAAGTTTTATCTCAAATGGATTTAGAAACTTCACTTTATTTCATGGAAGTATTTCATGAAGAAATGAATAAACTTAAACAACCTGAAAAAGTAGTTCCATTAAATTCAGAAGTAAGATTAGCTGAGGCTAAATTGCTTAATGAAACAATCAATAGCAAAATAAATTAATAGTTATGAAAAATTATAAATCATTAAAAAATAAGGTATCATATCCTAATAATAATGATTATAGTAATGTGCAAAGTCAAAGAGATATTCCTAAATGGCTTCAAGCTGCAAAAGACATTTCTTATAAAGAAAAAAATGGTGATACTAGAGCTAGTTCTGTTAGGCAAGTAACTTCTGGATGGAATACTGTAGAAATATTTGATTTTCTAAATTGGTTTAAATTTTATGAGGAAGGATCTCACTTGAAATACAAAACTGCTCAATTATGGTATGAAAATGGTGCTCCGGGTTATTTTTTGCACGTTAAGCAAGATCATAAACCAGATGAGCAAAATAATATAGATTTATCTACAGAAGTTCAACCAGATGAAGTTTCTAAATCAGAAAAGAAACAAATAATTGAAAGACAACGAGCCAAATTAATTGGTAGATTAGATTCTGCTGAGAAATTATTGAGAACTCAAGATGGTCAATTATTTGCTGATAAAGAATTAGAATCATTAGTCGAAGCTATTTTTGCTTTAAAAAAGAAAGTATTTTTAGTTAATAAAATTAGTACTGCCACAAAATTATATGAAGATATGATAATTCGTGAGGCAAATATTCTTACTAAAAAAGGATATCATAATGCTGCTAATGTATTATTTTCTGTAGCTGATGAAGCTATGCCTGTTGCTACTTCACCACAACCACCAGCACAAAGTTCTGGAACTGTAGGCGGATTACCAGCTACAGGAAATGGAATGCCTGCTGATGCAGATAGTGGCGCACCTAACAATACTCCACAATTAGCTACGCCACCAAAAGAGGATAAAGCACCTAATGCTTTAGAGATTTTTTTAAATAGAACACAAACAGCTAATATTGGTGATGATAAATTATCAGTCGAAGACAGCGATCAATTGTCAGTTGAAGATGATGATATAATTGTTGAAGCTCAATCAATGCCATCTATTGATGAACCAATGACAAGTTCACCTATGCCCGCCCCTGGCAATAAAAAAGAGCCATTTGCTCCGGTCTCACAAGTTTCTAAAAAAATGCCTTCAACTATTGACGAGCCTTTAGAGGTTGAAGATGCGCCTTTAGAGGTTGAAGATGAGCCTGATGTTGCTAATTTTAAAAATGACGAAGAGTCGGTAGCAAGTGATTTTGATGTTAGATTAGACCAATTAATGTCTAATGTAACAATATCTGATGTTGTTGTTGAATTAGAAAGTTTATCAAAAATATTTAAAACAAGAGAAATTCCAAGAAGATTATCCAGAGCGGATATGATGTTAGATAGTTTAGGATTAGCCCCATTTTTCCCTTCACTTTCTGAAGCTCAAAATAAATCATTAGAAGCTAATAATTATATTTCTTCTCGTGTTGATGAGATATTATCTAAGCTTAGAGGATCAATGCATGCTAAACGAATTGATCTTGAAGGTGATGTAGCTGTTAATAAACCAGAGTTATCAGGTATTAAAAACAAATTGCAAGAAGATGAAGATAAAGAAACTTCAAGAAAGAAAATGAGAAAAGAGCAAGAATTATTAGAATCAACAAAACCTTCAATTAAGCAAGCTCCTCAAATTGAAATGAAAGAAGATTTAAGTCAACCAATAAATCCACAATTGAATACAAATCCTGAATTTATTCAAAATAAACCAGTTTAATTAAATGAAATTAAAAGAATTATTTTCTAAATTGGATGAAGTCCAAAAAAAAATAGGAACTTCAACAACATATTGTTGCGGGGGTTTGCCTCGTGATAAATTTATGGGAAGATTAGATAATATTTCAGATATTGATGTTACAACTGGAGATAAAACAATAAATTATCTCGCTCAAGAATTTGAAAACATATTAAAGAAAGATTTTAATATAACAAGAAAAACTATGCCCGACGGGCATACTTCTATTTTTATAGGTAATATGAAGTTAGATTTTTCTTCAAATTTTAATACACCAAATATAAATAAAATTTTATTTGAAAAGGGAATAAAATCTCCAACTGAGCTTCAAAAAGAGATTTATAGTAGAGATTTTACATGCAACTCATTATTAATGCCTCTTAATTTAAAGAGCATAATAGATTTAACTAAAAATGGAATTAATGACATTAAAAATAAAAAAATAAAATGTTGTTTAGATCCATCAATTACATTAATGACTAATAGAAATAGGGTAGTTAGAGCTATTTATTTGGCTTGTAAATTAGATTTTGATATAGATGATAGTATAATAGATTTTGTTAAATCTAATCCTGATTCAATAAAAGTTTCAACTGAAAGAAGTTTAATTAAAAAATTAAACCAATCTTTTGAGAGGGATGCTGATAAGGCAAGTTTTCTTTTAACTAAAATGAATTTATGGAACTATATACCTATTTCTAAAGAAATTTACCCATATTATATAAAGGCAATTAAATGATTAATCGCGCTAATTTATTAAAACATTATTTTTTATTATCATTAGCTGCTTTAGATGATGAAATTGCTAAATTAGAATCAGCTCCTGAAATTATAGATTATTTAAAAAGTATAACTGATAATAAGATTAAGGGTCAAGTATTTAATTTTGTTAAGTCTAAAAAACCTCAGTTTATTCAGGAGGTTCAGGCTTTTGAAACTGATTTATTATCTAAATTAGACCAAAAGAAAGGTCTTCAGGAATCAATATTAATTTATAATCAATTAAAATCTGACAAGATGAAGATGTATTTTAAAGAATTAGCTAAAAGAAAAAAGTTAATTGTTACTAATGACTTATTAGATAAGTTTAATAAAATTGAATATTTTGTTAGAGAGACTCTTAAAGATACTGATATTACAGATTATGATTTTGATGATCTTTATAACGCCGCTATTAAATGGGAAGAGTCATTAGATAATTTAGACGATGAAATAACTGGATTAAATTCTAGTCTTGAAATTATAGATTATTTAAAAAATATATCTGATAAGAAAATTAGAGGGCGAGTATTTAAATTTATCAAATCTAAAAACCCCGAATCCATTGAAGAAGTTAAGGCTTTTGAAGCTAATTTATTATCTAAGTCAGACCAGGAAAAAAATCTTCAAGAGTTAATGTTAATTTATAATGAATTAAAATCTGATAAAATAAAAAAATATTTTACAGATTTGGTTAAAAGAAAAAAGTTAACTGCTCACAAAGATTTATTAGATAAATTTAATAAAGTGGAACATTTTGTTCAAGAAAATTTTAAAGATACTGATATTACTGATTATGATTTTGATAAACTTTATAATGCTTCTGTTAAGTGGGAAGAGTCATTTAAGCAAGTAAAAGAAGTAAAAATAAATTTAGATCCTTCTAGAATAGTATATGGACCTAATTGGAAAAAAAATGAATTTAATGGTCATTTTATTTATGAATTAAAAACTAAAGAAGAATTAACAAAAGAAGGTAGTGATTTAAATCATTGTGTTGCAGGCTATGCAATTTATGTAGAACAGGGAGTTAAAAGAATATTTTCATTAAGAACATCTTCAAATAAGCCATTGCTGACTATAGAAACTTCCCCTGATATGTTTTTATTTAAACAAACTTTTGGATTTAATAATTCTTCGCCAAATCAGATTCAAAGTAATATGGTAAATGAATGGAAACAATCTTTACATCCTAAAGAAGAAATAATAGAATTAACTGAATCATATGATTATGAAGATAAAATACAAGCTGCTCAATTTATGGATTATAATGACCCTGATTATAAGAATATAATTGACAAATTTGTAACTGAAGGCAAAGATTCCGGAAAAGGTTATATAGGAAGCCAAACTGCAAATAACCCTAAAGATATTCTTCAAGCATTATCATCTAATGAAACTTTACATGAAGATCTATATGATAGCATATATATGAAAGCTATAAAAAATTATAGCACTGTACATAATTTAATATTAAATCCATCCATTCATAATGATTTATATAAAATGATTTATTTTAAACATGATTTAAATTATGATTTAAAAAATACATTTTGTGAATCACGAAAATTAGCTGAAAATGAAGATGTATTAAAAGGTCTTTTGCAAGAAAAACAATTTGCGTATAACATACGAATATTAAATAATCCAAGTATAAAAAGCTCGACATGCATATCTATTATAAATTCACTATCAGATGATGATATTAATCATTTATTTTCATATGATGAATTTAATAATTATGAACCTAAATTAATAGATGATTTGCTTAATTCTAAAATAGATATTAAACAACATCTTGTGGAATTAATTAAATATCCAAATTTATCAAAAGATTGTTTATTAAAATTATATAATTTATATAAAATAAAACCAATTTTAGTAACTAAAGAAGAATTGTTATCTGAAATTTTTGAAATTGATAAATTTTTATATTTAAATTACTCTAATTTGAGCGAATCTTCTGTTACAGATGAACAATTAGTTTTTTTAATAAAAACAGATGAGACTCAAAAATTAATTTCTTTATCTAAAAGCCCATACTTAACAGTTGATCAAATAAATAGATTACTTAATGCTGGCAGATATGGCTCAACAGAAATTATGAAGAATTTATCTTCAAATCCAAATTTAACCAAAGATCAAGTTTTATTTATTATACGGTCTCCTGGTTATTATAATGATTTAACTATTAATGATAATCAAGATATACTAAGATTAGCGCTAGAAAATAAATCTGGAACATTATTAAATGCTAATTTAAACCATTCAGATAAAGAGTTTGATGATTTATTAAATAAATATCGAGATGAAGATTTTTCATTAATTGGACTTTGTAATAATTACCATTTGAATAATTATAAAATTCAAAGATTACTTGATTTAAATAATATTCATATACATCATTCATTAGGAAGAAATAAATTTTTACATAAGGATCAAATAAATTTTTTATTAAATTCATCTGACAAGAATATTAAGTATGTCCTTGATAATTTAAAATATAATCCTGATTTAAATGAAGAACAAGTTTCAATTTTATTAGATAAATATCCGCACGATAAATCTAGCGATAATGCAGCGTCATATGCAGGTAAATTACCAAATGAAGTATTTATATCTTTATTTAAAAAACCAAAATCTTCATTTTATGATGATTATATTTATGATAATTTATCTAAAAATATTAATTTAACTGAATTACAAATTAATATGTTACTGGATATTGGAGATATGAGCGGATATGAAAATCAATCTAAACTTTTAAAAGCAATAAATGAGCGTAGCTCGGTAGTTTCAGAGAATTTAGCTAAAAATCCTAATTTAAATTCAAAACATATCGATAAGTTATTAGAACAAGGTTCATTAAAAACAAAAGAATATTTGTCTGAAAATAAAAATATTAAATTTAATGACTTGCAATTTAATCAATTATTAAATGAAGCTGATCAGTTAGCATATAATCCAAATTTAACAAAAGAGCAATGTTTGAAGATTATAGATAAGAAGCCTATAGCATTGTCAAAATATTTTGGATATCATAAAAAAGCATCTCAAAATTATCAATTTAAATCATTAGCTTATTATCAAGGTACAGAAGAACCTACTCCAGGTAAAAAACAATATAAATCAGATAAAGCTATCGTGGTTCAACCAAGATTCAAAGAACCATTTTATAAAAATTATGATTTATATGAAACTGGTGGAGAGCATTCACCCGGTGCTGGATGGCATCATATTATGAAGTATAAATCTATTAAAGAATTTCTTGATGCTAAAAGAAAAAATAAATATAAAGCAGATGATTCTTGGATTGAAGATAATGGAACTGTATCCAAAAAAGCTCGTAATTTATTTTTCCTAAATATTTTGATAAAAAACGGTATTGATTTTCCTATTGATGATCAAATAACTTCAATGCCAATAAAAGAAGTTAATCAAATTGGTGGATATTTAGATAAGTATTTGCCAGAAAATGATTCTGAAAATAAATCACCAGATAAATTAAATTTTGGAATTCTTGAAGATGAATTTAGTAAAGAAAATCATAAATTTCTAGGTCTTCCTGACGGAATTGAGCCAGATGAAGACTTGGATGCTGATTCAACAGATACAGTTAATCCAGAATATGGAACCACAAATTCTGGAAACACATTATATAATATATAAATTTATGGTTATTATTACATATAATCATATACTAAATATTTTAGGGGTCTTTAATGCCATTTGAAACAAATGAAACTGATAACGAATTAATTGTGATAGATCCTTCTATGTTTACTTCAGTAGAAGTAAGCCCGCATTCTTCTGAATCATTAGAAGTAGTAGATTTTGGCGATCATGATGATCATTCTCAACACGAG